>PPYF01024583.1_pt1 | contig 153107 bp, 144 predicted proteins | sample 1559871 | NCBI WGS metagenome assembly PPYF01 (sample SAMN08240021, study PRJNA423297) | Human gut metagenome, whole genome shotgun sequencing project. | reverse complement strand
TCGTCGTGCATGAGTGCAGCTATGACGAGAACGGCACCCGCAGGCAGGACATTGAGATTTATTACAGCTTTGTCGGCAAGATAGACTTGCCGGAAGCCTAACGCCTGACCTATCCGACACAGCCCTAAGTGCCGGATAGGAACGGCAAAATTTTTTACACTTCTATTACTTCTTTATCGCACATTAGCAAAGACATAGGGCTTCCCACAAGACACTCCAGGGCATATGCAAAGCAGAACTCCACAATTACAACGGCCCATATAGGAAGCATTCTTCCAAACATATACACGCCGCCCTGTGCTCTGATAGCACCAAGCACACTATCTGCCCCTGTTATCTCCATAAGTAGTTTCCCGTTTACAACGTATAAGCTGTAAAACACATACCCATGTACAGTAATTATTACTGTAAGTAGGGCGAAGATCATTCTTTGAAATTGATTTCTCGGCATTAGTTATCCTCCCTTTGGCATAAAAAAACATGTAGCCATAGCATTATCCAAAAACGGCTTAATATGTTCTAACATACGTACCGTGATCAGATTTACGTGCTATGCACTACATGTGTCGTTTATGCTTCTTCTGTTTAATTTTCAGATTTTAAAATACCACAATTTTCTCTATATTTTCAAATGTTTTTTCCCTTTGAACACGATGCTAATAAAAAATATGCGCCAGGAGAACAATGCCTCTTGGCGCAGTTACATTACTTTCCGCAATATACTTTTATAGCTTCAAAAACAAACTCCGCAGTTCCTTCACCGCCCATCTTATTGATGTTATCCGTAAATTCACCGCCTCCGGCATACATCTTTCCAAGGCCCACAAGAATCTCATTTGAACACTTATAAAAATGCTCGGTTATAAAGCCTTGAAGTTTCTTTACCTGATCCTGTACCTCTACAATGGCAGGATCCTTATCCTTCATGGTGCCGAACTCCTCAAAGATCTTCATGAAATCAGCCATCATATGCTCTTCATCACTCTTTGATCTGTTCTTATTCTTTTCTTCAAATTCCTTATACTCAGGTGTCTTGCCCCACTGCTCTTTTGCTCTTTTAGCATATTCATCAAGCTTGCTGGAATCAAATGCTGTAAAATCCAAATGTCTCACTCCTCTCAGTTTTAGTCCTTTACACATGTCGATCAGGTTCTCGATATGCTCTTTCTTAAGTTCCAAGAGCCCTATCTGCTGATCCAGTGCTTTTCTCTTGTCAAAATCAGATCTGGTTATAATATCCTTTATATCTTTTAGCGGAAACTCCAGCTCCCGAAACAGTAAAATCTGCTGCAATTTTTCCAGAGCTGCATCGTCATACAGTCTGTACCCGGACTCTGTATACTCTGCCGGCTTCAAAAGTCCTATTTTGTCATAATACTGCAAGGTGCGTATACTCACTCCTGTCAGCTTACTTACTTCATTTACTGTCATCATGGCTCTCATCTCCTTCACGTGTAACTATACCATAAACTATTACGTAACGTAGGAGTCAACACATTTTTTTTAGAGCCCCCTAAAAAAAATGAGCCAGGGCAATTTGCCTTGGCTCACACATGTCTCTTCCCACGACAGCATAGGCTGTAATCAATGTTAATCAGCTACTTCTTTATTCTTCTTCCACAAATTGGACAATAGTTGACTTTAATAAAAGACTCTCGTTGTTCCGAAGTCCTTGGGTTAAGCACTACAATTCCAAGTTTCTTTGTATCTGGGTCAATCAAAACCCATATATATTCATCCCCACCAAATCCAAGCTCAATCTTAGCTGTCAATAAACTTCCTTCATAGTAATCCTCATGATTATCACAATATTTGCACATAAGCGTCTCTCCTATCACCTATGCCGCCTTAATTGTATTATTGCATCTTACCTGTCCATTAAACCTCGCCTATTAAAGGGCCATCATGAGCTCTCTATTTGATACCTTTGTAATTCTGTTCCTAAGCTTCAATTTCTTCTTCTGATACCTATCGTGACTCATAATCTCTGATACCGCTGGAGCTATATCCTGATCCTTATAGCAGAAATGTACATGATATAATCTTCCATCATGGCTATGATACAATACCAACCCAGGATACCCTTCCTTATCAAATTTCTTTATAATCCAATAGTGCCCTGAATCTATACTTATCACCTCGGCACTATCTATATTCCAATTTCTTATCTTAAAATATCCGCATGTCAAAAGGAACTCATCAAATTCTGTAAACATTATTTTTACCTTTTCTAAAAAACTAGACCTATCATTACATAATACTTTTCTCATATACATCTAAAATTTCCACATAAAATGCGGCTTTTATCGGCTATACAGATTCCAACGACTTTTCTCATATACATCTAAAATTTCCACATAAAATGCGGCTTTTATCGGCTATACAGATTCCCACTAACACAAGCACGATTTCTATCACAGTGATCCCAGACTCATCCTCGTAAAAATCCCTGAACACCCTCATGATCATCACCCCCTTTCCGTGTATTTTGGCTCTGAAATAGGTCAATAAAAGCTTAAAAAAGCAGGGATCATAACCAAAGCCATCACCAGTGCAAGCTGCATAAACATAGGCCCCAAAAGCTTTGCAGATGCCTGTTCCCCACTTATTTTAGCCTTCCTTTTCCGCTCTTCAATAGCGGCAGCGGACTCCCGTTCAAGGAGTGTTAGAACCCCCTGGTTTCCTTTCTTCAGGTTCTGGATAAGGAGCACGGAAAGGACTTTGTATTCCGATAGGCCGCAGCGGTTTCCCAACCGTTCATATGCCTGCGCTTCCGGCAGTCCGCCCTCCATTTCACCATAAATTTCCACCAATTCCTCATAGGCCGTCCGCCTCTTGTAACCGTATCTTTTACATGTATTAATATAGTCTTTTGCAATCTTTTCCACCGCGCTGCGCACCGTCAGCCCTGCCTGCAGAAATAATAAAATTCTGCTCACAATGTCCGGATAATCAGCCTGCATCTGAACCTTTTTCTTCTTGTCTTTTTCCTTCTCTTTCTCTCTGTATAGCGGCAGGATCAACAGACCTAAAAATGTCCCAAACAGACATATGAGAACACCGGTACTGCTCTGTTCGCTCCGGAAAATAACCCTGGTCCCGTTTACTTTTTCCGGCAGTTTCACTTTCTCCGTAAAGGCACTATTTTCGGCATCCACTGCCCTCTGTACTTCCCTCTGAAGTCTTATATCATCGGAAATCAGCTCCGGATAAACTGTCACTTCTTTTTCCCATTCCTCAGTCTCACCGCCCAGGCCGAGGCCGCACATAAGCTTTACCTTTGTGCCATGCTGTGCAGTATTTTCTCCGATTTTCCCTTCCCAGTCCAGTACCTCCGGGGTATCTGTGCTCCAGGACATATTTACAGGGAAATCCGGGCTGCTGTCCGGCAGATAAAGAGGATGCTGAATTTTATCCAGACTTTCATTTTCCCCGCGAATAAGAATCTCCATTTCTTCTTTTACCTGGTTTAAAATTTCCCTTGCCTCTTCCGGATTGTATTCTTTCTCCCGGACGTATACTGTTATATTCTGCTTTCCTTTCTCTGACCGGACTGTCAGTTTCTCCTCATAATCTCCCTGGCCGTATTCACGCCGCTCCAGATATTCTGTCTTTCTCTTCTCTGCAGATTTGTTTTCCAGGAAATACAGGATGAGACCAGCCGTGTTTGCCAGTAAAACCACTGTGATTCCCAATGCAAGCGCTTTCTTCTCCCCGACAAAAATTTTTTCAAACTTCAATCTCCACGATCCTCCTGCCCCAGATAAAAGCCACCGCATAACAGCAGAGACAAATGGTCATGATACAGACCCCGGCTGCATTGTGATACAGCATATCCATAAACCCCGGCGAAGTCATTCGCATATACAGGATGATCCCAATGGGCATGAAACTCATAATGTTCTGTTCCATTTTCCTGGCCGCCAGCATAGCATCAATTTCTTTTTTGACATCGATCTTATCCTCCATGATCCTCACACAGTTCTGTATCGTCTCGCGCATATTGCCGCCCATACGTTTGGACTGTGCTAAAATCTCTGAAAAACTGCGGATATCCTCTACATGACTTCTACTCCCCAGATCGTAAAACAGTTTTTCCACCGGAACGCTGACACGCATCTGCGCTGCCATATATGCCATTTCTCTTGATATCTCCCTGTCAGGCCCGTGTATTCGGTTCATATCCTTTCCCGCTTCCAAAACAGCGTTTTCCAAAGAATATCCTGCCGCGATTCCGGCTCCCAGTGCATTCAGCACATCCCTGAACTGGTGATGAAGCCTCCTGCGCCGCAGCATTAAAAGCTGTCTTTTTCTCTGCCTGATATACCAGAAAGGAATGGGGAGCATAAACAAAAATGTGATAAAGCTTTGGTAGCAGAGAGCATTTATGATCACGCAGATGAGTACGCTCTCCCCCAGATATCTGGCCCATTCCAGAATTGTCAGTTTGTAGTGTTCATAATCCATCTTCAAGTGTTATCCCCGCCCTTTCTAATTTACTCCTGTGCTTCAGCCTCCCTTTCTGTACAAGGCCGCATTCCTCCTCATACAAAAACAGGGGATTCAAAACCACTTCATCCTCAACTATGCCATCTATCTCACAGATTTCCAGAAGCCTGCGGCTCTTGTCCCTGAGTCTTCCCAGATGGACAAATACATCAAATCCCGCTGCGATCTGACGCCTGATAGCGGGAAGGGGAAGATTGATCCCCATGAGGACCAATGTTTCCAGCCTTGTGATCATGTCACGGCAGCTATTGGCATGTATGGTCGACATACTCCCCTCAGCCCCCACATTAACAGCCTGCAGCAGTTCCTCCGCATCACTTCTCACCTCCCCCACGATTATCCTGTCCGGACGCATACGAAGCGCCGTCTTCAAAAGGTCCGCCATGGTAATTTCCTGTGACGCCTCAATATTGGCTGCCCTGCATTCCAGTCTGACCAGGTTGGGAATCCCCTGGATCTGAAGCTCTGCGTTGTCCTCTATGGTTATGATCCTTTCGTCTTCAGGAATAAAGGCAGACAGGGCATTCAGCATAGTTGTCTTGCCCGCCCCGGTTCCTCCTCCGATAAGAATGGTATACTTGGCCCGCACCAGCGGTATCAGAAGTCTGAGTGTCTCCTCTGTCACACTCCCATATGCAAGGAGCCGCTCCATAGTAACCGGCTCTTCCGGGAATTGACGGATCGTGAGGACAGGACCATCCAGCGCCGCAGGTGCTATGACTGCGTTGACCCTGGAGCCGTTGTCCAGTCTGGCATCCACAATAGGATGCAGTGTGTTGATGACCCGGTTACATCTGCCTGCGATCTGCTGTATCACATCATCCAGCTTTTCCGGAGATGTAAAATGTTTTTCCCAGGGAAAGATCCGGCCGTTTTTCTCAACAAAAATGTGCTGCCATCCATTCACCATGATCTCCGTAATACCGGAATCCTCCAAAAGCTCCTGCAATACATCCAGTTTTCGCACGGAGCAGAACAGCTCCCGCCTCAGTTCACTTTTCTGTCGGAGATTCAGTCCCAGCCTTCTCCCCTCCTCCATGATCAGACTGTCGATCAGCTCCATCACTTCCTCATCTGTGCTCTCCCACATACTGTCCAGCCTCTCCATCAGGCGGTTCCTAAGTTCAGAAAATATCTCCATCCCGCACCAGCTTTCTCACATGATCTCCAAATCTTCCGCCGGCAAGGCACTCCGGCCACGGGTCCTCCCCCTTCTCAGCCACCGGCGGAAGGGTAAGCTTCTCCGTCCTTGCAAGTACATCACCTTTTCCCGCACTTTCAAGCCATGCCTCATACTGACCCATCTTTGCCGCGGAAACCGGGTCCTGCAAAACCGGCGTATAAATCCGGCTGCATTCCTCCAACAGCCCCAGTGCCTGGCTGACTCCTGTACCAAAATCAAGAATGATGACCTGATACCCGCTGTAAAGCCTCAGCTCCTCAAAAAGCATCTGCCACTCCTCCCGGGTTATCTGCTCCACATCCTCCGGGGTGATGACCGGGGGGACATAGTGCAGTCCTCCGGCCTCCCGCACCATAGCTGCAAGCTGCACTGCCGGCTGTCCGTTTTTCTGCCGTATACAGTAAAACAGATCCCCCAGATTTCGCTCAAAGCTGCAGGAAAGCAGATTTTCAAAACCGGAGTAGGGTTCAAGGCTGAGAAAAAGCACGGAATACCTCCCGGCCAGCACCTGCCCCAGTGCCAGAGCAAAAGATGTTTTGCCCACACGTCCCAGAGGAGAATAGACTCCCAGAATGTGCATTTTCCTTCCCGCAGATGCCGCTCTCTCTTCTGAACGCGCAGCCTCCCCGTAGATGGCGCTTACCTCCTGCATGATCCTTTCACAGGACTGGTATTTCCGTACAGACGGAAACCCTTCCGGTACTGTGCCGTTCTCCTCATCTAAAATGATGATTCTGCAGGCAGGCAGCTCTCCAATCTCAGGACACATACTCCGCTCCGCGATCAGCAGAAGCTCTACAGGATTTTTCTGTATATATGCACAGACTTTATCCGCTCCTGTAAATGCAGCAAACTCAAAGGGATAGCGCCCCTTTCTTTCCAGCCATGCGGTGAAGCTGCAGGCATAAGATGCCTCCTCATCACACACTGCCATTACTTTTTTTCTCAACAAAAACCTCCCGCATACAGCATAATTCCCAGAAGTATCGGCACCGTAAAGTGCAGATTCTCCTCCTTGCTGTCCTTTCTCATATAGGGAACAGGACAACGTTTCTTTTTACAAATCTTCAGATAATGGAAAAAATAAGAAAAACGTTCCTGCAGATTCCCGCAGGAAATAAGAAATGCCAAAGAAAGTACAGCGCCCAGAAGAAAGATGCAGAACATACCTTTTATGATTCCGCTACTGCCCAGGAATCCTCCCATCACAGCCATAAGCTTAATATCACCTGCTCCCATCATTCGGAAACAGAACAGCGGAAACAACAATACCGCCGGTAAAAATACCCCGCCCAGATACACCGGCATTCCCCGGGCACCGTGTAAGAATCCCTGACATCCAGCTCCTGCTGCAAGTCCCAGAGCGATCCATCTGTTGGGCACCTTTTCCAAAAATAAGTCCGTGCAGACCGCGCCTGCAGAAAAGAACAGTGCCATACCCGTCGCTAAAGACATAAAAACACCTCTTTCACTATTTGCATTTTGTTTCCGGCCTCCGCCCATACTTTTATAAAGTGCGGCTGCCCATAAGCCTTTTCAGAATTACCCTCTGTCTATAGAGATAGGGGAATTTCCGCTTATTTTGTTAAATCAACATGGAATCCATCTGCCGAACGGCTGATAAAAAATAGAAAAGCTAACGACTTAGCTTGAAAATGATTATATACTTCCCGGCGCCTCTTGTCCATAGAAAATTTTACCAAAACGGCTTTTTGGCAACCCTTCACAAAATTACTATTTGCAATAACGGTCATTTTCAGTTAAAATAGTATATTATACAATCAGATGGCCTGAAAATGGTTATATGCCGAAGGAGAATCGCTATGGGTATCATTGTATTTTTAGGAGACAGCATTACCGACGCCGGCAGAATGACATCTGACAATCCTCTGGGTAACGGATATGTCAGCGAGTTCGCGGCCTATATTACTGAAGCTGACCCCAATTGGCGGGTTTTGAATAAAGGTGTTGACGGCAATATCACAGAACAGATCGCCGGTGTACTGCAGAGGGACTGCATTTCTTATCATCCGGATTATGTGAGCATTCTGGTAGGGATCAATGATGTGGGGCTGATCGTACAGGCCGATGTGCCGGAGCAGGAGAAGCTCTACATGCTGGAGGACAGTATCCGTGCTTACCACGAAATGCTGTTTGACTTATCCAGAGAGACCACTGCATCAGTCATCACACTGGAACCATTTATTTTTCCAAAATGCGGCAAATACCATGACTGGGTTCCCTGGCAACATAAGATGTCCAAAAATATCCGCAAGCTTGCCAGAAATTACAGCGCACACTTTGTTCCGCTGCAGAAGCCCTTGGAAGAAGAGATCGAAAAGCATGGTTATGACGCTGTCACAACGGATGGTATTCACCTGACTGTCCTTGGTCAGAAGATCCTGGCGGATATTGTCAGAAACGCGTTTAAATTATAACCGGTCAAACCGCTGATATCTACATGAAAAGAACTGTCGCGGAATGTTGAAACACCTTGGAAACAGGTGCTTCAATATTCCGCAGCAGTTCTATTTTTTTTCTGCTCCTGCGTATGATGGGCAGACTTACCGTATAATTACCTTTTTACTCCTCAGCCGTAAATGCGGCAAACTCTGCATGGGCAGCCCGAGCTAAATCCACCGGATTTAACTTTATGGTGGAGCCGATCCTCCCGCCGCTCACATAAATCTCATGATATTTCTCAGCACTCTCCTGGATAATGGTCTTATATTGTTTCTTCATACCCAGGGGACTACATCCGCCTCTGACATACCCGGTCACTGCCGTGATATCTTTTACATGGATCATCTCAATGGACTTTTCCCCCAGTACCCTGGCCGCGGCTTTTAAGTCTACCTCCTCTGCAATGGGAAGGACCAGAACATAATATTCCTTACTCTTTCCCTGTGCTACCAGAGTTTTAAAAGACTGTTCCACAGGCGCTCCTGTCTTTTCTGCCGTGTGCAGTCCGTCTATGAATTCATCACACTCATAGGTGAGCGTCTCATAAGAGATTTTATTCTTATCCAGAATTCTCATGGCATTTGTCTTCACTTCTTTGTCCTTGTTTTTTGCCATTTTATCTCCCTCCTAAACTTTTAATTTCTTCATGAACCGCTTAAAGAGAATCACTGCCGCTGCCGCCGCAATGACCTCTGCCAGGGGAAATGTCATCCAAACCCCGTAAATCCCCCATATTCTGCTGAACAATGCAGACAGCGGCACAATGATCACAAGCTGCCTCAGCATGGATATCAATAGAGAGTGCATCCCCTGCCCCAGAGCTTCAAAAGACCCGGAGAGCACGCACCCCACCGTTGACACCACAAAACCTAGGCTGATGATCCGCAGCATAGGAACACCCAGCCGCATCATTTCATCCCCTGCGTCAAACAGCTTCATGATCCACCCAGGACACGCCAGGAAAAGGACTGTGCCCAGAAGCATAATGGCTCCCGCCACCTGAAGGCTGCTTTTCAGTGTCTCCATCATCCGCTTCCTGCTGCCTGCCCCATAATTATAGCTCATGATCGGGCGCATGCCCTGTACAACACCGTTTGCCGGCATATACACAAAGGACTGGATCTTGATGTAAAGCCCAAAAGCTGCAATAGCTGTCCCCGAAAACGCCGTCAATATGGAATTCAATGCCCCCACAAGCAGGGACGGCATAGAGATCATAATGGCAGAGGGGATGCCCACCATATAAATTTTCTTAACAATTTCCCAGTCAAAATGAAATCCGTGAAAATCCAATTTTACCTGGGTACATTTCTTCAGATAACAAACCATAGCTATGATACCCGCAGTGATCTGTGCTGTGACAGTGGCCACAGCCGCGCCCTTGACCCCCATGGCGGGAAATCCCAACAGACCGAAAATCATGATGGGATCCAGAATAATATTCAGAACTGCACCGATTGCCTGAAAGAACATGGGGAAAACCATATTGCCCACAGACTGAAAAATTTTCTCTGCAAACAGGTGATACATGCTTCCAAAGGAAAAGCAGAGTACAATACCGGCATATTCACAACTCATCCTGTAAATCTGCGCATCCTCTGTGAACATTCCTATAAAAGGTTTTACCAGTAAAAGTCCGATCAGTATGAAGAGAACGCTGTGCAGGCCTGTCAGCACAACACCGTGAGCCGCGGCTGCCTCTGTCTCTTTTACATTCTTTGCCCCTAAAGCCCTGGCAACACAAGCATTCAGACCAATGCCAAAGCCCACGGACACTGCCAGTATCAGATTTTGAAGCGGATAGGCCAGGGAAACTGCTGTCAGGGCGTCCTCGCTGACCCTTGCCACGTACATGCTGTCCACAATATTATAAAGTGCCTGGATCATCATGGATACCATAGGCGGTATGGACATGGAAACGAGAAGAGGAAGTACCTTTTTTGTTCCCATGATATTTTCTGTCTGTTTCATATTTAGTCAATCCTTTACCTTATTTCTAAATCTTATTTCCTAATCTTATTTCCTAATCTTATTTATCACTTTTCCAGCAGAAGGCAGAACGCTTACGATCCGTTACTCCTGATCATACATATCCGTTGAAAGATAGTGGTCTCCAGTATCCGGGAGAAGCACCACTATATTTTTCCCTTTATTCTCCGGACGTTTTGCGAGCTGAGCCGCAGCCCACACAGCCGCACCGGAGGAGATTCCCACAAGAATCCCCTCGCACTTTGCAATGTCATTGCCCGTTTTGCAGGCATCCTCTGTGGTAACGCAGATAACCTCGTCATAAATATTTCTGTCCAGGATACTCGGAATAAAATTAGCGCCAATTCCCTGGATTCCGTGTGCTCCCGCCTGTCCTCCGGACAAAAGCGGAGATTCAGCAGGCTCTACGGCAATGATCTGAATTTCCGGATTCTGCTTTTTCAGGTATCTGCCTGTGCCTGTCAGGGTCCCCCCTGTTCCCACTGTAGCCACAAAGATGTCCACCTTCCCGTCTGTGTCCCTGTAAATCTCCGGACCTGTGGAAGCCTCATGTGCTGCCGGGTTTGCCTCATTGTCAAACTGTCCCATAATGACAGATCCCGGAATAGTTTTCTGCAGCTTTTCAGCCTTTTCTATACTGCCCTGCATTCCCTTACTGCCTTCCGTCAGAATCACTTCGGCCCCGTAGGCGCGAAGCAGTTTCTGGCGCTCCACACTCATGGTTTCCGGCATGGTGAGGACCGCATGATATCCTTTTGCGGCAGCTACAGAGGCAATGCCGATTCCCGTATTTCCAGAGGTAGGTTCTATGATCGTGGCTCCCGGCTTTAACCTGCCTTCCTGCTCCGCCCTTTCGATCATGCTCAGGGCAACTCTGTCCTTTGCACTTCCTGCCGGGTTGAAATACTCCAGTTTTGCGATCAAACGCGCCTGCAGTTCATATTTTTTTTCGTAATTGCATAATTCCATAAGAGGTGTATTGCCGATAAGCTGGGCAGCGCTTTTTTTGATATTTTCCATGTGAGATCACTCCTTTTAAATTTTCCGATTCTCTTTATCAGATAAAAGCATAGACTATGGCTGTTTTGTTTGTCAATGCATTTTCTCATGTTTTTCGCACATACTAAAAGAAACGGAGAAAGGAAATGTGCGAAATGAAAGATATTACAACATCAGTGAAAAATGAGAATTCCGAAAACTGCCACAGAGGCGGCGGAAAAGGCCAGGGAAATGGAAATGGCGGAAAAGGCGGCAGCAAAGATATCTACCACGTGGAATCCAGCTCTTCTGATGACCTTGACGGCCAGGCAGCTATGGAAATGACAGGACTTATGTATAAGCCTCCGGTCAGTGAAGCGGAACTGGAATCCTATAAAGAGGTCTATCCCTTCTCTCCGGAAGAATACACTGAAGAATAAATCTTTTCCCGTATAAAGGGCGGAGCTGTGTTCTATCACATCTCCGCCCTAAGTTCAGGTTCTGTCTCAGTCACCTGAAGTGCTGTCATTTTTGTCTGTATTCTCTTTCTTGTTGTCTGTGTTCTCTTTGTTGTTGTCTGTGTTTTCTTTACTGTTGTCTGTGTTCTCAGTCTTACTATCAGCATTTTCTGTTTCCGTATCAGTTAAACCCTTGCCCTTTACCTCTGTCTCCGCTCCATCTGAACCGGTATCCCCTGATGGGGAAAACGCCTGAGGTGACTCGTATTTGGCAGCCAGTTCCTTAATACTGTCCAGGGTAAAGGTCTCATCTGTCTCCTGATGGATTCCATGGGCCTTTGCCAGCTCTTCTGTATAATCTGAAACCTTATATACCGCACAGTTTTTCTTTTCGCTGTCATAATGCATCACAAGAGGCACCAGCTTGTAATCACTGACAGATACCTCACCTGTCTTGCCGTCTTTTTTCAGGGTAATATCTGCCATACCTCCTACAAGACCTCTCACCTGAACATCTGCGGAAACGAAATTGCCGAGAGAGCTGTAAACCAGCATATTTTTCCCATCCTGCCTGGGCATCATGCCGTAAGACTGCAGAACATGGGGATTGCTGCAGATCACCGCGTCCACCCCCTGTGCTGCCAGGAAATCTATCCTCTGTCTTGCTGTGTCGGAAAATTCCTCTGAATACTCAGCTCCCGCATGAAGAAATACCATGACAAAATCAGCTTCCCCTTTTGCCTTCTCCACATCCGCCTTTACCTTGTCCTCAGAATAGACATCTATCATATAGGAATCCGCCTCGGAAAATCCTGCATCCTCGTCCACGCCGTAAGTGTAATTCATCACCGCGATCTTCATGTTCTTCTTATCAATGACTTTCACACGATTCTCTGCATCCGCCTCATCCCCGTGAATCCCCAGAAGCTGAACGTCTGCATGCTGTGTCTGCCAGAAGGCGGCAGAATTGAGTATTCCCGGGTTGCCTTTGTCAAAAGCATGGTTGGTCGCCTGTGTGACTATATCAAATCCCGCCTTTGCCAGAGCGTCACCCACCTCAAGCGGAGTTCCCATAAGCCCGCTTCCCGACACATCCTTGTGGTCATTGACCAGAGGTGTCTCCTGATTGACGGCTGCCAGATCGGCTGCCTGGATATCACCTGCCACCTGCGCATACAGGGCATCATAATTCCAGGTCTCCTCATTCTCTTTCCCTGCTTCAAGCAAGGCGTCCTGCAGAATATTGTCTCCCACTGCAATGAAGTGCAGCTCACTGTCTGCCTCCTGCTTCTTTGCCTCTTCCTCAGCTTTTTTCTGCTGGGCAGCTTTGATCTCTTCTTCCTGTTTTACTTTTTTCCTGTGGTTGCTCACAGAAGCGCTCACGATCACCACCAGCAATATTAAAACGGCTGTCCCTGCAAGGATCATCCTCTGTTTCATCACCTGCTGACGACGTTTCATTTCACGGGCCTGAATCCTTTTCTTTCTCTCAATCTCTCTTTTTTCATCTTCGTTCATATATTCACCCTTTTCTGCCTGATTCGATTTAGAAAGTTCACTTTCTGCCGTTACGGATATCAGATATTTGCCAGTGTCAGTTTTATTCTGCACTATTAACAACTATTATAACAAATATTTTGTAAAACACAATTCTATTTCTATGTAAATTTATCGCAACAGCTCCGCCTTCTGCCGTCCCGCTGGGTTTTGCCTTGCAAATGCGGCACAATTCCACTATATCCACACGCCGGACAGCATTTTTTACGGTCTCTGTACAAGTTCCTGCTGCCTCAAACCGGATAGGGAAATTGTAACAATTTATCCAATATCTGCTCTAAAACAGGCCTGAATTTCTATTTGCGCCTGTTCTCCATACGGTGTATCATACAAAACGAGACTGTTGATCTTATCTGCAAAAGTCAGAGGTACTATTATGTCAACTAAAAACCGCGACTACTTTTTCGATAATTATAAAGCCCTCCTCATTGTCCTGGTGGTAATAGGGCACTTTATAGAACCCTGCTATGACAACAATCTGTTTTTGTCGGGACTGAAATGGATGATATTTTCTTTCCACATGCCAGCATTTATTTTCATATCCGGTTACTTTTCAAAAAGAGAGATAACCTTTGGAAAGCTGGTACAGAAACTGGTCATTCCTTATTTTATCTATGAGCTTATCTATTATTTTTTATATGTTTTCATCATACACAAGGATACCGGCCTTTACTTTGCAAGACCTAAATTTTCCCTGTGGTACCTGATGGCTCTGTTTTTCTGGCGGCTGGTCACCCCTTATCTGAAAAGGATTCCGGGATATATGTTCATCGCTGTCACCGCAGGGCTGTTGGTGGGCATGACAGAGCTGGACAACTTCTTCAGTATCCCGCGTATTCTGGTATTCTTCCCCTTCTTCCTGGCAGGATACCGGTTTGAAAGGGACTGGTTTGAAAAAATAAAGAAAAATGCCGGAAAGCTGCTGGCTGTTTTTTCCATATATCTGGGCGGCTGCCTGACACTTGCCTATGCCTTTAAAGTACATCTGACACCAAAAATTTTCTACGGCAGATATTCCTATGAGGAGATGGAGACTGGATACGGAGAGGGAATCCTCATAAGGCTTGCCTGTTATGGCGTTTCTTTTCTGGCTATTTTCCTGGTAAGTACCGTGGTCTCCAGGAACCCCCGAAGCTTCTCAAAGCTCGGGCAGCGTACCATGCCAATCTATCTGTTCCACGGTATTGTGTACAGTGTATTGAATGCCACACCGATCCTGGAATCCGTGTCCGAAATCTGGCAAGGCGCTCTGCTCATCGGATTTTGTCTGGCACTTACCCGGCTTCTGTCCATGGATGGGCCTAACCGTTTTGTGACAAAGGTTTCCTCCCTCCCTGTTCCCTCCTTCTTCGGGAACGGTTCAGGAAAAAATTCAGGGCATTTTACAGGAAACTTTACGGGGTTTGGAAAAAGGATACAAAAAAGGCTGCATTTCCGTCATCCGTATGGATGATGGAAATGCAGCTATTTTATTTTGTACGGTTATTTCAGATCCTGCTCACTCCTGTGTCTCTGGCTGCTTTTGCCACTGCCTCGGCAACTGCCTTTGCCACACGTTTGTCAAAAGGATTCGGGATAATGTAATCCGGTGTCAGCTCTTTTTCATCAATGAGACCTGCGATTGCATACGCGGCTGCCACTTTCATTTCATCATTGATGTCTTTTGCCCTCACGTCAAGGGCACCGCGGAAGATACCCGGGAATGCCAGAACGTTATTGATCTGGTTCGGGAAATCACTTCTGCCGGTTCCCACAACGGCTGCTCCCGCCGCCTTTGCCAGATCAGGCATGATCTCCGGTACAGGATTTGCCATGGGGAAGAGGATGGGGTTGGGAGCCATGGTCTTAACCATCTCCTCTGTCACAGTTCCCGGAGCGGAAACACCGATAAATACGTCAGCGCCTTTCAGCACGTCTGCCAAACTGCCTTTTTCCATGCCGCGGTTGCTGATCTTGGCCATCTCCTCTTTCTCGGCATTCAGGCCGCTGCGGCCCTCGTAGATGGCGCCGTTTCTGTCACACATGATGACAGTCTTCAGTCCCAGACTTACCAACAGTTTAATGATGGCAATTCCGGCTGCGCCTGCCCCTGATGTGACTACCTTGATATCCTCCAGCTTTCTGCCTGTGAGCTTTAAGGCATTGAGCATTGCCGCTGCTGTGACAACCGCTGTGCCGTGCTGGTCATCGTGGAAGATAGGAATATCACAGCATTCTTTCAGCCTTCTCTCTATCTCAAAACAACGGGGCGCGGAGATATCCTCCAGGTTCACACCGCCAAAGCTTCCTGCCAGCAGGCGTACTGTATTTACGATCTCATCCACATCATTGCTTCTGATACATAAAGGAAATGCATCTACATCTCCGAATTCTTTAAAGAGTACACATTTTCCTTCCATAACCGGCATACCTGCCTCCGGCCCGATATCACCCAGACCCAGAACCGCACTTCCGTCGGTCACAACTGCTACCATATTATGGCGTCTTGTATACTTATAGGATAAATCTACATCCTCGGATATTTTTAAACACGGCTCAGCTACACCGGGTGTATAAGCCACTGCCAAATCCTCCGGGGTCTCCAGCTTTGCACGGCTGATGACTTCAATTTTGCCATTCCATTCCTCATGCTGTTTTAAAGCGAATTCTTTTGCGTTCATGATTTATCTCCCTTTCTTATGGAACCTCATGTTGTTTGCTTAAGTATGTCTTAGCTCTGCGCTCCGACAGGTGTACGGACCGCGGAAATATTTCTTCAGACATACTCTGGTACAGATGCAGCCGCTTTGTAACTATCCGGCAGGTCTGCATGCGCTTTTATTTTAGCATAAGAAAAGCCTCGGGGCAACACGTTTCTTCCTGTCTGTTTTATGTCCCGCCTGCCCTCAGGCAAAATTCATCCAGGCTGATCTCATCCGTGATATATTTCTGGAAAAGTTCCCCTGTGGCCTTGATATTCCTCATGGGTGTTCTCCACAAAGGACGGGGTTTCAGCTCCAGCTCTTCGGCATATTTTTTCAGAATATCCAGATCCGGTATATCCAGACTGCCTTCCCTGATCACGTCAAGACGGGCGGGCAGCTTCTTCATGTGGTCTGCATAGGCAGTGCTCCCCTCGCTCCCCGCCGCATAGGACAGGAACCTCTTTGCCGCCTCCTTGTGACCGGAGGCTTTGTTGAGAACATACTGCCATGTAGCCACATTTGCAGCATTCTTTTTGAACACAGGCATAGGGGCAGCATGGATCTTGTCCTTCCCGTAAACCCCGGCCCTCAAAAAAGTATCCATGGCTCCGCTGTACATGAAGACAGCTCCGTATTTTCCCTGTATGAATTTCTGCTCCATCTGTTCATACTGATCCACCATCTGTTCTCTGGGTGTCTTATCCTCTGCTGCCATGTAGTGCAGAAATTGCAGAGCCTCTCTGGTATTATCATCCGACCAGTCCCCATAGGTCCCTCCGAACATATTGATGAACTGCGATAATTCATTATACACATAGCTGGTTTCCCAGGCACTTCCGTACCCATAGTTTCCGTACCCATATCTGCCGTCCAGAAGTTTTTCAAAGTCCTCCCGGTCATTTACAGAGGAGAGTCCGGCCCTGTCCAGAAACTTTTCATTTACCCAGAAAACCATAATGTCCATCATGTAGGGAACAGAATAGACTTCCCCCTCCGCCATGGCAATTTTCTCCATATAGTCCTCAGGATAACAGGAACGTATGTCCTCCGTCATCACATCATCCCCGAGAGGTTCCAGATATCCCTGATATTTAAATTCAGTGATCATCTCGTCGTTGACCGCGATCACGTCGACAGAGTCATCCCCGGATGAGAGTATAGTAGAAATCCTGGCATGCCGGTTATCCGCATGGATCGGACTGGAAAGCAGGTTGATCTTCATGTTGAGTTTTTTCTCTGCCTCCTCTATGTACTGCCTGAATTCCTCCTTGTCGGCATCTGTATGCATCAGTGTTATCTCCTCCCTGCATACGTCCTCATCCTCAGGTATTACCTGCGCTCTGCCGTCCTTTGGACCGCATCCTCCGCATAAAATACCAACTCCCAATAAAATCCCCAATCTGTATGTTTTCACCTTTTACACCTTATCTTGGCCAGCGGTCCTCTTTTTTCATCAGAACCGGAAACGCACAGTGCGGTTCGGCCTGATACCAGTACGCAACACTGGCCACATCATCCTGACGTTCAAACAATCCTCTGTGCCCCACACCGATCTGCTGTATTGTCACACGCAGGTCCTCCTCGAAGCAGACCGGGTCCTGAATATGCCATCTGTAAAATCCCCGCATGGGCGGGCAGTCATCATTATGGTAAAAATTGTGGACTGCTTCATCATGGGCAGAATAATAGGGATATCCCAGATACGGTGTGCAGTAATTCTGCTCCACTGTCCTGCCGTCCACCTGTTTCGCAAAGCTCCAGGAGCCGCCAAAGTAGTCCTCTGTCCCGGTGCCGCAGATTGTGGGATATTCTTCATCTCCATCCAGATAGAATTTGATCTCACCTTCCCCCCACCAGTAACGTTCCAGGGTGGTCAGCGCCATGTAAGTTCCCACATAATGTCCCTTTCCCTTCACCTGGTCCAGGATCACATAATCCTCCTGCAGTCTGGTTATTTTTTCCCGTCTCCATCTGGCATGGAAATATGCAGTGTCTTCCGGCAGCGCTTCATACAGACAGTAGTCCACCTGGTAGAAAAACGCGGGTATAGGGTTCGCGTGCTGGTTCTCCAAGGTGATCCTGGCCTTTTTCCTAAAGGGCATCTGAAAATAGCAGTTCATTCCCCTGCTTGGCACTACCGCCATGGGAAGGGAATTGACAATACATTCCCTGCCGAATCCACAGCAGAAAAAATCTCCCAGAGGACTCTCCACAGACGGTTCTGTCTCGTCATCCCAGTACATGCGGAGCACCAGGTCCCGAAGCACAAAACAATCCGCGTCTGTGGTCCTGTCCGCCACAGTGACCCAGATATGGTTGATCACACCAGGGCCTTCTATCTCCGCCAGGGTCACTGTCTCCCCGCTTGCTATGTCATGAAGGCAGGGACTACCCTTCCTGGAAGGCCCAAGATGGCTTGCCGCCATTCCCCCCTTTCCCTTTTCTCCTGTGGGATTCTCCGCGTTAATGGCTCTGCTCTGTCCATGTCTTGCATATACCAGAGATCCCAGACTTCCTCCTAAAAAATCATACATATTCTTTACCTCCCTGGTAATCATTCAGATCTGCCGAATAACTACCCTTCTTTTTTCTGTTTAAGCTTTCACTCCGCCTGCCATGATCCCATCCATGATCTGTTTTTCAAATACAGCTACAAATATGATAATAGGCAGAAGGATGATCCATCCCATTGAACTTACAAGGTCCCACGGTACTCCGTACATATTGTCCCGCAGCGGAAGCTGCACGATAGCCACGGAGAGCACCTGAATGCCGTTGGAGTAATATAACGGTGTGAAAAAGTTGTTCAGGCATGTGATAAAATTAATGATACACACAGTTGCGATGGCTGGTTTCATAAGGGGCAGGACCACTAGAAAAAGCCTCTGGGAAAAACTGGCCCCGTCAATGGCTGCCGCCTCCTCCAGGGATACCGGTATCTCCGACACAAAATTCCGCAGGATCAGCACTGTAAAGGGGATCACTGCACTGATATAGAGAATGATCAGTCCCGGATATGTATCATACAGCCCCACTTTCCGCATGAACTCATACAGGGGTCTTGCAGTCACCACCTCAGGGATCAGCATGGTTGCAATGATGAATGCAAACGCAATGCTGACAGCTTTTGACTGAAACCGTGAGAAACCGTAGGCCGCCATAGCGCACAGCACGGTACTGACGATCAGCGTCACACCCACGATCAATACTGTATTTCCTATTTTAGCAAGTAATCCTACATTTTCAATCAAAAATTTATAACTCTCCAGTGTGGGATGCTTCGGCAGATACTCAATCGGCGTCTGAAACAGCTCACCCGGCGGTGTGATGGAGGAAATAAAGATCCAGTACACCGGAAAGAGTATGAGGAAAGCCACAACTGCAAACAGCAGCCACCTGCCGGCTGTCACGCATCCTCTGTAAATTCTGTATTTCTTGTTCTCTTTCATGTTCACCCTCCTAATCAGATAACCGGTTCATCACTTTTATGTTAAACCAGGAAAACAGCGCCATCACAAGAAACAGCATCACTGCCAGGGTGGCTGCATATCCCACATTCAGGTTGGTAAATGCCTCCATGGTGATCCTGTAGGCGATCAGGGATGTATCCTCCCCCGGTCCGCCCGATGTCATGGCATACACCAGATCAAATGTGGTCAGCCTCCACAGGGTAAAGGGAATGCACAGCGTGATCACATTGCGCATGATCAGAGGGAGCGTGATCCTGAAAAAGCTCTGTATCCCGTTTGCCCCATCCACCTTTGCTGCCTCATAGATATCTCCGGATATGAACTGCAGGCCTGACAGTACCAGTATGGCAAAAAAGGGCAGGTCCTTCCAAAGGTCCATGGCAATGACCGCTGCCCGGGCAGACCCGGTATTGATCAGCCAGTTGAACTGAAAGTCTGACACAAACCGGCGGATAAAATCATTTATCATACCATAGTCGTTATTGAATCCCCATTTTGCCGCCATGCCAATGACTACGGCGGGCATGGCCCAGGGGATCAGCACAATGGTCCTCAAAAAACGGCGGCCCTTAAACTTCATGTTCAGGATAAGTGCCAGCATCACTCCCAGAACAACATGAAAAACCATGGATACCACCACGAAGATCACGGTAAAACTGATAGATGATATGATCTTCGGGTCTTTAAACACATTTACATAATTGCTCAAACCCACAAATTCATTGATCCCTGACAGTACCTTAATGTCAAACAGACTATTTTTAAGGGTTGCACCGATGGGATACAGGGTTGTAAATCCACGGATCAGAATAACCGGCAGAATCAGTATCCACGGTATCCATTTCATTGATTTTTTACTGATGGTCAACTTGGTTCCTCCTCTCAAAAAGGCACCGCGGGGAGGTGTCCGCTGCGGTGCCTGTGCCAGACATTATTTACTGTATTTATCCACAAGCTCCTGTGCTTTCTCACAGAACTCATCCACTGTGATCTCATCCTTCATACAGGACTGGTATATGGTTCCCATATCTGTGATGAATTCCATGGTCTGAGGAAGCATGGGACGCCCCTGTACCCTGCATTCCCCGGCATATCTGCTGTACATCTCCTTTGCAGGGTCTGTGTCCGGAACTATCTTCTCTGCCACATCAGCTCTTGCCGGATAACGGTCAAAGGCCTTGTAAGAGGCTTCCATACCGCCCTCGTCAGCCATATATTTCAGGAATTTGACTGCTGCCTCCTTGTTGTCAGAAGCTTTGTTCAAAACATAACTCCAGGAATCTGTGAAGATAGCCCGCTCACCTTTCCCGCTGAAGTCAGGAACCATGGCCATATGGATCTTGTCTGCTCCCAGCATATCGGCCTTCTCATAATCAGTTCCAAGTCCCCACATGAACCAGCTTCCGTATTTTCCGTCATTGGCCTTTGGATTCATCTGCTCGTACTTGTCAGCGATCTGGTCGATGGGTGTCTGTCCGTTCTGCACCATGTCATGGAGAAACTGGATGGCTTCTTTGTTGGCCGGATTGGTCCAGTCAAAATAATCCCCTCCGAACATGTTGACAAACTGGGCAATTTCATTGAATACATAAGTTTTTTCCCAGGAACCGCCGTAGCCGTATCTGCCGTCCCCTGAAGCTGCTTCCATATATTTCATAAAATCTTCTTTTGTATCAATGGAAGCAATGCCCACCTCATCCATGATCTCCTGGTTCACCCAGAATGCCAGATATCCGGAATATCCCGGTACCCCTACAAGGTTTCCGTCCTTATCTGTGATCATATCTTCCAGGTAGCCCTGAGGGAATTCGCCGCGGATGTCCTCTGTCATGACGGTATCATTTAAGCCTTCCAGCCAGCCGGAGTTTTTGAATGAAGCGCTCATCTCATCATTGATCTCTATGATGTCCACGCTGTTGTCCCCTGTTGAGAGGATCGTAGTTATTTTTTGCTGACGTGTATCGGAATCCGTAGGCGCTGCAATGACATTGATCTTCAGTCCTGTGGCATCCTCCACATTTTTCAGCCAGTCATCAAAATCAGGATCTGTGGTGTTGATGCTGTACAGAGTCAGGTCATAATCGCCTTTCTTAGTGCTGCTGCCCTCTCCCTGCGTATTGTTGGAATTTCCCCCGCATCCTGTCAGCATACCGGCTGCCACCGCTGCTGTGAGTAAAATATTTACTGTCTTTTTCATAATTCCTCCATTTCCGGCATTCTCTTTCGTGCCGTCTGCATTGTTTTTTGATAGCATAAAAATACCAGATATCTATTTCTTTCTAAATACAATATTTTTTGATTCGTTTATATTATTTTTATCTCTGTTGAAATGGGGAAGTTCCGTGCTTTATAATGAGAGCCATAAAAGTACAAGATATCAAGAAGGAGTCCGGTATGAAAAAATTTTCTGATAGGATCAAATCCGTCTTTTCCCACTTCCAGGCAAAGCTGCTGCTGGCTTTTCTCGTCTGCACACTGCTTCCGCTGGGAATCATCGGTTTTATCTTTTACCGCGTGACCTATGAGATTGCTGAAGATAAGATCATGAGTTCTGCCCTTCTGGCAGACGACCAGTTAAATGTACAGATGAATGACCGCATACGACAGACGGAAAATGTGGCAGATTCCATTCAGTATGACATGTACACACTGTCGCAGACAGACAGCTCTTCCACCCAGTCCCTGTCTGTGTTCGGCAGTGTAAGAAATGATATCTCTATGTTTAAGACCACCTTCGGCTATTATCATATTTCTATATTTCTCCCCCGGGATCAGACAGGAGCCGGCGAGGGACTTTACTTTTATCCTCTGGAGGAGCTGGAAAGTTTCCGCATTCCCCGGCAAAAAAGGCTCAATCCCGGAACAGATTCCATCTGGTTCTATCATCCGGATATGCAGATACCCTTCATCCTGTCCGAAAGCTATACCTCCCGGGATGTGATCGTCTGCTGCCGTATTCTGCGCGACCAGGGCACCAGGAACACGGAATATGCCTACACTATCCTCATAGACCCCTCTGAATTTTCTGATGCCCTGTCCGACACCTTCAGCGGCACGGACATTACAAGCTACCTGGCGGCAGAGGACGGAACCATCATGGCGCACAGCAATGCAGCACTCTGCGGTACGGTTCTGGATGGGGACACCCTGAGCCTCATCACAGGCAGGGAAACCGGAACACACAGGGAAGAAGACATCAATTACCACACTGCCCGGCTGGACAACGGCTGGTATCACGTTACGGAGATTCCTGGCAGTTACATACGGAAGAACACACAAATTCTTCTAAAGACCATTATCTTCACGCTTCTGGTATCTCTGCCTCTCACAGTCCTGGTCATCATCATGATCTCCGGCAACCTGACAAAAAGGCTGAAAAAGCTCTCTCTTGCCATGAAAACCTTTCATCTGGGAACAAGCTCCCCCTCCCCGGTACCGGAGCTGGTCCCCCATACAAAGTCACCGTCCTCTTACGACGAGATCGACAGGCTTGGGATCACATTCCAGAACATGCAGGAGTCCCTCAACCAAAACATGGATTCCATCCTGGAACTCTCTTTGTCAGAAGAACGGCTGAAATACCAGCTTCTCCAGTCCCAGATCAATCCGCATTTTCTCTACAACATTCTCGGCTCTGTCAAGACCTGTATCAGCCTGGAACGCCTGGACACGGCACAGGAGATGATCACTGATCTGACCCGTTTTTACCGGCTGACCCTGAGAAAGTCTGGAGATCTGATCACCATTAAGGATGAGCTGGAGATCGCGCGCCTGTATCTGGAGATGGAGAAGCTGTGCCACAAGGACAACCTCAGTTGGGAGATCCGGGCAGAGGACGGAATCCAGAACTTTCTCATCTGCCGCTTTACCCTGCAGCCTTTCCTGGAAAACAGTATCCAGCACGGTATTTCCCGGCAGACGCCCTGCGTACACATTTTACTGGATGTCTCCTACGGTGATGACACTGTTATCATCACCATCAAAGACAACGGGGCCGGTATTGCCCCAAGACAGTTAGAAGAACTGCGCGCCACACTGAAAAATAAAACAGTGGATTACCAGAAACATTTCGGCATCGGAAACGTAAACAAAAGACTTTCCAGTCCTTCCTTCGGCAGCGGAACGGTTCAGGTGGAAAGCAGACTGAATGAGGGAACTGAAATTGTGATCACATTTGAACAGATGGAGGAAAGTGATGAAGAAAGTAATGATCGTGGATGACAATACACTCTCCGCTGAGGGTATTGTCCGGAATATAGACTGGGAACTGCTGGACGCAGAGGTGGTCCATGTGGAAAATAACGGGGATTCGGCCATTGAATCCATGCGGCGCGTCCCTGTGGATCTTATCATCTCTGATATTGAAATGCCCAACCTGGACGGCATCTCCATGAGCAGCCTTGCCCTGTCCGTCAATCCCCTGGTGAAGATCATTCTCATCAGCGCCTATGACAAATTCGAGTACGCCAAACGAGCCATCCGTCTGGGTGTCTGCGACTACATTGAAAAACCGCTGGATTACAGCTATTTGACAGAAAAAATCCGCAATGCGTTCAGCGCCATCGACAGAGAGCAGCGCAACCGGGAGCTTGTGGAACAGAGCCGTCCGCTCATGACCGAAAAATTTTTCTCGGACCTCCTGCACTACACAGGCAAAGACGCCGCCGGGCATCTGGGCCGCTATCCCGGATACCTGAACCTGGATCTTGACTACTCCTGTTTTAATGTGCTGAAACTGGAGGTGGAGAACGCCTCATCGGCGGAAGATGAACTGGGCATTACCCAGTACCAGATCGAGCTTTTAAATGTCTGTGACCTGTTAAAGGAACAATGTGTGGTCTTCGGACAGGTATATTTTGTAAAAGAATTCAATGGCATCATCGCTGTTCTTGCGCAGAACACAAGTAACCCCAGTCATTTTCTCCAGGCTGCCCACAGGGCGGTTTCGGGCCTGCTGGAAAAATACCGGGATGGGCTGTTCTCCCTGAATGTGGGGATCGGCACTGTTGTGGATGATTTCTGGGATCTGCACGTCTCCTATGAGAACGCCTCCCACGCACTGAAATACCGTTTTTTCTTCCCGCACAAGAACATTTTCGATGCACGGGAGGCCCTTGGACGGGAGTTCAGCCTGTTTTCCTTCTCCGAGTCTAAAGAGGAAGAGCTTATCCGCCTCCTGTGCCAGAAGAACGCGCCTGCTATTGAGGAATGGCTTCGAGGCTTCTTTCAGGAGGTTTCACTGAAGTACCAGACCAAGAATATTGTGTTTATAAGAATTTACTCCCTTCTGGGCCGGATCCTGAAATTCTTATATGAGCTGAACATTGACACCGGTGACCTGGAAAACGATATTGTCTCTGTTTACAACCACTTTGAACTGTTTAACACCTATGAGGAATTTTTTAAATGGATGAACCATCTCTGCCTTCAGGTATGCCAAAAGCTGGATACCTCGCTGCAGACTTACCATGACCAGATCTGTGAGCTGGTACTGTGCTACATCAGGGAGAATTTTGAGGACAACACCCTCTGCCTCAATGATATTGCAGGACATGCAGGGGTAAGCCCCGCCTATCTGAGCGCTCTCTTTAAAAAAGTATACGGGCAGAGCATCAGCGACACCATTGCAGCCCACAGGACAGAGGCCGCATGCCAGTATCTGAAAAATTCCACCCTTTCCCTGAAAGAGATCAGCATCCGCTGCGGATATGCCAACCAATACTATTTCAGCAACAGCTTTAAAAAGAAAATCGGAATGCCGCCCTCTGCGTACAGAGAACAGCATTCCGAAATATAGTAAAGCTTTTGGTAACCATTCAGTAGGTCTGCGCATTTACTGCGCTGACCGTAAGAAAACGTTCAGCAGCCAGGCAAAACTCCCATCGCCAAAGGTGATTTGCATGGATTTTTGCTTGTAACTGTAAGGGCACTGAACTGTTACAGCTTTTGATTCAATTGTCAGCCGATTCCCTTATAGACAAGGCCCAGAATAAACACGATCACTGCCAGCGGCACATACAGATACTTTGCTGCCACACGAAAAGCTCCGGGAAGAGGCTTTTCTCTGCCCTCCTCCAGTTCTCCCTTAATCTTGTCAAATCCGAGAATGTAGTAAATGGAAACAGCACCCAGTACGGCTCCGAAGGGCACAACAATGATGGTTATAAAATCCATCCATTTTCCTACCTTTGACTCCTCTTCCAGGAAAAGCCCCACCAAAAGTGCAATGCCGCCGCAGAAAGCAACAGCTTTTGTCCTCTGAAGCTTGAACTTCTGCTGCCAGCTCTCGATCACCGCCTCAAACATATTGATAAGAGACGTGATCCCCGCAAAGCATACAGAGAGGAAGAAGATCACCGCAAACAGGCGTCCCATAGGCATCTGCCTAAAAATATTGGGAATGGTGATGAACATAAGGGACGGTCCCGCAGACGGCTCAATGCCAAAAGCAAACACAGCGGGCATAATGGCCAAAGCAGCCAGCATGGCAGCAATTGTGTCAAAGACCGCTGTCTGTATGGAAGATTTGGGGATATCCTCCTTTTTGCTCAGGTAAGACCCGTAAACGATCATACCGGAGCCTGTGATGGACAGAGAGAAAAAGGCCTGTCCCATAGCCATGACCCAGGTATCCACCTTGGCCAGCGCCTCCCATTTCGGCACGAACAGAAAGCGGTATCCCTCATGGGAACCCGGCAGGAAGAATACTCTCACCGCCAGAATGGCAAACAGGATAAAAAACAGAGGCATCAAGATCTTATTCGCCCTCTCGATCTGGTTCGTAGCTCCGGTGATCAGAATGATCACTGTAATTGCAATGACAAGAATATGCCAGGGCAGGTTTTTCATATTGGCAGTAACCTGTCCGAAAAATTTCGCTGAATCCTCAGTGAGCACAGTATTTGTCACAGAACCTGCCAGGAAGCGGAGCACCCAGCCGATTATGATAGAATATCCGATGGCGATTCCAAGAGATCCCAGTAGGGGTATCCAGCCCAGAACCTTGCCGACAGTTCCTTTCTTTCTGGATTCCCAGCAGTATTCATAAGAACCCAGTGTTCCTGTTCCCGCCCTTCGTCCAATGGCAAATTCAGCCGACAGGCCTACAAAGCCGAACAGGCAGATAAAAAAGAGATAGGGGATCAAAAAAGCCGCACCCCCGTATTCTCCCAGTCTGTATGGGAACATCCATATGTTCCCAAGCCCTACCGCAGAGCCCACACAGGCCAGAACAAAGCCAAGTGAGCTGGTAAAGCTGCCATTTTTGTGTTTTTGCATTTTCTTTTCCTCCGTGTGATCCGGCTGCCGGGGAAGCCAGCTTTCGTCCCCTGACCGGTTGATGCGTTAGCTTTTTGAAGTATGTAGCTTTAATGTATCAAAGACTGTAGAAAAAGTCAAATCCAGTTTTATTTTCCCCGTTTCTGACGATTTTTTTACATGTATGCTGTATAATGGATAACAAAATCTATTTCAGAGGGGAAAATATGGATACCTTTATCTTTGTATTGGAAATAATAGGAACAGTGGCCTTTGCCTCATCAGGCGCTATGATCGCCATTGAGAAAAAAATGGATATCTTTGGTGTAAATATTTTGGGGGCCACTACGGCGGTGGGCGGTGGTATGATGCGGGATATCATACTGGGTATTACGCCCCCTACTGCTTTCGCCAAGCCGGTCTACGTACTTTTTGCCATATTGACGTCCACGCTGCTCTTTGCCATCACCTACACGAACCCGGAGATTTTAAAGTCCAGAGCCAAGAACAAATATTATGACAATGTCATGATGCTCTGCGATACCCTGGGTCTCGGTATCTTTACTGTGGTCGGCATCCAGGCTGCCGCAAACGTAGTAACGGAAAATAATACTTTCTTTTTCGTCTTCGTAGGCGTTCTTACCGGAGTCGGCGGAGGTGTGCTGAGGGATATCATGGCTGGAGAGACACCCTATATCCTGGTGCGGGAGATTTATGCCTGCGCCTCTATTGCAGGAGGGATCGTCTGTGTTGTGTGCCGGGATTCTATGGGAGAGCCGGCAGGAGTTATACTTGGATTGATCGTTACAGTGGTGATCCGGATGTTGGCGGCTTATTTCAGGTGGAATTTGCTGCGGGTACGATAGCGAAGGCCGCTCTGCCCCGCGAGGCATTTTTTTATCTGCCCTTCATAAATAAAAATGTGGAAAGCTTCAAACGATAGTGGTATACTGATAAGTCAGAGTAGGATTCCAACCCAGGATTTCTATCGTTATAAAAAAGAAAAGGAGATTCCGACAATGAGTAAAATTGATGAAGTGAGAAAAGCCATGGTCGCTGCCATGAAAACAGGCGAAAAAGAACGCAAAGATTCCCTGTCCATGCTGCTGTCAGCCCTGAAAAACAAAGCCATTGACAAAAGAGAGGACTTGACCGAGGCTGAAGAGAACGAAGTGGTATTAAAAGAGATCAAACAGACCAAAGAAACTCTGGAAATGACTCCTGCAGATAGAAGCGACATCATTGATGAGTGCACAAAGCGTATCGCCGTGTATGAAGAATTTGCCCCTAAAATGCTCAGCGAGGAGGAGATAAAGGAGGTTATCAGCGGTGTGCTGAAAGAGCTGGATATCCAGGCTCCCACAGGTAAAGATAAAGGAAAGATCATGAAAGTTCTGATGCCAAAAGTAAAAGGTATTGCGGACGGCAAGCTGGTAAACCAGGTTCTGGGCAGTATGATGAACTAAAATGTTTATAAAAAATGGCCGGGGATACGATTCCCGGCCATTTCTGATCAATAACCTTCTCTTACAAATTCTTTTGCCCGTTCCAAGGCTTCTACTACCCTGTCACAAAATGCGTCAAAATCCGGGTCCTCTTTCTGACATTCCGGATGGCTTTCTATGTACGCAAGGCTTTCCCTGACACCCTGGTCAAAGCGTTTCACAGCTTTAAATCCGGGCACCAGCCGTTTCAACTTGTCATTTAAAAATACCACAGAATTGGATTTATCTCCCATCATGCTTCCATTGAAGTCATAGTCGCTGCAGGCATCCAAAAAATCACTGGAAACCCGTACAGGATGAAGCTGAACCCCCAGGGCATCCGCTATTGTCTGGTAAATCTGGTTCCAAGTCAGCGTCTCATCTGAGGTGATCTGCACAGCCTCCCCAATGGCATGGATATTTCCCATAAGTCCCACAAATCCCTTTGCGAAATCAGAGTTATGTGTTACAGTCCAAAGTGACGTGCCATCTCCCGGTATCAGCACAGGTTTTCCCTCTTTTATCCGTTTGATCACCTGGTAGCTGCCATTGTCACCGTGAAGGCCCATGGGCACGCTCCGTTCATCATAGGTATGGCTTGGACGGACGATAGTCACAGGAAATCCCTCTTCCCTGTATTTCTTCATAAGAAGCTCTTCACAGGCGATCTTATCTCTGGAATACTGCCACTTTGGATTTGAAAGTGGTGTGCCCTCTGTCATCCTGTAATCAGAAGGCGGTTTCTGGTACGCAGACGCGGAGCTGATAAAAATATACTGTCCGGTCCTTCCCTTAAACATCCTGTAGTCACGCTCCACATGCTCCGGCACAAATGCTATGAAATCAGCTACCACATCAAATTTCATACCCTCTGTGAGCTTGCATATCTGCTCCTCATCCTCAATATCCCCGGTAAGTCCTATAGCCCCTGCGGGCAGTTCTCCGTTCCGTGTTCCCCTGTTCAGCAGGTACACTTTGTGTCCTTCTTCCAGCAGCCTTTTGGTGATCGCCATGCTGATGGTTCCGGTTCCGCCTATAAATAGCACTTTCATCTTGTCATTTCCTCCCGAATCATAAAATTACCGGCCTTTTCTACACCCAGCCTGTAACTTTTATTATATCCCGGAACTTCCCGGCACACAAGCATTACTCTGCACAAAAATGCTCCTTAGCTGCAGCCTTTCCCACACTGGCCGCGTACACCGCGCATTCATAATCCGTATCCGCGGAAGGTCCCGGAGCAAATCCCAGAAGCTCGTCAAGGGCATCCTGGTCGTAAGCGCCGATGGCACAGGTTCCACACCCCACAGCCTCACATGCCAGATACAGATTTTCACACACATGCCCTGCGTCAAGAAGGATAAACTTATGTGCCTTCAGCCCGTATCTCCATTCCATCCGGTAGGGAATCGCGCTCCACACAAAGGTCACAGGGGCCGCAGCCGCAAAATGCTGCCCACAGAGCGCCTGAGTCAATTCCCCCTCAAAATCCTGCCTCTCATCCCACACTTCCAGAGCATGTTCCATGGGGAGATAGTGGTAAATCCCTTTCTCAAGCCCGTCCACATGATTCACAAACAGGTAAGTTTCAAAGGCATGCCTGGAACCGGCTGACGGAACATTCCGGAATGTGGCAAAGTTATTCCTTCCCACTACCTTCCTGATCCCCTGAACAGCCCACAAAAGAAACGACAATTCCCTCAAAGTGACCGCCTCATCACTATATTTTCTGCGGCTCACCCTGCCCTGCAAAAGTCCAAACAGATCGGCACTGCCTGCAATGCCGTCAAAATCAGTTGTCAGGGATATTATACGCTCTCCTTTTTTCTCTTTCACATAAGGTGCTGCCGGAAGCTTCTGCTCCTGGTCCGTGGCCTCTGCTCCGGCGTCGGAGACATTGTAGGCTTTCAGCAGCTCCCTGTTCTGCATGATCTTATATCCGGTCTCATGATTCATACTCTCTGGCCTCCCTGTCTTTTTTAACTATATGATAGAAATTATAGCAAAAAATCTGTATGGATACAATCCGTTTCCCGGCCCGAACGCCGCAGCCGCAGCAGATAAACACACTCTACGCAACGCAGGTTGTATTTTTCCAGCTTGTAACGTACTATAAAGAAAAACAAAGGAGTACCGAATATGAACCACTATATTACCGGAAATACTATACGGGAACTGCGGGAAAAGAAAAAAATGACCCAGGCAGAGCTTGCAGGCAGGCTGGATGTAAGCCATAAGACAATCTCCAAATGGGAAACCGCCAAAGGCCTTCCCGATATCAGCCTGATCGAACCGCTTGCCAGGGTGCTTGGCATATCCGTTGTGGAGCTGATGACAGGAGACTGCATTTCCAACAGCAATATATCCAGCAATATGCTCCGCTCAAAGCTCTATGTCTGCCCTGTATGCGGAAATGTAATACACACCATGGGGGAAAGCGTTGTAAGCTGCTGCGGCATCACCCTGCCGGTATTGGAAGCCGAAATCCCGGATAAAGAACACACCTTTATCGCAGAGGTTATGGATGGGGAATATTACGTCACAGCAGAACATGAAATGACTAAGACACACTTCATCTCCTTTTTTGCCTATGTGACTTCCAGCCGTTTTGAGCTTGTCAAGCTCTATCCTGAACAGAACCCGGAAGCCTGGTTTTCCAAAAAGGGACACGGAATCCTGTATGCATACTGCAACCGGCACGGGCTTATGAAAATGAATATATAAGATATGTTTTTGGAGACGCAAAAGAAAAGCACCGTCCCCGCAGCTCCAACTCTGCAAAAACAGTGCTTTTTAGTGCGCCTTCAGGGACTCGAACCCTGGACAAATAGATTAAGAGTCTACTGCTCTACCAACTGAGCTAAAGGCGCATATTTTGTAACGCAAGACATATTATAAGCGATATCCCGGAAAAATGCAAGTATCTTTTTTACATTTTTTTATGTTTTTTATCATATACATTTATCACTGCACTCCATTAACGCATTTTTCACTATTTTTCGACTGCCGGCCGCAGGCCGGGGGCGGCTTTACAGCCACACCCCAAGTTCCTCTGCCAGCTCTTCCTTGCTGATCCCGCCGGTCTCCCGGCTCATCACCTTGCCGTCCTTAACAAACAGGAAGGTGGGAACCTGCATAATTTTATATCTCTGCGCGAGATTGATGTTTTCATCCACATTGACCTTGCCGAACAGGGCCTTGCCCTCCAAATCCTCTGACAGCTCCTCGATCACCGGCGCCATCTGTTTGCATGGGCCACACCAGGTCGCATAAAAATCCACCAGTACAGGCAGATCCGCCCCCATCACAACCTTGTCAAAATTCTGTTCCGTAATCACTTCAACCATGATCTTCTCCTTTCCGGTTAAGCGCTGTACGCTTCCCTATGGTAGTTTTTACTACTTTCCCCATATTGTTTCTTCGTAACTGTTCGGTACCTTTACTTTTTCTTTTTACCGACTGAATCTAAAAGCTTATTTACTTCTCCGACTGATTTTAAGATATCAGCAGTTTTGCTGCCCATTTTCCTGTTCGTATATGCCCATTCAAAGAGGGAGTTCTGCATATTTTTCTTCTTCGCCATAGGATACTTCCTTTCAGGTAAAACTGCTTCTCTATATCATATGACAAAAATCCTGTGCCGAAACCAGAGATCACGATTCCAGCGGTGACCGCCAGGAACCAAAACTTTACTTCTCTACCTGGCCGCGATCAGTTTGTGTATGGGATTGCCCATGGAGGAGAACTTCTCCTCATATTCAGTCATCACATTTCCCAGGTTCAGCTCTCCATCGTGGTGCAGGTCATAGGTACAGGCCAGAAGTTTCCAGCCGGCTTCCTTAACCTCCTCCACAGAGAAATCAAAAAGATCCCTGTTGTCGGTCTTGAACTCCACAGTGCCGTCCTTTGCCAAAACAGCGTCATAGCGCTCCAGAAACTGCCTTGAAGTGAGTCTTCTCTTTGCATGGCGCTCCTTGGGCCATGGGTCGGAAAAGTTTAAATATATTCTGTCCACTTCTCCCCGATTAAATACAAGCGGCAGCTCTCTGGCATCCATTCTCATGAAAAACAGATTCTCCGGCGCTCCCGTCTCTGTTTCCCGCTCTTCCATTTTCTGAAGCGCACGCAGAAGAACGCTGTCGTACATCTCGATCCCTACATAATTAATATGCGGATTTTGGGCAGCCATGTCCATGATAAAACGGCCTTTTCCCATTCCTACCTCTATATGGACAGGATTTCCGTTTTTAAATACCTCATGCCACTTTCCTGCATTTTCCTCAGGACTCTGTATCACGTAAGCGCTCTCGGCAATGGCATCCTTTGCCCCGGGTATATTTCTCAAACGCATCTTATATCCAGCCTTTCTTAAAGTCATTCCTGCAGACAGAGCCGCCCGGCTCAGTGTGCGGTTTTTTCTGCTTTCCTTCAGTATAACTGAAAACTTTTTGCTTTGTCAAAGATAACCGCAAATTTCGCCAAAAAACACGAGAAATAAGCGGGTATCTATTATATCTTTTGTATAAATTAGCTTAAAAATTATGAAACTTTCTATAGATTTTTTCTGAAAAAGGTGTATGATATAAAGAAGACACAAGGAGGAAGATCTATGGAAGATGTTATCAGCAAACTGGCGGAAATAGAAGCCGCTGCTTCCCGGATTATGGAGGACGTTGCCGTCCAGAAAAAAAGGCTTTCCGAAGAGAATGATGCCCAGATCAAAGCCTTTGACGAAGAAGCAGACCGGCAGACAGCCAAAGAACTGGAATCCATCCGCAGGGATCTGGAGATCAACATGGAAAAAGAATTAGAAAACCAGAAAGCGGAAACGGATGAAATCCTGCGTAAAATGGAAAAGTATTATGAAGCTCATCACGAAGAGATGGCTCAAAAACTGTATGACAAAATATTAAGGATGTGATGATATGGGAACCCTGTTATCTTACAGCGGTCTTTCAACAAAAATCCGTGCCATGCAGAGCAAGCTCATGACGGAAAAGCAGTATCAGGAAATCTCTCAGTTAGAATCTGTTCCCCAGGTGGTTGCTTACCTGAAAAAGCAGCCCGGGTTCAAAGAACTGTGGGCCGACCTGGATGAAAACTCCCTTCACAGGGGTGATATTGAAAAACTGCTTACCCACACGATCCATCAGAACTTTGCTAAAATTTACAAATTCGCAAATCCCTCCCAGCGCACCTTTATGGCTTTGTATTTTAAGAGATATGAGATTGATGTTATGAAGGACTGTCTGAGAAAGGTCTTTGACAAGACCCGGGAAGGACTGGATTTGTCGCTGTTCAAGGATTTCTTTGACCGGCATTCCAAACTGGATCTGGATAAACTGACCCAGGCAACTACAATTGAAGAATTTGTAAACTGTTTGAAAGGTACGGAATATTACTCCCCTCTGTCAAAGATCGGGGAAGAATATACACCGCTCCTTTTTGATTACGGCATGGCGCTTGACCAGTATTATTTTGCAAATATCTGGTCTGTAAAAGATAAGCTGTTCAGCAAAAGAGATCTGCAAGAAATTATCAAAGCCTACGGCAATAAATTCGATATGCTCAACCTGCAGTGGATCTACCGCTCCCGCAGGTATTACCATATGGCCCCGGCTGATATCTACGCACTGCTCATACCCGTGCACTATAAGCTCTCCCACAAAGAGGTTACCGCACTGGTGGAGGCAGCGGACAATGATGAATTCCGCCGCGTGCTGGATACTACTGCTTATAAAAAACGTTATCCTGAACTTGCGCCGGATAACCTGGAAGAATACTATACTCTGAATCTCAGGAATGTCCTGGAGTCAGAGGCAAGAAAATATCCGCACTCAGTCATTATGATCTATTCTTATTTTTATCATAAAGAACACGAAGTAGACCGGCTCACCACTGCGATCGAGTGTATCCGCTACGGACTGTCCCCGGCTGAGACGCTGGATTATATTCACAAAAATTAACCTCGGAGGTAATTGACATGATTGAGAAAATGAAATTCTTGAGCATTACCGGTCCGAAGTCTGACATTGACAGAGTAGTCAACGAATACCTGGCTAAATATGAGATCCATCTGGAAAATGCCATGGCACAGCTGACGCAGGTGCAGCACCTGTCCCCCTATATTCAGATCAACCCTTATAAGGAGATCCTGAACAAGGCTACAGAATTTGCAGGGCTGCTGCAGGATACAGAGGACGTGCCAATCCGGGATATTTCCCTGGATGAAGCCACTGATCTTATTGACTCCCTCAGCCAGAAGCTCTCTGACATCAATGCGGAATGCGATGACCTGAAGGCAAAGCGGACGGCAGTTGTGGAAGACTTGAACCATATCACCCCCTTCCTGAACCTGCCGGAAGATGTGGATAAACTGGTGCATTACCGTTTTGTTCAGGTTCGTTTCGGCCGTATCGCCAAGGAATATTATAACAAGTTCAAAGAGTATGTATATGATGACCTGGATACCTGGTTTTATCCCTGCCATGAAGATGAATATGTCTGGGGTGTCTATTTCGTGCCCTGGACAAAAATGGAGGAAGTGGATGCTGTCTTCTCCTCCATGCATTTTGAAAGGATCTATCTGAAAAAGGATTACTACCACGGTACTCCCCAGGCCATACACCGGGAATTGAAAATAAAGCTGGAGACCATTGACAAACACATGGCCTCCTGCCAGGAAGAGATACGTCTGCTGCTCCGCGGCGACGCCTCAGCCATACTCTCCGCAAAAGAAGCTTTAAGCGCCCTTTCCACCAACTTTGATGTGCGAAAGGTAGCTGCCTGTGTCAGAGAGCATCAGGAGACCTTCTATATACTCTGCGGATGGATGACAGAGAAGGACGCCCTGGCTTTCCAAAAAGATATAGAAAACGACGCCAAACTGTTCTGCATCATTGAAGATGACCAGAACAATATACGTACACAGCCGCCCACAAAGCTGAGAAATCCCAAGGTATTCAAGCCTTTCGAGATGTATGTGAAAATGTACGGCCTTCCCGCCTACAATGAGATGGACCCCACCATGTTTGTGGCCATCACATATTCCTTCATCTTCGGCGCCATGTTCGGTGATGTGGGACAAGGGCTTCTGCTGGCTATCGGCGGATTTTTGCTTTACAAATTCAAAAAAATGGATCTGGCTGCCATCATCGGCACAGCCGGAATCTTTTCCACCTTCTTCGGCTTCATGTTCGGCAGCATTTTTGGATTTGAAGATGTGCTGGAACCCATATGGCTGCGGCCTGTGGATGCCATGACCAATGTACCCGGCCTTGGCAACATGAACACCGTTTTCATCGTGGCGATCGTCTTCGGCATGTTCCTTATCCTGCTGACCATGATCTTCCATATCATCAATGCGGTGAGAAGCCATGATACGGAAAATATCCTGTTTGACCAGAATGCCGTCTGCGGTCTGGTCTTCTACGGGGCACTGACCATTATGATCCTGCTGTATCTGACAGGACACTCTCTTCCTGCAACAGCGATCCTGGTCGTCATGTTCGGGGTACCGCTTATCCTGATCATGCTGAAAGAGCCGCTTACACGTATCATCAAGAAGAAACAGCCTGTTGTGGAGGGCGGAAAGGTTATGTTCTTTGTTCAGAGCTTCTTTGAACTTTTTGAGGTAATGCTGAGTTATCTCTCCAATACCCTTTCTTTCGTCCGTATCGGTGCATTCGCTGTCAGCCATGCCGCCATGATGGGCGTTGTGCTTATGCTGGCAGGCGCTGAAAGTGGAGGCAGCATCAACTGGCTTGTCATCGTGCTTGGCAACGCTTTCGTATGCGCTATGGAGGGCCTGATCGTAGGTATCCAGGTACTCCGTCTGGAATATTATGAAATGTTCAGCCGTTTCTATAAAGGCAGCGGCAGGGAATTCCACCCATTCTTAAAGCGTGTAAAAAGAGAAAAGAAAAATGCATAAACCTAAGGAGGATTCATTATTATGACAACATTAATTCAATTTACTATAGCAGCCGCATTGATCTTAAGCATCATTGTTCCCTTCGGATACTTTTTCCTGGGAGAGAAAAATAAAAAACGTTATAAAAAATCACTGGGTGTCAACTGCTTCTTCTTCTTTGGAACCCTTCTGGTGGCTTCCATTGTAATGATGGGCGGAACCGCTTCTGTAAGCGCTGCCACTGATACAGCTTCCGCAGGCCTTGCAACCGGCCTTGGCTACATCGGTGCCGCTCTGGTTACTGGACTTTCCGGCATAGGCTCCGGTATCGCTGTTGCCTCCTCTGCAAGTGCTGCTCTGGGTGCGATCAGTGAAGACGGCTCTCTGTTTGGTAAATCCATGATCTTCGTAGCCATGGCAGAAGGTATTGCTCTGTACGGACTTATTATTTCCTTCATGATCTTAGGAAAACTGGGATGATGCGGGCTGCCTTATATTCAGAATAGAAAGAGACTGATGCATTATGAAAATGTTTTTGATCAGCGATAATATAGACACCTACACGGGAATGCGCCTTGCAGGCGTGGAAGGTGTTGTGGTGCATGAACGGGAGGAACTGAGAAAAGCCCTGGAAGACGCCATTGCCAACAAGGAAAACGGCATCATCCTGCTGACTGAAAAGTTCGGCAGAGAATTTCCGGATATCATTGACGACATGCGGCTGAACCATCGTCTGCCGCTTATTATAGAAATCCCCGACCGACATGGTACCGGCCGTGCACCCGATTTTATTCTCTCTTATGTCAATGAGGCAATCGGTTTGAAATTATAGATAAAGAAGGTGAACGACATGACAACCGAAGAAAAACTGCAGCATTTCTACGAAGTATCCATGGAGAGCGCACGGGAGGAGTCTGAAAAGGCCCTGGAAGAATACCGCGCCGCCCTCTCTCAGATGCTCGCTGAACATAAAGAAGATAAACAGAAAAATGCCGGCGGCCAGTTAAAACTGGAGACAGAGAACGCGAAGCGTGAGATCAACAAGGCATTGTCTGCGGAACAGCTTCACATCAAAAGACGTCTGTCCAAAAAGCAGCAGGAACTGCGCGAGGAATTGTTTGTGGAGGTTAAAAATAAACTAGAAGCTTTCATGAGCAGCCCCGAATACCTTGTCTGGCTGGAAGAAAAGATCAGGGAGGCTCTTACCATTGCCGGCGAGGATGAAGTACAGATTTATCTGACTCCTGCGGACACTTCCCTGCTGGAAACTCTGGCTGCCAGATGCGGGACTCCTCTCCTGGTCTCACAGACTCCCTTTATGGGCGGCGTGCGGGCCGTGATCCCCGCAAAGAATATTTTGATCGACCACACATTCAAGACTTTATACGAAAACGAGAAAGAAGAATTTAATTTTGACGGAGGGCTGCTACATGAATAGAACAGGAATTATCTACGGCATCAACGGTCCCGTCATTTATCTGAAAGGCAATACAGGCTTCAAGATGTCGGAAATGGTATACGTGGGAAAGGAAAACCTGGTAGGCGAGGTTATTTCCCTGAAAAAGGATACCACCACTGTTCAGGTTTTTGAGGAGACCAGCGGTTTAAGACCCGGGGAGACGGTCACTGCCACAGGTGATGCCATCTCTGTTATGCTTGGCCCCGGAATCCTGGACAACATTTTCGACGGTATCCAGCGTCCCCTCTCTGTCATTGCTGAACAGTCCGGCAAATACATCTCCCGCGGCATGCAGGTAGATTCCCTGGACACAGAGAAAAAATGGGACGTACACATGACAATCCGGGACGGTATGGAGGTTCACGGCGGCACCATCATTGCGGAGCTGCAGGAAACCCCGTCCATTGTGCATAAATCCATGGTTCCACCCCAGGTGGAGGGGATCGTATCCAAAGTAGTCAAGGACGGCTCTTACACTGTAACTGACGTTCTGGCAGTGGTTCAGCTTGCCGACGGCAGCGAATATCCCCTTAAACTGGCGCAGAAATGGCCTATCCGTATTCCGCGCCCCACAAATAAGCGCTACCCGGCAACCATCCCACTGGTAACAGGACAGCGTATCCTGGACACTCTGTTTCCCATTGCCAAGGGCGGCACAGCAGCCGTTCCCGGCGGTTTCGGAACAGGCAAGACCATGACACAGCACCAGATCGCCAAATGGTCAGACGCAGACATCATTGTCTACATCGGCTGCGGCGAGCGCGGCAATGAGATGACGCAGGTTCTGGAGGACTTTTCAAAGCTCCACGATCCCAAGACCGGCAATGCCCTCATGGCCCGTACCACGCTGATCGCCAACACCTCCAACATGCCCGTGGCTGCCCGTGAGGCATCCATCTACACAGGCATTTCCCTGGCAGAATATTACCGGGATATGGGATATGACGTGGCGATCATGGCTGACTCCACTTCAAGGTGGGCTGAGGCTCTGCGTGAGCTGTCAGGCCGTCTGGAGGAAATGCCCGCCGAGGAAGGTTTCCCGGCTTATCTGGCCTCCCGCCTCTCCGCTTTCTACGAGAGGGCAGGCATGATGCAGAACTTAAACGGCACGGAGGGTTCCGTCTCCATCATCGGAGCCGTATCGCCCCAGGGCGGTGACTTCTCCGAGCCTGTGACCCAGAATACCAAGCGTTTTGTGCGCTGCTTCTGGGGTCTTGATAAATCCCTGGCCTATGCCAGACATTTCCCGGCTATCCACTGGCTCACCAGCTACAGCGAATATCTGGGAGATCTGTCCCACTGGTACAGTGAAAATGTTTCACCCAAATTTGTAGATGACAGAAACCGCCTGATGGCTATCCTGAACCAGGAGAGCAGCCTGATGGAAATTGTAAAGCTGATCGGAAGTGATGTGCTCCCGGATGACCAGAAGCTGACTTTGGAGATTGCTAGGGTTATCCGTCTGGGCTTCCTGCAGCAGAACGCCTTCCACCCTGATGACACCTGCGTATCCCTGGATAAGCAGTTTAAGATGATGGAAGTCATCCTGTATCTGTACAAGCGCTGCAGAAGCCTGATCGCCATGGGTATGCCCATGTCAGTGCTCCGCAGGGAGAATATATTCGAGAAGATCATTTCCATCAAATATGATGTTCCAAATGACAAGCTGGAACTGATCGACAACTACATGAAGGCCGTTGACGATTTCTACAACACGGTCATGGAAAAGAATGCATAAGGAGGAACGATCATGGCAATTGAATATCTCGGCTTGAGCGAAATCAATGGACCTCTGGTTGTATTGGAGGGCGTACGTGATGCCTCCTTCGATGAAATTGTGGAGTTCAAGGTGGACGACGGTTCCAAAAAGCTGGGCCGAATTGTAGAAATTTATGAAGATAAAGCAGTGATCCAGGTGTTCGAGGGCACAGAAAATATGTCTCTTCTGAACACCCACACAAAGCTGACAGGTCATCCCATGGAGGTAGAGCTTTCTGCCGATATCCTGGGAAGAACCTTTAACGGTATCGGAAAACCCATTGACGGCCTTGGTCCTGTTATGCCCGAGGTCCGCTCCAACATCAACGGTCTTCCGCTTAACCCGGTAACCAGGGAATATCCCCGTAACTATATCCAGACCGGAATTTCCGCCATTGACGGACTGACTACTTTGATCAGAGGGCAAAAGCTTCCGATCTTCTCAGGAAACGGCCTTCCCCACGATCAGCTTGCTGCCCAGATCGTACAGCAAGCTTCCCTTGGCGGTGACAGCAATGAAAAATTTGCCATCGTATTTGCTGCCATGGGTGTCAAATACGACGTGGCCGAATTTTTCCGCCGTACCTTTGAAGAAAGCGGTGTTGCAGATCACGTGGTCATGTATCTGAACCTGGCAAATGACCCGGTGGTGGAGCGTCTGATCACCCCTAAAGTAGCACTGACTGCTGCGGAGTATCTGGCATTTGAAAAAGGCATGCACATTCTGGTCATCCTGACAGATATCACATCTTTTGCGGAGGGCATGCGTGAAGTCTCCTCCTCAAAAGGGGAGATTCCTTCCAGAAAAGGTTATCCCGGATATCTGTACAGCGAGCTGGCAACTCTGTATGAGCGCGCCGGCATTGTAAGAGGCGGCTCCGGTTCCGTAACACAGATACCGATTCTTACCATGCCCAATGACGATATCACACACCCCATCCCGGACCTTACAGGCTACATCACAGAGGGACAGATCGTTCTGGAGCGGCAGCTCCACGGGCAGGCGATCTATCCGCCGATCAATGTACTTCCCTCCCTGTCCAGGCTTATGAAGGATGGTATCGGAGAGGGCTATACAAGGGGCGACCATCAGGACGTAGCCAATCAGCTCTTCTCCTGCTACGCTAAGGTTGGAGACGCTAGGGCACTGGCATCTGTTATCGGTGAGGATGAGCTTTCACCTCTGGATAAAAAGTACCTGAAATTCGGCGATGCCTTTGAACATGATTTTGTAGGCCAGAGACCGGATGAGAACCGAAGCATTGAAGAAACCCTTGACCTGGGCTGGCAGCTTCTGGGCATGATCCCAAGAGACGAACTGGACCGTATCGATACCAAGATCCTGGATCAATACTATCATCCCGTGGAAGAAGAGTAAACCGGACGTACGGGCAGCGCTGTAGATGCGCGGTCCCATTGAATCGTTACAACCAGACACAAAACAGCAAAGACTTTACAGAAAGGGTGATGTTATGGATCCAAATACCTTTCCAACCAAAGGCAATCTCATATTAGCCAAGAATTCCCTGGCGCTGTCCAGGCAGGGCTTTGACCTGATGGATAAAAAGAGAAACATCCTGATCCGTGAGCTGATGGAATTAATCGATCAGGCCAAGGACATCCAGGACCAGATCGATATCACCTTCCGTACCGCCTATGCGGCTCTCCAGAAGGCCAATATGGAAATCGGCATCAACCATGTGCAGGAGATCTCCCGCACGGTGCCTGTGGAGGATTCCATCCGCATCAAGACCAGAAGTGTCATGGGAACCGAGATTCCCCTGGTGCAGTCTGATCCGCCGTCAGGGGCTCCCACATATGCCTATTACGGTACCAAAGCCTCTCTGGATGAAGCAAAAGCGGCCTTTGAGAAGGTAAAACTGCTCACGATCCGCCTGTCCATGGTAGAGAATTCAGCCTACAGGCTGGCTATCAATATTAAGAAAACACAAAAGCGTGCCAATGCGCTGAAAAATATCACGATCCCTAAGTTTGAGGACTTGACCAAATCCATTTCCAACGCTCTGGAGGAAAAGGAGAGGGAGGAGTTCACCAGGCTGAAGGTGATCAAACGGATGCAGAATAAGGGATAATACAAAAAGGCTGCCTCACTTATGATTGTTAAGTCATTTGTGCGGCAGCCTTTTTGTGTTATATCTATTATTGTAATGGTTCAGTACCCTCACGATTACGAGCAAAATCCAAGCAGAATCGCCTGTGGCGATGCTTTATTATTTTACATTTCTCAAATTTTACATTTCTCACTTTACTTACATTTAACATAACTAAGATTTTGTATTTTACTTTCCCCCTTTATACTGAAACTCGTAACAACGACAAATCATCGCAACAATCCGGACAGTCTGGACTGTTGCAGATCATCAGACATTTCGAGGAAAAAGGAGATCAAAACTATGAAAAGATTAGCAGCAATCGTACTCGCAGGTGTAATGGTATTCGGACTTGCAGCATGCGGCAGCAATAACGACACAGGAAACAATACAGATACAAACTCCACTGCCAACGCAGAGAACAGCACTGATAAAGGAAGTGCGGGCACTTCTGACAGCACTTCAGATGCGGGAAGTGAGAAAAACAGTGACTGGGACACCAGCAATGACATCACGGTCGTTTCCAGAGAAGACGGTTCCGGTACACGCGGCGCCTTTGTGGAACTGTTTGGGATTGAGGAAGAAGTAAACGGAGAGAAAATGGATATGACAACAGAGGAGGCAAACATCACCAATAGTACCTCTGTCATGATGTCCACTGTAGCACAGGATGAATACAGCATTGGCTATATCTCTCTTGGTTCATTAAATGATACGGTAAAAGCGCTGAAGATTGACGGCACAGAAGCCACAGCAGACAATATCAAAGCCGGTACCTACAAAATTTCCAGACCCTTTAATATTGCAGTAAAAGAAGGTTTAAGTGAAGCAGGACAGGATTTCATGAACTATATTCTGAGCAAAGAAGGTCAGGCTGTTGTGGCAGACAATAATTACATCCCGTTGGATAACGCTGAGGCCTATAGCTCAAACGGAGCTTCCGGAAAAGTTGTTATAGCCGGTTCTTCCTCCGTATCACCTGTCATGGAGAAACTGAAAGAAGCTTACGCTGACGCCAACAGCGGTGTTGAGATTGAAATCCAGACAAGCGATTCCACTACCGGCATGCAGAACGCCATCGACGGTGTCTGCGACATCGGAATGGCCTCCAGAGAGCTGAAGGATTCCGAACTGGAAGCAGGTCTTACCCCTACAGTCATTGCCCTGGACGGTATTGCTGTTATTGTCAACAACAACAATCCTACCGATGAAATGACTTCTGACCAGGTAAAATCCATCTTCACCGGTGACGCTCTGGCATGGGATGAAGCACTTTGATCGTGATCATGAACTCATATCCGAGGTTAAAAACATGAAAAAACATAAAGAACAAGTAATGCAGGCAGTCTTTTTTATAGCTGCCTGCGCATCTATATTCGCAGTTGCGCTGATCTGCCTCTTTCTTTTTGTAAACGGCATACCGGCCATGAAAGAAATCGGCCTTTTCAACTTTCTTCTGGGAGAGCGCTGGAAACCGGGCAACGATATCTTTGGTATCTTTCCTATGATCATGGGAAGTATCTACGTGACAGCAGGAGCCATTGTCATAGGCGTTCCTATAGGCATCCTCACTTCCATCTTCATGGCTGAATACTGTCCGAAAAAAATCTATCCCTTTTTAAAATCAGCCACAGAGCTGCTGGCCGGGATTCCCTCAGTGGTATATGGCTTTTTCGGCCTTGTAGTGCTTGTGCCTTTGATCCGCGGCATGTTCCGCGAGGGAAACGGAAGCAGTATGCTGACTGCCTCCATTTTACTTGGGATCATGATACTGCCCACGATCATAGGGGTCAGTGAATCCGCACTGCGTTCTGTTCCCCGCAGTTACTATGAAGGAGCACTGGCTTTGGGTGCTACACATGAGAGGAGCATTTTCTCCATTATGCTGCCTGCTGCCAAATCCGGTGTCATTGCCGGTGTCGTATTAGGTATCGGCCGTGCCATTGGTGAGACCATGGCTGTTGTCATGATCGCCGGCAACCAGCCCAGAATGCCCAGAGGACTCCTCCGCGGTGTCCGCACTATGACCGCCAATATTGTATTGGAAATGGGCTATGCCGCTGATCTGCACAGGGAAGCACTGATCGCCACAGGTGTTGTCCTGTTCGTGTTCATTCTTCTCATCAATTTCTGTGTAGCCCTGCTCAATCGGAGGAAACACAATGCATAACAAAAAAAATCTGTGTCAAAAATTAAAAGAATACAGACGCACGCCCGGCTCATTTATCCTGATGCTGCTGGTCCTGCTCTGCGCTGCCATTACCTTTGCCGTTCTGTTTTTCCTGATCGCCTATATTTTAATAAACGGAGTTCCCAACCTGAAACCGGAACTATTTGCCTGGAACTATACCTCAGAGAACGCATCCATGATGCCTTCCATCATCAATACACTGATCATCACCTTTTTATCTCTGCTGATCGCTGTACCCCTTGGCATCTTCTCTGCTATCTATCTGGTGGAATACGCCAAACGCGGAAACAAGTTCGTGGAGGTCATCCGGCTCACAACAGAGACTCTGTCCGGTATTCCTTCTATCGTATACGGCCTGTTCGGCGCTCTCTTCTTTGTGACAACGCTGAAATGGGGATACTCACTCATGGCCGGTGCCCTGACACTGTCCATCATGATCCTTCCCCTCATCATGCGTACAACAGAGGAGGCCCTAAAATCTGTCCCGGATACCTTCCGGGAGGGTAGTTTTGGTCTGGGAGCCGGCAAGCTCAGGACAGTCTTTAAAATCGTGCTGCCCAGTGCCATTCCAGGCATACTCGCAGGTGTCATCCTGGCCGTGGGCAGGATCGTGGGAGAGACAGCCGCTCTGATCTATACCGCCGGGGCCGTTGCCCAGGTGCCCACAAGTGTTATGTCCTCGGGCTCCACACTGGCTGTCCACATGTACAATCTCTCCAGAGAGGGCCTGTATATGGACCAGGCCTACGCTGTATCTGTCATACTGCTTCTGCTTGTGCTGGTCATCAACTGGTTCTCCGGCGCACTGGCAAAAAAACTGGTGAAAGGAAAGTAAAATGAATAATACGGAAAAGATATCTATCAGCAGCCTGGATCTATACTATACAGATTTTAAGGCACTGAAAAACATAAATTTAAAAGTACCGGAAAACAAAATAACCGCCTTCATCGGTCCCTCGGGCTGCGGCAAATCCACACTTCTCAAATCCCTGAACCGAATGAATGACCTGGTTGAGGGATGCCGCATAGAGGGCAGCATCTTACTGGACGGTGAAGACATCTACGGCAAAATGGACATTAATCTCCTGAGAAAAAGAGTTGGCATGGTATTTCAAAAGCCAAACCCCTTCCCCATGAGTATTTACGACAATATTGCCTTCGGCCCTCGTACCCATGGAATCCGTTCCAAGACAAAGCTGGATGATATTGTGGAGAAATCCCTGAGGGACGCTGCCATATGGGATGAGACAAAAGACCGCCTGAAACAAAATGCCCTTGGCATGTCCGGCGGGCAGCAGCAGCGGCTCTGTATTGCCAGAGCACTGGCAGTTCAGCCCGAGGTTCTTCTCATGGATGAACCCACCTCTGCCCTTGACCCCATCTCCACATCCAAGATTGAAGACCTGGCTGTGGAGCTGAAAAAGGATTACACCATTGTCATGGTAACCCATAACATGCAGCAGGCAGCCCGTATTTCAGACAAGACAGCATTTTTCCTATTGGGAGAGATCGTAGAGTACGGGGAGACAGAACAGATATTCTCAATGCCTCAGGACAAACGTACCGAGGACTATATCACAGGGAGGTTTGGATAATATGCGCACAAGATTTGACAAACAGTTGGAACAGCTTCATGTAGAACTGATCAAAATGGGAAGCCTGTGTGAGCAGGCTATCACTCTGGCCGCACAGGCCCTGGATGAGCCGGAAAACGACGTGGTCGCAAAAGTGGCCGCCATGGAGGGTGAAATAGATGAAAAAGAGCGGGAGATTGAGAATATCTGCATGCGTCTTCTGCTCCAGCAACAGCCCGTAGCCCGTGATTTAAGGATCATATCGGCTGCGCTTAAAATGATATCCGACCTGGAGCGCATCGGCGATCAGGCCGCCGATATCGCAGACCTGGCCCCTTACATTGTCAAAAGTGATATCAGCAGCAAAGTACAGATCCACGACATGGCTTCCGCAACCATCCGCATGGTAACTCTTAGCGTGGATGCCTTCGTAAAAAATGATTTGGAACTGGCCGAATCTGTCATTATTTCTGATGATATTGTAGATGACCTCTTTAACAAAGTAAAAGGCGAACTGCTGGAACTGATCCAGAAAAATAACGCAGACCCAAGAGCAGCCCTGGATATCCTGATGGCAGCCAAATACTTTGAACGCATCGGGGACCATGCAGTAAACGTGGCTGAATGGGTACAGTATTCCATAACCGGTATCCACGAGAGCGATGAACACCATCTGGATATCGAAAAAGAATGAGGTGAATAAATTGATCTATCTTGTAGAGGACGATGAAAATATCCGGGAACTGGTCACATACACCCTGAACAGTCAGGGACTGGAAGCAGAGGGATTTGCACGGCCCTCTGACTTTTGGGAAGCCGTGTCAATGGCTGTTCCCTCCCTGGTTCTCCTGGATATCATGCTTCCGGAGGAAGACGGACTGAGCATTCTGAAAAAACTCCGTACATCCAGGGATACAAAGAAGCTCCCGGTCATCATGCTGACAGCCAAAGGAAGTGAGTACGACACCGTACTGGGACTCGACAACGGAGCCGACGACTATATTCCAAAGCCTTTCCGGATGATGGAACTTATTTCCCGCATCCGTGCCCTGCTGCGCCGCAGCCAGGAACAGGAAAAGATTCTGGAATACCGCCTCGGCTCCCTCTACGTCTGCCCCTCACGCCACATTGTGCGGGTGGATGGTGAAGAGATCATCCTGACTTTAAAGGAATTTGAACTGCTCTGCCTGCTTCTGTCGGAACAGGAAACCGTATTCACGAGAGCTCAGCTTCTGGACCGCATCTGGGGGTACGAATTTGACGGGGAGAGCCGAACCATTGACGTCCACGTCCGAACCCTGCGCCAAAAGCTTGGAGACGCCGGTGACTGCATCAAAACTGTACGGGGTGTAGGCTATAAAATTGGAGGAAAAACCGCATGACAAAACGTATCTTCCGCTCCATAATGCTTGTATCCGCCCTGGTACTGGTCATTGGGCTGGGTTTCATTATGGGCATTCTATATCACTATTTCGGCAGTCAGATTGAAAAAGAGCTGAAGTCTGAGACTGCATATCTGGCTATCTCCGTGGAAAACATGGGTTTATCTGCACTGGATAAACTCCCCGCGGAATCCGCCAGAGTCACTTTAATAGATGAGGACGGCACTGTTCTTTTTGACAACAAGGCCGATGCCGCAGGCATGGAAAACCACGCTGACCGCCAGGAAGTGATCGCGGCGAAGTTAAAGGGGACCGGAAAAGCCACCCGTCAGTCCGACACCCTTGCGGAAAAAACCATCTATTATGCCAAACAACTGACAAACGGCCAGATCCTTCGTGTTTCCAGTACCCAATATACAGTAGCGGCCCTGATCGGGGAGCTGGTGCAGCCAATGCTGTATGTACTGCTCATGATGGTGGTCCTCTCCGCTCTGTTTGCCGCGCGTATTTCCAAGAAGATCGTCTCACCCATCAACGATCTGGACCTGGAAGAGCCGGAACGCACAGAGGCTTATGACGAGATATCCCCGCTGCTCACCAAGATCAACAAGCAGCAGCGCACCATCAGAAAACAACTGGCAGACGCCAGACGGCAGCAGCAGGAATTTTCCATCATCACAGAAAACATGAGTGAAGGCCTTTTGGTCATCGATGCCCAGACGGACCTTCTCTCCTACAACTCCAGCGCCCTTCGGCTTCTGGACGCAGCGGAAACACAGGCACACACCAGTGTGCTGTCTCTTAACCGAAGTGAGCCTTTCCAGAAGGCTGTGGATGCTGTCCTTTCCGGCAGACACACCTCATCTAATCTGCAGATCGGAGACAACTTCTGCCAGGTGATCGCCAATCCGGTCCTCAGGGACAAGGAAGTGACAGGTGCCGTGCTCTTATTGGTTGACATAACTGAAAAAATCCAGCGTGAAAACCTTCGCCGGGAATTTACTGCCAATGTATCGCACGAATTAAAAACACCGCTCACATCTATCTCCGGTTTTGCTGAGATCATACAGGATGGTTTTGTGAAACCGGAAGACATAAAAAAATTCGCAGGCAAGATTTTCGTGGAAGCCCAGCGTCTGATCGCTCTGGTTGGTGATGTCATCAAGATATCGCAGCTTGATGAGGGATGTCTTCCGTATCAAAAGGAAGAGACAGACCTTTATGTTCTGGCTAAAGATACCCTGGAACGCCTGCGGGACCCTGCAAAGCGCAGACAGGTTTCTCTGTTCCTGGAGGGAGAGCATGCAGTATTGGCCACCACACAGCCTATTTTAGAGGAAGTCCTGTATAACCTGTGTGACAATGCCATCAAATATAACCATCCCAACGGGAAGGTAACGGTCACTGTGCTGAACGGAAAGAATACTGTCAGCCTCTCTGTGGCGGATACCGGAATCGGTATTCCCTCCGCGGATCAGGCCAGAGTGTTTGAGCGTTTCTATCGGGTGGATAAAAGCCACTCAAAGGAAATCGGAGGCACCGGTCTGGGATTGTCTATTGTAAAGCATGGAGCCGCTTATCTGGGGGCTAAGGTGGAATTGGACAGCCAGCTTGATAAGGGCAGTGTATTCCGGCTGATATGGGGTAAGAACAGCAGTTTAAGTTAAAGATTTGTCTTTTATATTGGCAGCAGCCTCCGGAGTCATAGACCGGAGGCTGTATTCATGACTCAGGAAAGTTATCTGTAACTTTAACTGACGGCATCTGTTATTTTATATATCATATACAGTACCAGGATCATAACCAGTATGACGAATACATGAAGAGACAGAACAACTGTATTGAAAAATACATTGATGCATATACATGCGGATAAGACAAGTACAAGAAGAAACAAAAGCTTTTTGCCCCTTAAGAATCCTGTATTGAAGGAATTTTTGGTAATGGCACTGTAGAGCAAAAGGGCAGAACACAAAATAAGGACAAGGCTCGTGATATTTCCAGTTGTCATCAGAACGTAAGGCCAGGTGCCATTCTCTCCTGCAAGATCCATCAGGCTGAAAAGAAGCTGGATCCCAAGCAAAACTGCCAGAGCAGCAGATACAACTCCCAGAAATGAAACAGCTTTTTCCGCACGGGTAAGGTGAGGCACCTCATTCAGCACACTGTCGCAGAAATCTTTATAGTCACCGCCTATTATCTCCTCCAGGGTATCTCCTCTCTGCTCTCCGTCGATCAGCATCTGCGTGATATCCCGTCTTACCAGCTCCTGCTGATATTCACTGATATCCGCCCCGCGGATGTAGACCACCATATCAGTCAGAACCCTATTATCCTCTGCTCTAAGTTGAGAAGATAAATCATTATTTTCCTTCATTAACAGTTTCGTCCGTCTGCTCATCTCTTATATCCCCTTTCATATCTTCCAACAATCTGGAAACAGCGCCAGACAACTCCAGGTAACTCTCTACGAATCTGGTATATTCCTCTTTTCCCTTTTCTGTTATGGAATAATACTTTCTTCTCGGTCCTCTCTCAGAATCCCGGAAAACAGCCTTTATGAACCCGTTCTTTTCCAGTCTCAGCAAAAGCGGATAAATGGTCCCCTCCGCTACTTTCCCAAACCCATACTTCCCAAGCTGCTCTGAAATTTCATATCCATAAGTCTCCTTTTGCCCAATTACAGCCAGCACACACCCCTCCAAGGTTCCTTTCAGCATCTGTGTGGAGATCATCCGCTCACCCTCCCTCTATCTTGTATTACAATGTAGTTGACTATATTGTAATGCAAGATACTCGTTCTGTCAATATCACATTCCTCAGCCCTGCGATATCCAAATAAAAACTCTTATATATGGACACACTCTCACGGCTCCCGCATAACGTTAAGCCATTTTCTGCTCCGCAACTTTATGGAAACCAATAATTTTCAGAAAATATCAGCAGTTTTCCCTGGATTTTAGCATATTTTGTCGCACCCTGTCAAAAAATAGATTTCAAAAATGTCAATGCCTTTTCCCCACTTTTCCCCAAAATTCTTCTTTTTATCACAAGTGTACAAAACCTTTGTTCTTTCTTTTATTATGTAAATCACATTAATCCACACACATTTTTGTGGAGAATGTGGATAACTTTGAGGATAACTTTGTTTTTACGGGGTTTTGTGGATTTTTATATGTGGATAACTTTGAGGACGGAATGTGGTAAATGTTGGTTTTTTCGACAAGCATTGTGCATATTCTACAATTATGAATATTCTGAAAATAACCCTGGGAAAATCCTACTGTTTTCTTCAATTTTCTCTCTTCGACGGCATCCCCTTGTCCCAAATATCATTATGTAACCTGTCTGTAAAATTACGTAAACCAATGTAAACCATTTACAAAAAAACTGCACCGGACATCCCCAAAAGGAATATTCGATGCAGTATCTTCTAAACTTATAAAACTTTTCTTCCGCCTGACTGACGAACCTTCAGGATCTGACAGGAGCCTTTTCCAAAAACCCTGTCCATCCTGGTCTTATACTCATCCACAAAACTGTTTTCCACAAATATTTCAATGGTACCTGCAAAACCACCGCCGTGTACACGTGACACCCCATGCTTTCTCAGGATCTTATCACTTACGGCAAGGGCAATGGACATGGCCTGTTTCTGCACATTGCTGCTGTTGTAAATATTCTGGAGATACTTAAAGGATGAATTTCCTGAATCCTTGACCAGCTCTAAAAATTCCTTGAAGTCCCCTTCTCTCAGAGCCTTCACCTCTCCTTCAACCCTTCTCTCTTCCTCAAAAAAATGAAGGGCACGCAGGATGGGACGGTCACCCAGAACACTTCTCAGGCCTGAGATTTGCTTATAAAAGTCATCCTCCTCAACCTCGCGCAGATATGTCTTTCCGAAAAATTTAGCTACTTTCTTCATCTCTTCCGGGATGGACGCATAATCATCACCCATATCGGCGTGAGAAGCTTTGGTATCCACAATGCACATGCTGTACTGGTAATCCTCAAAATCGGATGGAACCTTTTCCACAACGGGACTGCCCGGCTCCTTAAAGTCAATATGGATCATACCGCCTACAGAGGATGCCATCTGGTCCATCAGACCGCAGGGCTTTCCGAAATAAACATTTTCTGCAAACTGGCCTGCCTGTGCGATCACAACCGGGTCAATACTGCCTTCATTAAAGAGTCCCGAAATAATAGTGCCCAGAATAACCTCAAATGCTGCTGAGGATGACAGACCGGCGCCAATCAGCACATCACTGACAATATAGGCGTTATATCCCTGAACCTCATAGCCTCTCGCTTTCAACTCGGCCGCAACGCCGCGTACAATGGCTGCTGTTGTGCCCTCTTCATCGTAACGCTCCTCCAGATCATTGACATCCACGTCTACCATATCGTATCCGTCAGAGAGAACATGGATCATGCCGTCCCCTGATCTGCCCACAACAGCCAATGCATCCTGGTTGATGGATGTGGCAAGTACCATGCCGTGCTGGTGGTCTGTGTGATTGCCGCCGACCTCGCATCTTCCGGGTGCGCTGTAGATTTCCACATCACCCTCACCAAAAGTATTCTCAAACTCTTCAATAGCCTTTATATAACGTTTCCTCTGATATTCCAGAACGCTTTCGTCCACATAGATCTCTTTCAGGATCTCATCGTGTTTTCCCTGGTGTATTTCCTCTGCCAGAACCTTCATGTTTTTCATTTGTAATTCCTCCTTTATCCTGCTGCTTCGCATGGTATCTGCTTATTCCGGGAGCTGTTCAGTATCCCGCAGTTACATTTTTCCTATGGTTTTATGTTCCATCAGGTATCTCTGGGCAGAATCAACCGCATTGGCCCCGTCTGCCGCTGCTGTCACGATCTGGCGCAGCTGCTTTGTCCGTATGTCACCGGCGGCATAGATGCCGGGAACACTGGCTGCACAGTCTTCTCCTGCCTGGATATAGCCGGCCTCATTGAGCTGTACAAGACTGCCGAATTCCTCCGTGTTGGGCAGAATACCCACTGCCACGAATACCCCGTCAACGGCAAGCTCTTTTGTCTCACCTGTCCTGACATTCTCCACCGCAAGACTCTGCACCTGGTCTGTGCCCCTGATTTCCCTCGGAATAGTATCCCACACAATCTCCACGTTTTCAATAGCCTTTACATTTTCCTGCAGAATACCAGCGGCTCTGAGTTCATCCCTGCGGTGTATGAGATACACTTTCTTACAGATCCGGGAAAGAAAAATGGCATCCTCCACAGCTACATCACCGCCTCCGATCACAGCCGTGACTCCGTTTTTGAAAAATGCGCCGTCACAGGTCGCGCAGTAGGAAACACCCATTCCGGAAAATTCTTCCTCACCTGGTATTCCCAATGTCCGGTGTCTGGCGCCGGCTGCAATGACAAGGGTTCTTGTAAGATACTGATTCTTATTTGTAGTGATCTCTTTCAGGTCACCGTCTGTACGTACCTCCTTCACATTCTCCCTGACAAACGCGGCCCCCAATTTGTCCGCATGGCTGCGGAAGGATTCCGCCATATCGTAGCCGCTCATACCGGGAAGTCCCGGGTAATTGTCCACCTCATAGGTCTTCACCATCTGTCCCCCGCTGGAAAAATCTTTTTCGATCACCAGCATGTCAAGCTGTGCCCTTTTTGCATAGATCGCCGCGCAAAGGCCGGCCGGGCCTGAACCGATAATGATAATGTCATATATTTTCTGCTCCATTTTGTTTTACCTCTGTTTTCTATTCTTCGTTGGCCTCGCCGGGAAAATCATCATCCCCGTACATGGCTGCCGCATCCACACTGTCCGGCTCCTCCTTGGGCATACCGATGGCTGCCGCTGAAAGTGTGTCCGGACTGTTGGACAGCTCAATCTCCCTGACCAGCTTTAAATCCTTATCCACAAAGATCCTGGTGTAATTCCGCTTTTCCTCATCTGCATATATGAAATAGGAAACACCGCTGTCCGTCTCTTCCGTCTCATAAGCATTGTCCCCAAGCAGAGCCTTCATAGTCTCCTCACTCATTCCCAGAGTGATCCCCCTGTAGATCTCCACAGATACCTTGGTAACATCAAAGTCGCCGTGCACACTGATGACAAAGCTGTTTTCCAGAGGAACCGCCATATCAGCGTAATTATTCACCACCGCGTACAGCATCTGTCCGTCGCGCTCCAGGGTCACATAACCGTGGCGGCCCCGCTTTACAATGCTGTCAGAACCGTCCTCTGATATTTTCCATCCGTTTTTCGTAAATTCAGAGACCGGTGCCGGAAGCTTATAGAAATCGCCGCCATACCGCACCACGAACTGCATAATATCCTCCGGAAATGCCCCCGGTGCCTGATAGCTTTCTACTTCCACAGGTGTCTCCCTGCTCACTTCCTCACTGCTGTCCTCAGGTTCCCTGTAATTTTTCAGCACTGCCTTATACAATATTTCATCCTGTACATCAAAGACCAAGTCAGCCTGTTTGTAGATTCCATATTCATAAGTCAGGTATATATTATCTTTTTCCTCATACTGGTCCGTGGGCATGCCATATGCCTCTGTGACATCGTCCAATGTGGAGGTTCCCATTTTGATCCCTCCGGGAAGCTGGTAAACACGGCTGTCCTCCTCCTGGCTCTCCAGCTGTACGCCGCCTACATAGCATTCTCCCAGCAGTTTTTTCTCCCCATCCAGATTGACCACATCCACAAAAAGAGCACCGCTCTCACTGTCCAGGGTCTCACCTTCCAGGAAAGATTCCGGATCAAGGGCTTTTTTGCCGTCATCTTTTTCGTAGGCCCATCCTGCCTTTTTCCATTCCTCTAGCTTTGCCGGAAGTGTATAGACTGTATCGTTGATGGAAAACTGAAAATCTGAAAGTTTGTCTGAAAGTTCTACGTCATATTCTTTTTGTTCTTCTCCTGTCTCTTCATCCTGCTGTTCTTCTTCGGGCAAATTTACCACGTCTTCATCCTCAGGCACAGTTTCCTGCTTGTTCTGTGTGCATCCGGCCGTCAGAAGCATTGCCAGCATACATACCGCATATATTTTTTTGTTCAAACCAGTCACCTCCCTCACTTCCACTATCAAAAGTTTATCACATCCCTGTGCCTTTTTACAATGAAAATACGCATACATACATGATTTTTTCATAAACTGTTAAAGAGTTCTCAAGCATTATCCAAGGAGCATCTTTTGAAAAATTTCTTATCTTCCAAGAGGAGATTTCTGGTACCTGGTTTTATTGTCCTGGCTGTCTTCCTCTTCCTTATTATTTTTACCCAAAAAGACCGCTTTCTTACAGAAGATGCCCGTTTTAAAAAATTTACACAGCAGCTTTTTACCGAAGAAGTGACCTCCAATACTTTAAACCTCCATTATACCCTGGCTTACCCTGAAAATTACGGGATCAAGAGTTATCCCATCAAACTGGGATCCATGGACCCGGATAAACTGGAAGAAAGCTATGATTCCGTGGAAAAGTATAAGGAAAAACTGGAAGACTTCACCTACAAGGAGCTTTCCAAAGAGAACCGGATCACCTATGACATTCTGAAGCTGGACTTCTCCACGCAATTGTCCATAAAGGACAATTATATGCTGCAGGAGCCTCTCAGCCCCAATCTGGGTATCCAGTCCCAGCTTCCTGTACTGTTGGCAGAATATACCTTCCGCACTGCTGATGATATCAAGGACTATTTCACTCTGCTCTCCTCCATGACCGGATATTTTGATGAAATCCTGGAGTTTGAAAAGAAAAAAGCCGGGGAAGGGCTGTTCATGAGTGATACTAGTGTGGACCGGATCATCGAACAGTGCAATGCTTTTACAGAGGATCTGTCCGCCAATTATCTCTCTACCATGTTTAAGGATAAAATGAAAGGCTTCGTTTCCCGGAAGGCCATGACACAAAAACAGGCTGATTCTTACATAAAAATGCATGAAAAGATCATGGCAAAACGTGTCTTCCCCGCTTATCAATCCCTGGCCAAAGGCCTGGCCGACTTAAAAGGAAACGGAACAAATACCGGAGGGCTTTCAAATCTTCCGGGAGGAACTGCCTATTACCGTTATCTGATACGCAGTGGAACTGGAGATTACAGAAGCATCAAAGAGATTGAGGAACGGCTGTACACACAGCTTCTGACAGATTATAAAAAAATGCAGAGCCTGATCGTGGCTGATCCCAAGCTGCTCACAGACGCCTCTTCCCTGCCGGAGACATGCAGCAGTACACCTGCGCAGATGCTGGATTACCTGAACAAAGCCATAAGTCAGGATTTCCCCGACAGCGGAAAACCTTCCTATAAGGTCAAATACGTACACGAATCCATGGAGGACTTTTCCAGTCCGGCCTTTTATCTCACACCACCCGCTGATACCCTGAGTCCCAATGTCATATATATCAACAAGAGCAGCCAGGTGTCGGAAGCGGAGCTTTTCACCACACTGGCACACGAAGGTTTTCCGGGGCATCTGTATCAGACTTTGTATTTCGGCAAAACAGAGCCTGATGATATCCGGCATCTCCTGAGCTTTGGCGGCTATGTGGAGGGCTGGGCCACCTATGTGGAATCCTTGTCTTACGGGTATGGGGCAGATTATCTGAAGCTGGATGACTCCCTCATGGAACTTCTGTGGCTGAACCGCTCTGTGAGCCTGTGTCTCTATTCACTCTTGGATATCGGGATCCATGACCACGGATGGGACCTGGGAACCGTCACAAAGACATTGAATTCTTTTGGTATTGCCTCACAGGACACCTGCGGGGAGATCTACCAGTATATCGTGGAAAACCCGGGAAATTATCTGAAGTATTATCTGGGATATCTAAATTTTATCGATCTGAAAAAAGAAGCGCAGACAGCCGCTGGAAAATCCTTTCAGTTAAAGGAGTTTCACCAGTATATTCTGGAACTTGGCCCGGCGCAGTTTCCTGTTCTGAAAAAATATCTGCTCATGGAATATAAATAAGAATAAAAAATCCGCCGTAAAAACAGCTTCTGGCTTTAGAGACTGTTCTTACGGCGATTTTTAGTTTCTATTTCGTAACTATGTTGTATCTGTTCAGTACCCCCACAGCTACAGCTATTCTTTTTTATCCCTGTAGGAATCAAAAAATTTTCTCAGGTTCAGCAATGACTTCACCAGTATCTTCTGCTGCTCTTCATCCAGGTCCTTCATCAGAGCCTGAATCATTCCGTCATGGAATTTCATATGGTGGGTGTTTGCCTTTTCTCCCTTTTCTGTCAGGGATATGAGCACTACCCGACGGTCCTCCTCACTTCTGACTCGGTTTACATATCCTTTTTTCACCAGGCTGTTTATGGCGATCGTCAGGGTTCCCACGGTCACGGACAGGGTCTTTGCCACGGATGACATGTTTCGGGGACTCTTTACTCCGATCGCTTCTAAAATGTGCATGTCGTTTACGGAAATATCTTTGAATTCAGAAGTAATAAGGGCCTTCTCTTCTATGTCCATGATTTCCTGGAAGAGATTGACCAGGACGTCATGAAAGACTTCGTAAGGTTCCACTTTATCACTCCTTTTTTGTGTTTGATTCTATTATATATGATTTATTTATATAAAACAATCAAAATTTTTGATAATCAAAAGAAATGTATGTGAAAGGAGGTGGACGCATACAGCAGGGGAAAGGGGTGGGGAAAGATTCATCCGACGTTCCGCTGGTGGGCAGCTAACCTGCTGGCATTCACTAAATTCGTCGGCATTGGCCTCCTCATTAAGTGACTGCCGCAGGTGGATCTGCCCGCCGCTCCACTTAACCTACTGAATCCTTCCCCACCCCTTTCCTCTGCTGCATGCTGGTTTTCTAAGCAAAAGGCATACGGGCTGCGCCTGCGGCGGACGCACTTATTGTGAAGAATATGGTCCTTTAACTTTTGCAGCGATGCGGCAGACTGCGGGTTTTGCAGTCTGTGTGCATACTTTTGGTGCTATGGAGCCGAAAAGCTGAATAGGAATGTGCTGAATACTTTGTCAATCTGCAAGGCGGGAGAGGGAAGAGGAATAGTTCCTCCGCTGACTAATGGCAACATGGCAGATGACAGAATAGGCGATGCCGAAACTATGATTTCGGGGCGGATGGAACACTGGGGTGTATGTGAAAGTTGTTTTTGGTAAGCTGTGCGTCACACCTTCCGTTTGCGAAAACCAGGAAAAAGCAGCGGTCTTTGGGGAGACTTGCATTGGGTTCTGCTCGAGGCTCCAGAACCCAATGCAAGTCTCCCCAAAGACCGCTGCTTTTTCCGTCCCTTTTCCCCACCTGTTCGCTGTATTACTAGCTGATGACAATGATGTTTTTGCAGCCTGTAAAGGCTTCCGGGGGATGCTGGTCGGTTAGGACATCTGCGGAATCAAAGGGGGCAAAGGTGACGGAGCTGATGTTTCCGAACTTTGCGGTGTCTGCCAGGATGTAGCGTTTTGCGGATTGTTCCAGGGCTGTCTTTTTTACCAGGGCTTCATTGCAGTCAGGGGTTGTGTAGCCTGATTTTCTGCTGACTCCGTTTGTTCCGAAAAAGCCTTTGGTGAAATGGAAGCTTTGGAGACTTAGGATCGCCTGATTTCCCACCACTGCCTCTGTGGTTCCCTTCAGCTCTCCGCCAATCAAAAGGACACGGAAATCCAGGGCTGCCAGGCGCTGGGCATGGGATACTGCGTTTGTCACGAAGGTTGCGGTTCGCTCTGTGACATATTCTATCATGTATCCTGTGGTTGTCCCTGCATCCAGATAGATAAAATCATCCGGTACGATTAGGGAAGCGGCATAGCGGGCGATGGCCTGCTTTTCTTCCTTGTTGACCCCCACCTTCTGGGCCACGGAAGGCTCTGCGGCCGTAAAGGCCGCGTCTGCAGACACAGCGCCGCCAAAAACCTTTACCAGCTTTCCGGCACGGTCAAGGGCTGTAAGGTCACGGCGGATCGTAGACTCTGAGGTGTTCAGCATCTCCTTTATCTCCGTGACCGTGATGCTTTTCTTCTCATCCAGAAGTTTCAGTATTTCTTCATAACGTTTCTCAGTCAGCATTTTTCTTCCTCTTGTATTCTTCTACATCTGTCTCCAGAATGATCCTGCGGATCGGGAGGATACGTCCGGGTGAAACGGAAAGCTCATCTACCCCCATGGCCAAAAACTCTCTGGTAAGGCCTAAGTCAGCTCCCAGCTCCCCGCAGATTCCCGCCCAGATTCCTGCTCTGTGGGCATTTTCCACGGTCATCCGGATCATGGCCAGGACTGCAGGGTGATGGGGGTCATAAAACGCATCCAGCTTTGGATTTTGACGGTCAACTGCCAGGGTGTACTGGGTCAGGTCATTAGTACCGATGCTGAAAAAGTCCACCTCCTCAGCCAGGTCTGCGCTTATCATGACCGCAGCGGGAGTCTCGATCATGATGCCCTGCTCAGGTATCCTGTACTCCATGCCCTGCTCTTCCAGCTCTGCTTTCACCTCTCCCACAATATCCTTAATCTTCTTTATCTCCCAAAGGCTTGTTATCATGGGATACATAACCGCCAGATTTCCATACACAGCCGCACGGAACAAGGCTCGTAACTGTGTCTTAAATACCTGGGGGCGGGTCAGACAGATTCGGATGGCACGATAGCCCAGTGCAGGGTTTTCCTCTTCATCCATTTCAAAATAACCGCACTTTTTGTCAGCACCGATATCCAGAGTGCGGATGATAACACGTTTTCCTGCCATGGTCTCGGCAACCGTTTTGTATATCTTAAACTGTTCCTCCTCTGTGGGGTAATCCTCTTTCTCAAGATAGAGGAATTCGCTTCTGAACAGCCCAATTCCGCCGGCGTCATTCTGTACAACAGTGGCCAGATCTTTTATATTTCCAATATTAGCATATAGCATCACTTTTTTACCGTCAAGCGTTATATTCTCTTTTCCTTTTAACTGCTGAAGAAGTTCTTTTTTCTCCTCTTCCTCCTGCTGCCGCCTCTGCATTTCTGACAGGGTTTTACGGTCAGGGTCCACATAGATCATACCGTTTGCACCATCTACTACAGCCAGTTTTCCATCCACCTGATCATCCAAGGGAATGCTGGTTCCGATGAGGGCAGGGATTCCCATGGTTCGGGCCAGGATAGCCGTGTGGGAGTTTACCGAGCCGTGGACCGTGACAAAAGAGAGGACTTTATCCTTATCAAGCTGAACAGTCTCAGAAGGGGCCAGATCATCAGCAAGGATAATAACCGGTTCCTCCGTATTCACCGTACTTTTGGAGCCTCCCCCAAGGATTGCCAGGATACGCTCTGAGATGTCCTTCACATCAGCGGCGCGTTCCCTCATGTAATCATCCTCCATAGATGCAAACATCTGGGAAAAATTGTCGCCGGTTGCGGCAACAGCATACTCTGCATTCACCTTCTGTGTCCTGATCATATTCTCAACGGATTCCCTGTAGTCGTCATCCTCAAGCATCATCTGATGGATCTCAAAAATAGCTGCGTTTGCCTCTCCAACCTCTTTTACTGCCTTATCATACAGATCTTTAAGCTGACTCACAGCAGTCTCCTTTGCCTGTGTGTAACGCTGCATTTCCCCGTCTGTATCCTCTGTCTTTACACGCTTTACCTGCTGCTCACCTTTTTGGTAAACACAGATCCTTCCGATGGCAATACCGCCAAATACACTTTTTCCTCTATATTCCTTCATCCCTGTTCTCCTTTCTTCCCAAAACAATAGTGGGAATAACTATATAGACACGTTTAGGTTTTAAAAAAAGCTGCCGCAGCTTTTCTCTGCAGCAGCTTTTTGCCTACTCAAACACTTTTCTATTCCGAATTACAGATTTTCCTGCATAAATTTGCTGACTGCTGCAAATGCTTCCTCTTCGTCCTCCCCCTCAAATGTCAGGGTTACCTCCTGCCCCTTTTTCACACCAAGGCCCATAATGCCAAAAATCCGCTTGCAGTCTCCTTCTTTTCCATCCTTTGCAAGCTTGATGCTGCTGGCAAATCCTTTTGCCACTTTAACTAACTCCCCTGCAGGGCGTGCATGGATACCTTCCGGATCTGTGATAGTGTAATTAAATTCTTTCATAGTACTTCTCTCCTTTTGTGATGTTTTTATTCTTTTACGAGGCTGTTCCGCGCGCCCACAGTTATGGGCCGAAATTCATGGGAAACCGTCACTCCTCTACTTTCTTTTTTAAAACTCCCAGCAGTCCCGCGGATACCAGGGTTCCGATCACAAGTGCTGCCAGATACATCAGAGCATTGCCCACAACAGGGAAGACAAAGATTCCACCGTGGGGTGCCATCAGTGTACAGTTAAAGAGCATGCTCAGCGCACCGGCAACACCGGAGCCGATCATACACGCGGGGATCACGTGAAGAGGATCTGATGCCGCAAAGGGAATTGCCCCTTCGGTGATGAATGCCAGACCCATGATAAAGTTGGTAGGGCCTGCTTCCCTCTGTTCTTTTGTAAATTTATTCTTAAACAACAGTGTAGCCAGGGCAATGGCACAGGGAGGTGTCATACCGCCGATCATAACCGCTGCCATGATACCGTAATTGCCTGCGGCAATAGATGCTGTTCCGAATACATAGGCTGCCTTGTTGAACGGGCCACCCATATCAATTGCCATCATGGCTCCTAAAATCAATCCTAAAACAATCTTACTGGAGCCGCCCATGCTTGTCAATCCATTGTTCAGGGAGGTGTTGATAAAGCCCATGACAGGTTCCACCACAAATGTCATAAGTAGTCCCATGACTAGGATACCCACCACCGGATAGATCAGTACCGGCGCGATCTTCTCAATGGCCTGGGGAAGCTTATCGCACAGCTTGCGGAGAAGCCTGATAAGATAACCTGCCGCAAATCCGGCCGCCAATGCTCCCAGAAAACCGGACTGTCCCTGGGATGCGATCATGCCGCCCACAAAACCGACTGCAAGAGCCGGCCTGTCACCGATGGCCATGGCAATGAAGCCTGCCAGAACCGGAAGCATAAACGCAAATGCTGTGCCGCCGATACTCTTAAACAGAGCCGCCACCGGTGTGATAGTACCGAAATCCGCCCTCTGGTCCATGGGCAGGGAATTCATATCCACACTGAAGCCGTCGATCAAAAACGCAATGGCAATGAGGATACCGCCGCCCACCACAAAGGGGAGCATGTGAGATACACCATTCATGAGCTGGGTATAGATCTGATGGCCCACGCTACCGCCGCTCTTTGTCTGAGAGCTTTTCTGCACTGCCCCGGACGCGTGATATACAGGCGCATCCCCATTGACAGCTCTTTCCAGCAGTGCGTCTGCCTTGCTGATTCCGTCAGAGACCTGACACTCGATCACCTTCTTACCGTCAAAGCGGTCCATGGGAACTTGTGCGTCCGCTGCCACAATGATACAGTCTGCTTCCTGGATCTCCTTATCCGTCAGCACATTTTTTGCACCGCCCGATCCCCTTGTCTCTACTTTTACGAAACATCCCTTTGCCTTGGCAGCCTTTTCAATACCCTCAGCGGCCATATAGGTGTGAGCAATACCTGTAGGGCAGGATGTGACAGCAAGGATCTTCGCCTGTCCTTTCTGTTCCTCTGCCGGTTCCGCCAGGCGCTGGTCAATATCGGGCTTCTCATCATCTGCTTTATCTATAATCTCCAGGAATTCATCCGGAGATTTTGCATTTCGCAGGGAGTCGGAAAATTCTTCATCCATCATAAGAACGGAAAGCTTACTGAGCACATCCAGATGTACATTGTCTTCTGTATTCGGTGCGGCGATCAGGAAGATCAGAGTGACCGGTTCACCGTCCAGTGCATCAAAATCAACTCCATCCTTCACAACCATTGCCGCAAGGCCCGGTCTGTCAACTGCATCGCACTTTCCGTGGGGAATTGCGATCCCCTCCCCGATTCCTGTGGTGCTCTCCTCTTCTCTGGCGTAGACCTGCTTTCTGTAGGCCTCCTCGTCATTGATCTTCCCGCTCTCTGCCATCAGAGCAACTACCTGATCAAGTGCCTCCTCCTTGCTCTTAGGCGCACCGTTCAGGGAAATACTCCTCTTATCCAGTAAATCCGTTATTCTCATACCTGTTTCCTTCCTTTATATGGTTTCATAGACAGCTTCTACTTCTTCGCGTTTCGCCAGATATTCTGAGAATGCGCTGGCGCTTCCCGCTGCGATCCCCATACGAAATGCGTGGATATAATCTTTCTTTTCCATCCATCCGGCCAAAAATCCGGCTACCATGGAGTCCCCTGCTCCCACTGCATTTACCAGTTTTCCTTTCGGAGCCGGTGCCATATGGCAGCTTCCATCCTCTGCTGCCAGCACAGCCCCTTCTCCTGCCATGGAGACCAGCACATTACGCGCCCCCTTCTCCTGCAGCTTTCTGGCGTAAGGGAGGACTTCCTCCCTGGTTTTGATCTCTGTGTCAAATATCTCTCCCAGCTCATGGTTATTGGGTTTTATCAGAAATGGGTGGTACTCCAGTACATTGACCAGCAAATCCCTGGTGGCGTCCACCACGATCATAATGCCTTTTCCCAAAAGACGTTTCATAATGTTCCTGTAAATGTTGTCCGGCATGGATGACGGAATACTGCCTGCAAGAACAAGTACATCGCCTTCTTTCAGGCCATCCAGCCGTCCAAGCAGTTCCTCCACCTTTTCTTTTCCTATATCCGGTCCCTGCCCGTTGATCTCTGTACCGTCAATAGACTTCAGCTTCACATTGATCCTGGAGACTCCTTTCTGTATTGGAATGAAATCTGCCTTCACGCCAATCTCCTCCACTTTCCGGCGGATCTCATCGCCGGTGAATCCGGCGGTAAATCCCAGTGCTGTATTCTCAATCCCCAGATTCATAAGCACTGTGGATACGTTGATACCCTTGCCGCCCGGAAGCAGCAGTTCGGAATCTGTTCTGTTTGTCATACCAAGCTGAAAATCCTTGACGGAAACGATATAATCCAGTGACGGATTGAATGTGACCGTGTAAATCATATGGCTTCCCTCCTGTCCGGTTATCCCGGTTGTCTCTGTTTCTTAACTATCTGTATTATACAACCATATTCGTTCAAATTCAATCAAATTAATTCACGAAAATGGCGATTTATTTTGGTGCAATATGCACAGTTTTGATTGTTTTGAATTCGTTTTTAGGGTTTTTAATTATATCCGGTCAATTTCGATCACTCACACTTTTTACTGCCATAGCAAAACAGAAAAAGCCGAAGTCAAAAAGATATCTGTCTTTAATATCTTCTTTCTTCGGCTTTCCTATACCATATAATTACATTTCATTTCTATTCATGTCTTATCCGGCAGTTCTCTGAATCCTTTCTTCCCTGAAAAGCTTCTCCGCAATTTCCACATCAGAATCACCCGGACGGCTTTGTATCAGATCCGCAGTCTTCTTAACATACAGGTCATCTAATTCCAGTACCTCGGCAATTTCCATCACTGCATAGCCTTTCTTTAATTTCTTTCTTATACACCGGATCAGCTCCGCTCTGCCCTCCGCAACGCCTTTCGCTATTCCCGTCTCAACACCTTCATCATAAAACAGCTTTTCCACTTTATTCATCCCGATCACCTCCTTTATCCGCTTTGCATATTCCTTATCTAAAATCTTATCCGCAAAAGTCAGAATTCCGGCCAAAGCCTGCATGCGCTGTTCTTCATCCTGTATCTCCTGCGCCAGCCTTACTGTTTCCTCCACCAATGCCCGCTTTTCTTCTTTTCCTTTCACGGTGAGCGGCAGAACGATCATTTCCAACATCTCATCATCATTTAAAGTTTCTTTATTTTCCACTTTGTACTGAATTTTACTATATACTTTTTCCGTCTCCATACGCAGGAGGTACACAGGTTCTATTTTCAACTGCATACACCCCACATCCAGAATATTGGGATCTATATCGCTTATATCCGCTGAAAAAATAATGATCAAATGGATAACAGGCAGTCTTTTCCTGCCTCTTTCCGAATTCCGGCCGCCTTCCTGTCTGACAAAACGCTTCAATATCCTGGCTATGTAGTTCACGTATTTCACAATATCGTGGATCCCGAAGGTACTCTCATAGTCGATCAGCGCAAAAGAGCTGTCCTCAAGGATAAACAAATTGTCCATCCTTAACTCATTGACTTCTATAGCCGGAAGGTTTGTGGGCCTGGTATCTTTGATCCTTATATGCGGCAGGCCGTATACAGTCAGGTCTTTATTTTTCAGTGCATCGCCAAAATATTTAAGTGCAATATCTTTATTTTGATATGCAATGTCACTCATACATTCCTCCTTTTATTATATCTTTTTAAAATGGGAATTACAATACAAAAAGACAGACTCCGTCAAAAGTCTGTTGTTGTTTACTCTATGACCGGTAACCACCAACTTTCTTCTATGGATTTGTTAAAAATGGATAACCGCAGAAACTGCGCAGATATAGAAAGCAGAACGCCTTCGATTTTGAATATGTTCATAGGGTAACAGAACCGGATGATTCTGTCAAGTTGATTTCAAAAAAGCGCCCGGATAAACCGGGCGCAAATCCGCCAAACCAAATGTTTTGATGTTTGATTCTTTGAATTATTTCGTCATTTCTCCGTAGCACTCTTTTCCCGGAGCTAAAGCGTTGGCTTCGTCTGTATCAATATGTGCTGCTGTTGCATAAGAAGCGCTTACACGGACAATTACATCACCGAATGTAAGAGATCTTCCGTTGGGAGACTCGATATCCAGTTTTACAATGTCTTTATCTTTTACGCCTGCCTTCTCAGCATCTTCCGGAGTCATATGTACGTGACGTTTTGCGGCGATAACACCTTCTGTCAGTTCCACTTCGCCTTCCGGTCCCACTAACTTACATGCACCTGTGCCTGCGATATCGCCGGACTCACGGATAGGAGCTGCTACACCAAGGCTTCTTGCATCTGTCAGGGACACTTCAACCTGAGTATCTTTTCTTACAGGTCCTAAAACAGACATTTTCAGGCTGCCCTTGGTGCCGATCACTTCAACTTTTTCTTCACAGGCAAACTGTCCTGGCTGGCTCAGCATTTTTTTTACAGTCAGTTCATGTCCTTTTCCAAACAGGATCTCCAGATGTTCCTGGGATAAATGTAAATGTCTTGCAGATGTTTCAACTAATACTTTCATTTCATATCCTCCACACAATTTTTAATGAACTTCAATCACATTCTGAATTTATATAAACCCAGAAATAAATTCAGAATCACACAGCAGCCTTATTCCTGCTGCAATCATCATTCTCTATTTATTATTATAGCTTTTTTTAAAGGCTTGTCAACGCATCGGTGGGGATTCTTTTGGTACTTTTTGCATTTTTCACGGTACATGGAATTAAGTATGCCACCTTCAAAAAACTATCCGCAGTTATTCCTCCATGCTGCTTTTGGGCAGTTTCTTTTTTAAATAATCATACTCAGCCATAATACTTCTTGTGATCTCATCCTCCCCGAACCGGTTGTCCGGCTGGTATATCTTCAGCAGTGCCCAGGCACGCCTCTTTAATTCCTCCTGGGTGCGGATTCCCTTAAAGTAATGTATCTTCCGCTCGCTCTCACCAACTGTGGAATTTCTCACACTGTTGTAGACTTTATTGCTGTCCCAGTCGTAATCCGCCCATTTGTAACCTGTCTTTTTGTGGTCAATATGTACACTCTCCAGAGCGGCTTTATAGAACTTCATGATCCAGCTGCATATCCCCTCCAGGACCACCATTACAGCACCTACACCGGCCCCCGGCACATATGCCAGAACCGCTGCCACGAAAACACTGATAATGATCGCGGCGATTCCCGGCCCCCGGCCCTGCATCTGCAGAGCAATCTGCGTAACTATGCCGATAGTCAGCACTACGGCTGCCAGTATACACACAAATGTCACCACAGCCCCGCAGACCTTTAAAAAAAACTGAAAACACCTTGCCAGTAAAAATACACATAAAAACACAGGTGCTGCTATCACTTTCCCAATCGTTTTCAAAATCTTCATCTCTTTATCCCTTAATCGTTCTCCCACAAGCCGGACACATTCCGACATATAAAAGCTTTTATCCTGCAGAAAGTAATCCTTAAATACACTTTAGTTTAACACAATCTTCCAACAGAAGAAAGAGAAACATAAAAATAACGGCCGGCGGGGAATCCCCCGCTGGGCCGTCTCATATAAAAACTCTATTTGTTCTGATGGAAAATTACCCCAACGTCTTAAAATGCCACACCCATTTTCACACTGCTGGCAGGATTGTTGTCAATACTCATATAAGTCTCTGCCGCCTTGTCCACGGGTACCACCGGGTCAACAATATTTTCACATTTCAGCAGTCCTTTTGCCAGCATGTCCCAACAGGTATCACAAATCCTTTCAAAACTCCATCTGGGGTATTCTCGGTTTGGTTCACTGCATGCTCTGGATATAATGATATTGGGCTGGTTAAAGTGAGCCTCCCTGCCCAGATTCAAACCGCCCTGACATTCATGATACCATCCCACGACTGCCACATTTCCATTATATGCCACACCTCTGACAGCCTGTTGGAGCGCATAATAGTTTCCGCTGGTCTCTATCACCACATCGGCTCCGCGTTTTCCGGTGGCCTTCTTAATCTCAAGCCCAACATCCACAGAAGCGGAATCAAGAGCCAGATCCGCACCGTTTTCCAGAGCCACATTCCGGCGTTTTTCGATGGGGTCGCACACAATAACCTTTGCCGCTCCTGCCAGCCTTGCAAACTGTGCCGCAAGCAGGCCGATGGCTCCCAGACCTGAGATCACCACATTATCTCCGACTCTCACCTGACCGTCGCGAATCCCCCCCAGCGCAAACTGTGCCGGATCATAACACACAGCTTCCTTCCAGGTCATACGCTCAGGCATTTTAAAGGCTTCCTCAGCTTTTAGGGCATGGGTACTTTTCAGAGGACCATAGCCGGCGATCCGTTCTCCGATCTCAAACCCGCTGACTTCATTTCCCATCTCAGTGATACGGCCGATCCACATATTACCTGGCCGCATAAAGAATGGTTTCTCCGCCGCCTCCCTGCTCTCTCTGAACAAAAGATACTCTTCATCAAAAACATTTTCCAGAAACGGGTCCTCCCCGCGAAAGTGAGTAAACTCTGTTCCGTGCTTAGCTGCGGCAAAATCCACCTCTGCTCTGATTTCATTCTCCTTTACCGGAACATCTTCATATTCCCTCAGGAATGCCTTTCTTGGTTCTGTTGAAACAATCTCTTTACCTGCCATTTTACCTTCTCCTTTAAATACTGAATTATGATAACGGTTCCGCATGTCTGCTAATTTACGGCACAATGCACGCGCCGTTTTTTGATGACGATTCCACCACTGCGCTTACCAGACGCAGGCCCTTCAGCCCCTCTAAAACCCCTGCCGTGTTTCCTCTCCTGCCCCGTATGGTTTCTATAAAACAGCAGTCCTCCAGGTATGTGGCGTCCACATCCTCCGAAACTGTTTCTGTACGGGGATCTTCCTCATCTGTAAAGGTGAAGACAGCATGGTTATGGTCACTGAAATCTGCAGTCATATGCTGACAGATAACCCGGAACCTGCCGTTCCATTGCTCCTTCACAGCACAATTGGAGCCACATACGGAACCCAGGGAGCCGTTTTTAAAATGTATGCTGCAGACACTGGTGTCCTCGATGGTATACCCCTCCACATCCTGATGGCAGAGATTGGCAATATGTCCGTTCACACAGTCAGCATCCCCCATCAGATAAAGTGCCATATCATACAGGTGGATAACCTGCTCAAAAACCTGTCCGCCGCATTTTGTAATATCACGCCACCAGGGACCGTGCAGGCTGTTGCACTCATAATCTGCCATATAAAGTGTAGGCCTTCCGGCAGTTCCATTGTCCAGATATTCCTTAAATTTTCTGACAGCGCTTCCAAATCTCATATGGTATCCCACTTGGGAGACAATATGATTTCGCCCCACTGCCTCTGCCATGGATTTTCCTCTCTCCACACTGAGGGCCACGGGCTTTTCAATGAACACGTGGATCCCCTTGTCCGCTGCCGCTTCAAGCTGTCCGCTATGGGCAAAGGGCGGCAGGCAGATATACAGGGCGTCAAGTTCTGCCTCCTCTATCATACGAAACCCGTCATCGTACACGCCGCAGTCCAGATGGTTCTCACGTGCAAACGCCCTGGCATCCTCTTCCGGCCAGGAACACAGCCCTGCAATCTCCACATTTTCCATTTTCATCATGCTGCGCGCATGCGCTTTTCCCATATTTCCCATGCCCAGCACGCCTACTCTCAACACTTTCTCCATGTAACTGTTCTCCTTATTTTTATATGCCCTCTGTATTTTTGTAACAGTTCAGCCTTCCACTGTCCCGCGGGGTGTTGCCTTGCATTTGCAAGGCAATCCCGAGACAGTCACGCGCCAGACTGCGTTTTTTGCAGTCTGTATGCATGCTATTGTTGCTATAAAGCCGTAAGGCTGAATAGTAACGTATTTTTACCTGTATTTCGGCATCCATGAACCATGTGCCTCCAGCATCTCGTCACACATTGCCTTAATATCATCCATAGACAGTTCTGCTGCTGTATGGGGATCCATCATGGCGGCCATATACAAATCTTCTTTTTTCCTGGACTTAGCCGCCTGAATGGTCAAAAGCTGCACATTAATATTGGTTCGGTTAATGGCAGCGCACTGCTCGGGAAGATTACCCACATAGCAGGGATGGATTCCGTCCCGGTCCACAAGACAGGGTACCTCCACACAGGCATTGGGCGGAAGATTTGGTATCAGGCCCGTATTCTGTACATTTCCGTGTACACGGTAGGGAATATCATTTTCCATGGCGTTTATGATAAAGGATGCAAATTCACGGCTCTTCTCATGCTTTATCTCTGCATTCTGAACCAGATCCTCCCGCATCTGTTTCCAGTCTCCGATCTGTTTAATACAGCGTTTCGGGTATTCGTCCAGAGGGATGTTGTACCGCTCAATGAGCTGCGGATATCTTTCCTTTATAAACCATGGGGTGTATTCTGCATTATGTTCGGATGACTCCGTTATGTAATAGCCAAATTTCAGCATCATCTCGTATCGTACTTTATCCCAGTCCCCGTCGTATACAGCCTCACCGCTGAGAAAAGCCGCCGCCCTCCTTTTAATCTCCGGATATAAATCATTTCCTCTGCCGTCCTGTACCTTTAAAAGCCACGCCTGATGGTTGATGCCCGCAATTTCCCATCTGGTTTCCGGAACCAGTTCCTCCATATCAAGTGCCTTGAAAAGCTGAGGAATACAGACCTGCACACTGTGGCACAGGCCAATAGAACGGATTGGGGTGTATGTCTGCAGATATCCTGTCAGCATAGCCATAGGATTGGAATAATTGATGAAGAGGGCGTCCGGGCATGCCTCCTGCATATCTGCTGCAAATTCCTCCAACACCGGTATAGTGCGCAGTGCCCTGAATATACCTCCTATCCCTAATGTATCCCCTATGGTCTGACGCAGTCCGTATTTTTTCGGAATCTCAAAGTCAGTGATCGTGCAAGGGTCATATCCCCCAACCTGAATGGCATTTACCACGTATTTTGCCCCTCTCAGAGCCTGTTTTCTGTCAGCATGAGCCTCAATCCTCACTTTACGTCCCGTATTTGAAGCTATGTTTTCCAGCATTTTTCTGGAATCCTCCAGCCGCACAGGATCAATGTCGTGCAGCGCAATCTCCAGATCCTTTATCTCCGGTGTCAGGATGCAGTCACCCAGCACACTTTTGGCAAATATTGTGCTGCCTGCTCCCATAAAAGCTATTCTTGGCATAAACTCCTCCTGTCTTCCACTCTTCTTTTTCCTCGCATCAGCTCTTCATTCCTGTTATTGTAATTCCCTCAATGATATATTTCTGTGCAAACAGGTAGACCGCCAGCACAGGGATCACTGCGATGGTGGACGCGGCCATGATCAGCGACCAGTCCACTGTGTATTTTCCTTTAAACATATTGAGCAGCAGGGGCACTGTATATTTTTCCTGGGAGTTCAAGAATATCAGAGGCGTATAGAAACTGTTCCAGTTCCACATGAATGAGAATATTCCCAGGGATGCCAGTGCCGGTTTCACAAGCGGAAGCACAATCCTGAAAAACATGGAGCCATAGTTTGCCCCGTCAATGATCCCGGCCTCCATCAATTCATCGGGCAGAGCCATAATAAACTGCCTGCACAGAAATACCCCCATAGGCATATAAGCCACTGTCATCAAAATAATGGACAAATGTGTGTCGATCAGATTAAGCTGACTGAAAATCAGGAACAGCGGAATGGAAATCACCGTATAAGGTACCATCATGACCGCAATAAATCCTCCAAACACTACATTTGAACCTCTAAACCTCAGCTTTCCCAAGGCATATCCCGCCATAGCGGAGGTGAGCACCTGTCCCGTTACATTGATGACCGCCAGTTTCAGGCTGTTCAGGTAAGCTTTATCAAAGGGCAGTGCTGTCATGGCTTTTCTGTAATTATCCCAGTGGAAAATCTTCGGTATCAGTTTCGGCGGATAGGCAAATGCCTCCTCAGACCCTTTCAGGGAAGTGGATATCATCCACAGAAACGGAAATAACGCAAGAACAGTCATTGCAATAAGCACCACCTGGACCAACAGGACATAAAACTTCTTTTTCACGCCAGCCCTTCTGCCTTTAGTGATTTTTTTCTTTCTGTCTTCCATCTTCTCACCTACTTTCCGTAATAGCAGCAGTTCAGACAAGCTGAACCATTACCCGTAATGAACCCATTTGTCAGACAGCTTGAACTGTATCACAGACACAGCCACTACTACAAAGAATAATATCAGCGCCGCTGTAGACGCCTTGCCCAACTCATAGCTCTTAAATGCTGTCTGATAGATATGAATGGCCATGGTATAAGTTTTCTTTGCCGGCCCCCCTGATGTCAGCAGGAACATCTGGTCAAAGACCTGGAAAGCATTGATCATTGTAGTGATGGTCACCAGTAATGTGGTTGGTGAGATAAGCGGAATCGTAATATTGAAAAACACCTGACGTTCATTTGCACCGTCAATCTTTGCCGCATCCACATAAGTCTTTGGAACATTCTGCAATCCCGCCAGAAAAAGCACAATATTATATCCCAGCCCCCACCAGATACTCATTACAATGACTGCCCCCATGGCCGTGGAGGGATCGCGCAGCCATTCCTTCCCCTCTATCCCCAAAAACCTCAATATCATGTTCAGAATTCCAAACTGCGGCTGGTAAATCCAGGACCATACCACCGCAATACCCACAGAGGTAACGATCTGGGGAAGGAAAAAAACTGCGCGGTAAAACATTTTTCCCCATGCCTTATTCAGAAGCATGGCAAGTCCCAGTGAAAGGGCAATGGAACATGGCACATAGATAACCGAATAGATAAGGGTATTCTTTATGGCAATAGCTGTGTCCGGATCTGTAAACACTGCCTTAAAATTCTGAAAGCCTGTAAATACCGGTGAGCTGAACCCGTTCCAATCAAAGAAACTCAGGACAAACGCGATCACAATGGGTATGATCCCAAGGCAGACCAGACTGATGAGCTGGGGAAGAATAAACACAATTCCCCATCTGTTTCTGGATTTTTCCAGTTTACTTTTCTTCATATGTCCATCCCTTCCGCACATACCTTATCATTTCTGTAGTTCATCGCTTACTGTCTGTACCATATTGGTCAGAGTCTGCTCCACATCCTGTTCTCCCACAAGCAGTTTTTCCACTTCGCCTGTGATGGAATCTGTCATGCCCGGATGAAGTGCCTCTGCTTTCGGATACACCAGTGCAATATCCACAGCATCCAGGAAATTCTGTGCATGCTCCGGAGTTCCTGTCAATACGATCTCGTCCAGTCCGTCAACGGTGGGAACTGCGTTTCCTTGGCCTTCCATCCTGATCTTCTGTCCCTGCTCTCCGCAGTAGAAGGATACAAACTCCCACACCGCATCGGGATCAGATGTCTTCTTGTTTATAACCAGGGGTGTTGCGGGCATGGCACAGACTGCCTGAGACGGCTCCTCATAGTACGGGAACGGAGCCACATCATATTCAAAGCTCAAATCTGTAAAATCAGCCACGTACCAGCGCCCTGCGTACAGCATCCCGGCCTGGCCTGAGACAAAAAGCGTATCCGGTGACTCTCCGCTTGTCAGGGATCCTGCAAAAGTAAAAGCCTTTGACTTGATATTACTGTCCAGATAAGTCAGACCGGCTCTGGCCCGTTCAGAACCGAATTCCGCTTTTGTCATGTCATCTGAATAGATCGGTTTATCTGCGGAAAAAAGGAAGGAATAGAGAGGCCCCCACCAGTTCTCATAGACGAATCCCACCTTTGATGCATCCCTAAGCTGTTCCGACACATGCTGGAGCGCCTCAAAATTCCATTTCCCCTCATCCGCATATTCCTGGGGCGTCTTTATGTTCAGCTCCTTGAATAAATCCGCATTGTAATAAATCACCATAGGGTTGCAGTCCACCGGAACTCCTGTGACTTTATCCTGGAATGTATAATTTTCCAGTAAATTTTCCGGTACATCCCCTCTCTTTAAATTAGAATCATCTTCGTCCAAATATTTGGAAATATCCAGAAGCATATCGGATTTGTTCAATTCTCCATAGGATGCCTCCTCCGAATAAAAACAGTCCGGTGCTTCCTTTGACTTGAGCTGTGTCATGATCTTTTCGTTGTAGTTATCCCCCGGTACTCCCACAAATGTCACTTCAACATCTTCGCTCTGTTCATTGAAGGCATCCACAGCCTTCTTATACTGCTCCAGCTCAGCTGCCGAACCCCCGACCATGAACCGCACGCTGTTCTTTCCATCGGCAGTCTTTCCCTTACTGCCGCTGCTCTGGCAGCCCCCAAGCACCAAAGCCCCTGCCAATCCTACTGCCAATGCTGCCGCTAACATTTTTCTTCTCAACATACCTTTTACCTCCTTAGGCAATACCTTCTCTGTTTTCCATGTTTCCATCAGCATTTCTTTATACTTCTCATTATAAAAGATTCCCCTCAAAACAGAATACCTTCTCTTGTCCTTATGATGGATTCATGTTGTTTTTTGTACATTTCAGTATTATACTGTAACTAATCAGCAGGCCAAAGCCACGAATGCGCAGAATGTACTGAACGTTTACATTATACTGTTCATAAAAGGGGGATTCATTATGAAAATTGAGGAATATTACGCATCAAAAACAAAGAGAGATGTAAATTTAAGATACTGCGGCTATGAAGAATGCGCATCCGATTTCCGCATGCCTCCCCACACCCGCTCGGAATACTTAATCCACTATATCACCCAGGGCCGGGGAACCTATATCTGTGAAGGCCGGACGTATCCCATCCGCCGGGGAGAACTGTTTATCATATACCCCTCACAGCTTGTCAGCTACCACACTTCACCAGAGGAGCCGCTGCATTTTTCCTGGATTGCCTTCACCGGAGACCATGCCGATACCCTCACGGACCAGCTGGGCTTTTCCCACAACGCCCCGGTTCATAAGCTACACCCCCAATACTCCATATCTGAAGACATTCAAACTCTGGCGGAACAACTGTCCTCTGCAGGCTTCTGCAATGACTTTACGATCCAGTCCCTTATATACTCCATTTTTTCTAATATTGCCCAGTCCTACAGTCTCTCAGGCAATTACCAGAAAGAGAGCCAGACCGTCCTCTTCGAGCATATAGGGAAGGCCAAATCCTATATAAAATCCAACTATATCTATCCCATTACCGTCCAGGACATTGTGGATCATGTAGGCCTGGAGCGCAGTTACTTCTCCAAGATATTCCACAAATTCACTGGAACCACAGCCCAGAACTACCTCCTGAACCTCCGCATCCAGCGCTCTAAACTTCTACTTGAACGTACAGACTACACAGTCCGGGAAATTTGTTCCTATGTGGGCATGAAAGACGAATACTACTTTTCCAGAGCATTCAAACGTTCTGTGGGCCTCTCCCCCACCCAATACCGCCGGGGAGATCCGCCTGCCCCAACAGCTTAATGTAGAAGTTCCTTTCCAAGAGTATAGTAAATGGGAGCAGGCCAGCTCCGTAACAGCGGAACGCTTCGCTCCCAGGCATCTCTCTCCTTTGTCCCTCTTCCGGCCTCTTCCGTCCGCTGCCAAGTCACAAAAAAGGCAGCCGCCCCAGTCATCCCGCACACCATCTGCAAGATTCCCGGACCAGCCGCCCTCTATTCTTCCATTATCCTATCCCATGCCTCTGTCAAGACTCATGGTCACTTACGTGAAACTTCTTAAGATTCCCTATTTTCTGCCGTCTCTCCTCCAGAATCCCTTCCACCTCATCAATTGAAATCCCGCTCTCCACCATCATAACCACCAAATGATAGAGAAGATCACAGATCTCATTTGCAGTATCCTCATTCTCCCCATTCTTAGCAGCAATAATTACCTCGCTGCACTCCTCGCCGCACTTTTTCAATATTTTATCAAGTCCCTGCTCAAAAAGATAGCAGGTATAAGAACCTTCCTGTTTTACAGCCTTACGTTCCAAAGCCACATCATAAAGCCCCTTTATCACATCCATCATAAAAGCCGCCCTCCTTTTCCTAATTTATATTTCCTCTATCCTGTTAAAAAAACAGCTGTGTGCCCCTGTGTGACAGGCAACGCCTGTCTGAACCACCGTTACCAGCAAAGTATCCTTATCACAGTCTGCTTTTATATCCATCACCTTCTGAACATGTCCGGAAGTCGCACCCTTGTTCCACAGTTCCTGTCTGGAACGGCTGTAAAACCAGGTATATCCGGTCTCAAGGGTTTTCTGAAGGCTCTCCCGGTTCATGTAGGCCAGCATCAGCACCTCACCAGTGCCTGCCTCCTGCACAATGGCAGGTATCAAATCACTCTTCTCAAAATAACATTCTAAATTCATCCTCTACCTCCTGACCGGAATCTGTTTCTCTTTCAGATGTTCTTTTACCTGCTCTACAGTGAGCTCCCGGAAGTGGAACAGGGACGCCGCCAGTGCCGCGTCTGCTTTACTCTCCTTAAACACCTCTGAAAAATGCTCCAGCTTACCGCATCCGCCGCTAGCAATGACCGGTATGGAAACCACATCACAGACCGCATTGGTCAGTTCCAGATCAAAACCGTCGCGACATCCGTCTGTATCCATAGATGTGAGCAGGATCTCACCCGCTCCCAACTGCTGGCACTTCTGTGCCCATTGGACTGCGTCCAGTCCTGTATCTATCCTCCCGCCGTTCACCACGACTTTGAATCTGCCCTTCTCATCCCTTTTTGCATCAATGGCCGCTACCACGCATTGGCTTCCAAAAACAACCGCAGCCTCCCTGATAAGCTCAGGATTTTTAACTGCCGCGGAATTGACGGAAACCTTGTCGGCTCCGGCACGGAGGATTTCCCGGAAATCCTCCACTGTGCGGATACCACCCCCTACTGTAAGGGGCACAAATACATGCTTTGCCGTCCTGGATACCACATCCACCATAGTTCCTCTTCCCTCATGGGTAGCTGTGATATCCAGAAAACAGATTTCATCTGCTCCCTGCCTGTCGTACTCAATGGCGCATTCCACTGGATCTCCCACCTCTTTGATTCCCACAAAATTCACGCCCTTAACCACTTTGCCGTCTCTTACGTCCAGGCAGGGTATAATTCTCTTTGCTAACATGACTGCTCACCTGCCTTCTCTATGGCCTCGCGCAGGTCAAGTGCCCCGGTGTATACAGCCTTGCCGCAGATACATCCGTATAAGTCAAGATTTTTACAGTCAATAATGTCCTGAATGGAACGTACCCCGCCGCTTGCTATGATCCTGCAGGATACTCTTTCATTCAGTTTCCCAAGCTGTTCCGTATTGACCCCCGTAAGGGTGCCGTCCCTGGAGATATCTGTGTAGATAATGGTTCTGACCCCAGCATCCTCTACCGCCTGTGCCAGATCCAAATAGGTGACATCACTCTTTTTAAGCCAGCCCTCAGTGGCCACTATACCATTTTTAGCGTCTATGCCCACAGCTATTTTCTCACCGAATTCCCGGACTGCCTCTTTTACAAGAGACGGATTTTTTACAGCCGCGGAGCCCAGGATGACTCTTGAAATGCCTTTGTCTAAAAACCTTTCTATCGTTTCCATGCTGCGGATCCCTCCGCCCACCTCCACTTTAAGGCCGGACTCTTTGGCTGTTCTCTCAAATATCTCTTCGTTCACCGGTCTGCCGTCTTTTGCTCCGTCCAGGTCCACCATATGTATCCAGGCAGCGCCTGCTGTCCGGAAAGAAGCTGCCGTGTCATAGGGACTTTCCGCCACCTGATGGGCGGTTGCATAATCCCCTTTAACCAGCCGCACACACGTCTTGTCTTTTATATCAATTGCAGGTAATATAATCATTCTCTCACCAGCCTTGCAAAATTTTTCAGAAGTTCCAATCCCACTGCACCGCTTTTCTCAGGATGAAACTGGGCACCGTATACATATCCTCGGTGTACCAGAGCAGGGATCCGCTCATGATATACCGTATAACAGGATATATTCTCATCCCCCGTCTCTGCCCTAAAGGAATGGACAAAATATACATACGCATCCTTTGGCATCTTCTCTGTCATGGCGCAGGGATTTAAGACCCTCAGGTCATTCCATCCCATATGGGGTATTTTAAGGCCATTGCCGTCAATGAGCTGCACACAGCCCGGTATCAGCCCAAGGCCCTTTGTCTCTCCGAATTCATAACTCTTTTCAAACAGCATCTGCATACCGAGACATATGCCAAGAAGGGGCTTTTTCTGTGCCTCCTCCTTTATGACCTCTGCAAGCCCCTGCTCATTCAACATACGCATGGCATCCGGAAATGCCCCCACTCCCGGCAGTATCATGGCATCCGCACAGCGTATCTCTTCACAGTCCGCTGTGATGACGCTCTTCTCTTCCAAAAAATCAAGGGCATTCTTCACGCTGAAAAGATTGCCTGCCCCGTAATCTATAATCGCTATCATGCCAGCATCCCCTTTGACGAAAGTATTTTTCCTCCATTTGGTTCCAGTGCCTCTCTCAAGGCATGGGCTGCCGCCTTAAAAAGGGCTTCAATCTTATGGTGGTCATTTTCCCCATAGGGACACCGCAGATGCAGAGTGATACCGCCATTAAATGCAAATGCCCGGAAGAACTCCTTTACCATACAGCAGTCTAAGGTTCCCACGCTTTGATTGGCAAACTCCGCGTCAAACACCAGATAAGGCCGTCCGCTGATATCTAAGGAACAGAAGCCCAGTGCTTCATCCATAGGAATACAGAAGCTGCCGTATCTTCGGATACCGCCCTTTTCTCCCAGAGCCTTTGCAAATGTCTGCCCCATAACAATGCCCAGATCCTCAACGCTGTGATGGCAGTCTACCTCCAGGTCACCTTTCATATCCAAATCCATATCAAATCCGCCGTGTACACAAAATGCCTGCATCATGTGATCAAAAAATCCCACTCCGCAGGTTCCCATGTAACGTCCGCTTCCGTCCAGATGCGAGGTGTTGCCTTGCATTTGCAAGGCAATCCCGAGGCAGCCACGCGCCAGACTGCGGTTTTTGCAGTCTGTGTGCATACTTTTGTTGCTATGAAGCCGAAAGGCTGAATAGTAACAAATACACAGTTATTGATCCAACAGTTCATCCAGTACACGGAGCACTGCTTCATTCTCCAGCTTCCTGCCGGCTGTCACCCGCAGATAACCGTTCATGTAACGGATGGAAATGCTTTTCTTTTTCATCTCTTCAAACACTTTATCCGCGTTTTTAACCTTCATAAAGATGAAGTTTGTGACAGTCGGATATAAACTCAGGATATCTGTTTTTTTCTCCTTCAGCTTTAACAGCCCCTGATACAGTTCATCTCTGGACTTCTGGATCGAACGGATACAGTTCTTAATGTAGTCCGGATGGTCTAAGACGGCACAGCCCACAGCCTGTGTCAGGGAGTTTACGTTATATGGGGACTTGAGGGCGTGCAGGATATCTGTCAGCTCTTTGCAGGCCGCGGCAAAACCCAGGCGTATAGCCGCCAGGCCCAGGGCCTTGGAACATGTCTTCAACACAATGAGATTATGGTATTTTTCAACCACATCCAGAACAGAACCTTCGGCAAAATCCATGTACGCTTCGTCCACGATCACCAGGGCGTCAGTACCCTCAATGATCTTTATGATATCGTCCCTGGAAAGCTTCAGGGATGTGGGATTACATGGGTTGGAAAAAATAAGCAGTCTGGCATTCTTATCTTTTGCCCGCTCCAGGATATCTGCGGCGCTGGTCACCATATCCTCTGCCTTCTGCAGCGCCTCCACACGGATATTGTTCATCTGCGCATAGAAGGTGTACATGGAGAAATCAGGAAGGGCCACCAGCATGGTATCCCCGCTCTCCAGAAAATTAGGAACAATGAGGGAGATCAGTTCGTCAGAACCGTTTCCCGCAGTCAGAAGTTCAGGCTTCACATGATAGAACCGTCCGAATTTTTCACAGAGCTTTACTGCAAAAGGGTCCGGGTAGCGGTTGAATTCCACCTGTTCCACAGCCTTCAGAACATCCCTGCGGATATCATCCGGCAGGTTCTGGAAGCTCTCATTTGCGTCCAGGCGAACATTGTATATCTCCGTTACCGGTTCATATATCTCCAGTCTCTTCAACTTCTCCGGGATCGTATACGCCATGATCTACGCCTCCTTTGCCCTGCGCTTCTGCACATCATTTTCCATCTTGTCGATCAAACTCTCGATTTCCTTTTTCCGCAGCTTCATGCTGGCAATATTTACGATCAGTCTGGCACTGACCGGACATACGTCCTCTGCCACCACCAGGCCATTCTCTTTCAGTGTGGTCCCAGTCTCCACAATATCCACAATGGCATCTGCCAGGCCCAGAACCGGAGCCAGCTCCACACTTCCCTCAATCTTTACAATATCCACATCCATACTCTTCTGCTCAAAGAAGTTCTTTGCCACGTTCACATATTTGCTGGCAATGGTCAGATTGTGATAGCCCTCGTACAGATTTTTCCCCTTTACGACTGCCAGTGCAAACCTGCATTTTCCGAATCCCAGGTCAGCCACTTCGTAAAAAGTACCACCTTTTTCCATGATCGTGTCTTTTCCCACAACACCCATGTCACAGACACCACTCTCCACATATGTCACCACATCTGCCGCTTTTGCAAGCACTACCTCTATTTCGCCGTCGCCTATGGGCATGATCAGCTTCCTACCCTTTTTCCTGGCATTGGTACAGTCATATCCCAGACGCTCCAGCATATCTATTGTCTTACTTTCCAGACGCCCTTTCGTCAGAGCGATTCTAATCGGTTTCATTTTTCTGCCTCCCAGTGAAAGATTCCAGCCCGCCCATTCAGGGCCGCCGTATCAGTTTTTTCTTGTTAAACAAACTGTGATATCTTCTCCCACCAGGTGTACTTTCGGTATCCCTCTCATTTTTGCATAATCAAAGGCTTCTTCCATGGTATCAAAAACACAGTTCTCCGTCAGCACGCCCTGGTCTTCCAGTGTCCTGCGGTGGTGGACTGCTTTTGACAAAAACTTCATATCCGGTGCGAACACCAGAATCTCCGGTATGGCCTCCGGCATGGGCTGAACCTTCTGGCTGGCCAGATCTACATTGATGCAGAAGCCCACAGAACAGTGGTCCTCCCCAAATTCTTTTATGAGTGTATCATAACGCCCGCCGGATAAAACCTGCTCTCCGATCCCCCGGAAATATCCCCGGAATATAAGATCCGTATAATACTCTGCCAGATTCACAAGGCCCAGGTCAATGATCACCTTATCCCCCAGCCCCAGTGTCTGCAGGTATTCATAGATTGTCTTCAGGTAATCCAGGCTCTCTCGCGCGCCGTTCTCATCAAACAGTTCATAGGCCTTTTCAAATACCTCTGAACCGCCGAACAGCCTGGGCAGTTTTAAAAGCGCCTGGGCTGCGCGGCTGTCCTGGTATTGTCCCAGCATATCGGTGAGAGAAGCATAGTTCTTCTGCTCGATCTGGAAACGTATATCTTCCTTTGTATCCTCATCCACATCCAGACTGTCCATGATCGCTTTGAAGTATCCAATATGGCACAACTCCAGACGGTATTTGCCACCGCTTATGATATCCAGGCTTCTGGATGCCAGCTCTACCACTTCCAGGTCACTTCTCAGGGGCACGCCACCGATCAGCTCAATACCTACCTGATTGATTTCTGTACTCTTTCCCTTCAGTTCGGGAAACATGCGGTAAATATTCTGGTTATAAAATAAACGGAGCGGCATCGGCATCCCTTTCAACCGGGTAGCCGCCAATCTGGCCGCGGGAACCGTACAATCCGGACGCAGCACCATAAGTCTTCCTTTATGGTCTGTGAGTTTGTACATGGACTCCTTGGGCAGATATTTTGCCGCCTTTCCAAACACATCATAAAATTCCAATGCAGGTGTCATCACCCGCCGATACCCCTGAGCGCCAAACAGGTCCTTCAGGGTCTTTGTCACCTGGGAACGCTGGTCGCACTCTCCAAACAGCAAATCTTTTGTTCCGTCCGGTGTAACCTTATCATAATATCTCATTTGCTGCCCCTGCCTTTCTGTTTTATTTTTCTTACTGTATGCTGCACATTCGCTGCGCTGTGATCTGTATAATGTCATTTATGCTCTGCCTTATCAATATATGTATTGGTGATGGTTTATCCCTCTGCCGTTTTGCGAGGAATTATACTCCGCTCACTTTAGCGTGCTACCATATTACCATCTGACCATAAAGTTGTCAACAAGCTTTTTGGGGAAATTACATATGTTTATGCAAAAAAACACCTTTCCGCTTATATCATTGCGGCCGGTCAGCTCCCTATGTTATACTGAATCCATATAAATACGCGGAACTGCCGCATGAAAATTAACGGAGGCTATATGAACAAGAAGCGGAAAATCTACATACTGGGATCAGCACTTGCTGTTGTTCTGGTTATCATTATTGCTTTCTACTTCTTCCACCAAATACGTCTTGGTGTGCAGGATGACAATCTGAGCAATCTGTCTGCTTTCGGCACCCAATTGGATGCGCATTTTAATGAGATGAACGACAAATATTTTTCCCTTCTGGAAAACTGCCTGGCGACTGTGCACAGCAGCAGCTATGACAGCCGTGAAGATATTCTTGACTATTTCAAGGACAGACATGATATCTGGAATTACCGTACAGCCGGAGTCATGGATAAAAAAGGGGAATATGTGACCATTGACGGGGATACCGGAAGGCTGAAAGATTTAAGCTTTACAGAAGAGAACGCGGGATACATAGATAATGACAGCATGAGTATTGTGAATTTCGGTATTGGAGATGAACTTCTATATTATGTTGAGCTTAAAGAAGGCATGGATGCCGCCTCTGAGATAGCCGGTATTTTTATAACACCTGCTTTTGATGAACTGGAATATCTTCTGGCACTGAATGTATACACAGAAGAGGGCTATGCCACGGTCATTGACCAGGAGGGAGATATCCTTCTCAAGCCCCATTATGAATACAACATGATGGTAACAGACAATTTTCTGGACAGCCTGGCGCTTTCTGACCAGGGAGGAGTGAAACCTAACATCCAGTTGGAACAGGATATGGCTGCCCGTGAATCCGGTTCCCTGATTTTTTCCCGGATGGGCAGGCGCAGCTATCTGGTGTATATGCCGGTGGGCAGCAGTTCCTGGTATCTGCTTGTCACCGTACCCGCTCATGTGCTGGAAACCACTGCGCGCTCTTTCCGCAATTTTATCATTGCCGCGATCCTTGTGACCATCGTCCTGCTGCTGTTCTTCTGTACCATCCATTTTACCGGAAGACAGCATATTATAGATGAAAAGAACAGGGAGATCCTGTCCAAAGAACAGATCAGCAAACAAAGGCTGGAGACAGCCCTGGAAGAGGCGAAACGGGCAAATCAGGCCAAATCCGTTTTTCTCTCCAATATGTCCCACGACATACGGACACCCATGAATGCCATAATCGGAATGACAAGAATCGCCCTCTCACATATAGATAAAAAAGAAAAAGTGCGGGACTGCCTTGTGAAGATTTCCGCCTCCTCGGCACATCTGTTGTCCCTGATCAATGATGTCCTCGACATGTCCAGAATCGAAAGCGGTAGACTTACACTGAACAGCGAACAATTTAACCTGAAGGATTTAATGGATACTTTGATCGGAATTATCCAGCCGCAGATCAGCAGCGGACATTTTGACTTTACTGTGGATATGAATGACGTGGAACACCTGGATCTCATCGGGGATCCTCTCCGTTTCAAACAGTTGTTTTTAAATATTGTGGGAAACTCTGTAAAATTCACGGACCCGGGCGGCAGGATCGCAGTAAAGGTACAGGAACTGCCCTCCCCTTCAGAAGATCCTGTGCGCCTGCGCTTTATTTTTTCTGACACAGGTATAGGTATGTCACCGGAATTTCTGAAACGGATGTTCCAGCCTTTTGAGCGCTCTGATGTGCCAAGAGCGTCTCAAATGGAAGGAACCGGCCTTGGCATGGCGATCACCAAAAATATCACGGAGTTAATGAAAGGAAGTATCCGCGCAGAAAGCAAAGAGGGTGAGGGAACCACATTTTATATTGAACTCCCCTTCCAAAAGGGTGCTCCCCAGCCATATCATCCTGATCCCTTTAAGGAACTTTCCCTTCCCCAGTCCGCTGCCTCTGACTCCGGCCATACAGGGAAGGATACTGACTATTCAAACCGTCATCTCCTTCTGGTTGAGGACAATGAGCTGAATCTGGAAATAGCAAAAGAACTTATCTCAGCCACAAATGTTCAGATCGACACTGCTGTAAACGGACAGGAGGCGCTGGATAAAGTATCTTCCTCGGCCCCGGGATATTACAGCCTTGTCCTGATGGACATCCGAATGCCCATCATGGACGGATATGAAGCGTGTCGCAGAATACGCAGGATCAACAGACCGGATCTGCAGGACCTGCCTGTCATCGCCATGACTGCCGACGCTTTTGCAGAGGACAGGCAGCAGGCCCTTGACGCCGGAATGAACGGCCATATCTCCAAGCCTATTGACCTCCGTGAGCTGTATAATATTCTTGAAAGGTATTTAGCGTAAAAAAGTCCTGCCCGTAGGACTTAAAGGCTGTCTACACAGCCATCATCCCCGCAAGCCATACACTGGCCATGATCCCTGCAAGCGTTGCCAGCAGGGCACCAGGTATGGTGTAGCGGGTATTTTTAACTTTTGCGGCAATAAAATAGACGGACACTGTATAGAAAATTGTCTCTGTACAGGACATCATCACAGATGCGATGAGTCCGATCCTGGAGTCCGTCCCGAACTCTTTGAAAATGTCCAGCACAAGCCCTGTGGCCGCACTGGAGGAGAACATTTTCACTATGGTCAGCGGCACCAGCTGCGCAGGAAATCCCACCGCGCCTGTGAGCCTGCCAAGCTGTCCTCCCAGCATATCCAGAAATCCCGATGCCCGCAGAACCCCCACTGCCACCATTAATCCTATCAGGGTGGGAAGGATCTGCACAACTGTTTTCAGACCATCCTTTGCGCCTTTTACAAAATCCTCGTACACATCACATTTCATCAGGATACCGAATCCCACTATGTAAAACAGAATAAGCGGAATGATAACTTCCGACAAAAAGAGTAAAACCCTCATATACTCACCGGCTGTCCCGTCTTTCTTCTAGTTTACGCAATAACAGCCAAAAAAAGTACCTGCACCGCATCCGTTCAGCCGATCACTTCCTGGGACACTGCCCCGGATCAGCCTCCTTTGACCACGTTGGTCTTCCACTTTCCGGAGAGCAGGAACCACAGGATCAATATAAGGCTTCCCGCAGACGCTGCGGGAGCACCGATCCCCACGCCCATGATTCCCATTCCCATAATGCTGCCAAAGAGAAAACTGGCCGGGATGCGCAGAAGCAGCGCGGAAAGCATGGAGTTCATCAGTGTAAATGTCGTGTGTCCTGTGGCAATAAACAGACCGTTCAGGCAGAAACACAGGGGCACAAGCAGATAGTCAAAGCTGAACGTGCTGATATATTCCACACCGATCCGTATCATCTCTGTATTGCTGCTGTCGAACATCCGCAGGATATCCTCCGGAAAGATCCTAACCAGAATAAAGATAAGATAACTGCACACCACTGCCGCCAAGGTTCCCACTCTGCATGTCTTCTTCACTCTGTCCCACTGCCCTGCACCCACATTCTGGGCACACATAGTAGAGATAGAGCTTCCCATGGCCACTGCGGGCATAATGGCAAATCCATTGAATTTTCCCACCACTCCCACTGCCGCAGATGCATTGACACCGCCGATGGAATTTACCAGTGCGGTAATAATCAGGAAAGAAAAACTGGTCACACCGTTCTGGATGGCCGCCGGGGTACCGATCTTGAAGATCATCTCCAGTTCATGTTTATAAATACGGAAGGAGGAAGGCCTGAAGTCAAATACAAATCCGTTCCTTACCATATAGATAATACACAGTATCATACTCAGCGCCTGAGAAAACACAGTGGCCACTGCAGCACCGAATGCCCCCCAGCCAAGTCCTGCAACCAGTACCAGGTCCAGGATAATGTTAGTCACACATGCGATCAGCACAAAATAAAAGGGCCTTTTGCTGTCGCCCATGCCCCTCATCACTGCGGATAACACGTTATAGCCGAAAATAAAAATAATACCGGTCAATGTCACGGTCAGGTAACGGCTGGCTTCCTCAAAGGATTCCTCCGGCGTCCGGATCCACCCCAGTATCTGTGTTTTCAGAAGAAGGGAAATCACTGTGATGATCACCGCAGCGCAGATCAGGGTAGTCATCAGTGTGGCCACTGCCCTGCGCATCTCCTCTCTCTTCTGCGCGCCCAGATATTGGGCTATAAGTACGGTTCCTCCGGTACACAGCCCTACCACAATGTTCGTCAGAATAAATGTCACCTGACCTCCAATGTTCACTCCCGACATGCTTACAGTACCGCTGAAATTTCCCACTATCAACATATCTGCCACGTTGTAGCAGGACTGGATAATGTTTGACACCAGAAACGGGACTGCAAACAGGATCAGTTGTTTTACAACATTTCCCTTGGATAAATCTTTTTCAAAACTGCTCATATATCACAACTCCTCTTTTACGTATAACTATGGGCATCGGCTATTTTATGCAGTCCATGCTGTCAGGCGCAATACATCCCGCAGGCTGTCAAGGCGCTCTGTCTGCGGAGACAGACGGGCCGCTTATCTTCCGGTGCTTACAGTTCCTTTTTATTATGAACCTTATATTCTTTTTCTGCAATCCTTTATCTCTTTCTTAAACCCCTAACAGCAGCTTATGAACCGTTTGAATTTAGCATTAATAATCTTTTTGTCCATTATTGCTAATTTTGATACGATATTCCATAGAAACCGCACCTGTTTTCGATATAATAAAAACTAACAAGAGAAAACACCCAAAGAAAAGGAGAATGCAGATATGATGACATTGGTTATAATGGCGGCTGGTATGGGAAGCAGATACGGCGGTCTGAAACAAATTGACCCGGTAGGAAGACATGGGGAATTTATCCTGGACTATTCCGTTTACGATGCCGTCAAAGCAGGATTTGACAAGGTTGTCTTTATCATCAAAAGAGAAAACCTGGATGTATTCCGGGAGACTGTGGGAAAACGTCTGGAAAAAGTCATTCCTGTAGAATATGCATTTCAGGAGATCACAGAGGTTCCCGAGGGTGCCAGGGTTCCCAAGGACCGCACAAAACCATGGGGAACTGCCCATGCGGTGTGGAGCTGCCGGAATCTGGTGAACGGTCCCTTTGCAGTGATCAACGCGGACGATTTCTATGGAAGAGAGGCCTTCACTCTGCTGCACGACTTTTTCATGAACCTGCCGAAGGATACCTCAAAATATCATTTCTGCATGGCCGGCTACCTTCTCAAAAACACTCTGACGGAAAACGGACACGTGGCAAGAGGAATCTGCACTGCGGACGACGGATATCTGACCACAGTTACGGAGCGGACCAAAATACAACGGAACCAAGGGCAGACACAGTTTTACGAGGAAGACCGGGGCTGGACAGATATTGACGAGAACAGTATCGTATCCATGAACTGCTGGGGCTTTACCCCTGATATATTCAGGGAAATCGAAGATCAGATGCGGGAATTTTTTGCTGACAGCACAGACGGGCTTGCCAAAAAAGAATTTTTCCTTCCCTCCGTGGTGCAGGAACTTATGGATACCCAGAAATGTGATGTAAAGGTCATGGACACCCCTGCCAAATGGTACGGAGTCACTTACCATGAAGATAAAGAAAAGATTGTAAATTTCATAGATCGGATGATCCATGAAGGTACATACCCCGAAACTCTGTGGAACGAAAAAGGAGAATGAACATGCTGGAAAGAATCAAAAATGAAATTGTAAAAGCGTTTCTCTTTGACGGAGATTTTATCTACGCAGAACCCTTTGGCTGCGGCCATATTAACGCCACCTATGCCGTATATTTCCGAAAAGAGACAAAACCGCCTGTGCGCTATATTCTGCAGGCAGTCAATACCACTATTTTCACAGATCCACAGGGTCTGATGGAAAATATCCAGGGTGTCACCTCTCACCTCCGTAAAAAAATTCTGGAGCAGGGCGGAAATCCCGAACGTGAGACACTGACCCTCATACCCACACGGGACGGAAAGCTTCTCTACGAGGACAGCCAAGGGGGATTCTGGCGCAGTTATGCTTTTATTGAGAATGCCACCTGCCATCAGTCTGTTGACCGCCCGGTCCTCTTCACCAACGCAGCCAGAGCCTTTGGCCGTTTCCAAAAACTATTGGCTGACTATCCGGCTGACACCTTGCATGAGACCATTGCGAACTTTCACAACACGGCAGACAGATATGCCCTCTTTGAAAAGGCTGTTGCCGGGGATATCGCAGGCCGGGCCGCATCTGTAGAAAAAGAAATCCGATTTTTTCTGGACAGGAAGGCAGACGGTGCCGTTGTGACAGATGCCATCGCAGAGGGGCGCCTCCCCCTGCGTGTTACCCACAATGACACCAAGTTAAATAACATTATGATGGACAATGATACCGATGAGGGCATCTGCGTCATTGATCTGGACACCGTTATGCCCGGCTCCGTACTTTATGATTTTGGGGACAGCATTCGTTTCGGCGCAAGCACGGCTGATGAGGATGAACAGGACCTTTCCCTTGTCTCCATGGATCTGGGACTTTTTGAAGCTTACACTGCAGGCTTTCTCTCTGAAGCCGGGGCTTCTCTCACCCGGGAAGAGATTGAACTCCTCCCCTTCTCCGCCAAGCTTCTGACACTGGAGTGCGGAATGCGTTTTCTCACAGATTACTTAAACGGTGATACTTATTTCCGCATCCACAGGGAACATCACAACCTGGACCGGTGCAGAACACAGATCACCCTCGTAGCCGATATGGAATGTAAAATGGAAGAGATGCAGAGGATCGTGTCAAAATATGTGTAAACCCATGTCGGGACAGTGAAAGGCAGAACTGTTACCCAGACACCATGAAGTATGTGGAACATCACTTGACATAAAGAAAAAACTGGCGTAAGATACGGACAAATCCGGTCGTACACCAGTTTTTTTATGCAAAGGAGAATACCCATGGAACAGTCTCTGTCTATTGAACGAATCCTGAAAGAACTTTATCATATATCCGGTTTCCGCATCAGCATTTATGACACGAATTTTCGTGAAATAGCCGCTTACCCTCATGAACTTGGACGCTTCTGCCAGGTCATACAGAAGCACCCTGAAGGGAAACGCCTCTGTGTTGAACATGACACCATGGCATTCGGACGTGTGCGGGAGCAGGAAAAGCTCCATATCTATAAATGCCATTTCGGACTGTTCGAGGCAGTCGCCCCTCTGTACAGCTTCGGCACACTCACAGGCTATCTGATGATGGGACAGACCCTGGAAGCGGGACCGGAGGCAGATAAAACGCCGTATGAAATGGCCCTTCCCCTGGTATCTGATACGGATGCTTTAAAAGAAGCGGTTGCCCGGATTCCTGTCCGGGAGCAGAGGACCATTGACTCCCTGGTGACCATAATGGAGGTCTGTGCCCAGTATATTACACTCAGCAACCGCATGAACCTTTCCAAAAATGAACTTGTCAGTGAGGTCCACAGCTACATTCTGAAACATTATGACCAGAAGCTCACCATTGATGACCTCTGCCGCCAATTCTTCTGCAGTCGTGCCTCTCTGACCAGAAAATTCAGAGAAACCTATCATATCTCCATCCATGATTATATCTGCCAGGTACGCCTGGAAAACGGGTGCAGGCTGCTCCGCAGCACCTCTCTCAGCATTGGGGAGATTGCGTTTTCTTGCGGCTACGGAGACCAGAATTACTTTACCCGGGCTTTTTGCAGAGCCTATGGACTGACCCCTATGCAGTACAGAAAAAAGGATAGCGTTTAAACGGCTGTATAAAAGTGGTGAAGACTCATCTGATCACGGTTCTGATACACAGATTCAGAACGCCGCACAGAGCCATGACCAGGATAGGATTCCATTTCAACTTACGCAACACCACAAATGCCGCGACGAATAATCCTGCTCCAATCCAGTTGACAGCGTGCAGACTCACACCTGAATCCGCGAACAGCACCACCCGCAGGATGGAAATGCCCGCCGCCGCGATCAGGGCAACCACAGCCGGTCTGAGACAGGCCAGCACCGACTGCATGGCAGACACCCCTTTATATTTGTAATAGATATAAGCAAGCAGGGATACGATGAGACAGGAGGGCAGAATACAGCCAAAGGTTGCAATGACCGCCCCCTGCCATCCTGCAATATGGATTCCCACAAATGTGGCTGAATTGACAGCTATGGGGCCGGGTGTCATCTCCGCTATGGTGATCAGATCTGTAAACTGACCCATAGTCAGCCATTTATGTGCCTCCACTACCTGATTCTGGATCAATGGCAATGCCGCATAGCCGCCGCCTATACTGAACAGCCCCACCTGCAGGAAGCTTAAAAACAATTTAATATAGATCACGCCGATTTCCCCTTTCTGTATATCCAGACTGCCTTTCCGGCTCCCAGAAGTCCGGCAGTCAGAATAATATAAATGACATTCACATTAAAAAAGAATGTAGCGGCAAAAGCTGCTGCCATGATGACAATGCTGAATACACTTTTTTCCTTCAGCACACTGCCTCCCAGACTGCATGTCACATCCAGGATCACAGCGGCAACTCCTGCCTGCATTCCTTTTAACACCAAAGCCACATATACGTTGCTGGCAAACGCGGCATAGAACAACGAGATGACGGACAGGATGATCATAGGCGGCAGGATCGTCCCCAGTACGGCTGTAAGCATACCGGCAAACCCGCATACCCGCCACCCCACTAAAATAGCGGCGTTCACTGCAATGGCTCCGGGCGATGATTGGGCCAGAGCCACCAGATCCAGCATTTCCTGTTCATCTATCCAGTGAAGTTCATCCACAAACTTCCTTTTCATAAATGTAACGATCACAAATCCCCCGCCGAATGTAAAACTGCTTATATAAAGCGTACTTAAAAACAATTCCAGCAGAAGATGTTTCTTCTTTAACTCATTATTTAACTCATTTTTTATTTCATTCTTTTCCATATCTTTATTCTTCCCCCTTTTTTCCATCATATCCCTTGTGCATGGATATGTAAAATGCTATTATTTTATTGATATGATATCATTTCAGTTATGAATTGAGGAAAAATAATGACTATACGGCATATGAGGATTTTTCTGGAAGTTTACCGCATGGAAAACATCACCCAGGCGGCTAAGAGGCTTCACATGACACAGCCTGCCGTTACAAGGGCGATCCAGGAGATTGAGCGGCATTATGGTGTACGGCTGTTTGACCGGATGAACAGAAGGCTGTTTGTCACAGAGGCGGGACGGCAGTTTTACGCCCAGTCCCTTCCTATTGTGGAATCTTTTGATATGATGGAAAAGGGTCTGCTAAACGGAGATGCATTCGGCGTACTCCGGGTAGGGGCGAGTATCTCCCTGGGAAATTTTTTCCTCCCCGAGCTGATATGTGAATTCCGTAAAAAACGGCCGGATATGAAAGTGAAAGCCACCGTTTCCAATGCAGGGAACCTGCAGAAGGGCCTGCTGGATAATGAACTGGATCTGGCCCTGATCGAAGGGGGCATTTCAGAATCTGAGCTGGAGACACGGGCTTTCTCAAAAGACCGGCTGGTGCTGATCCTGCCTGTGGGACATGAACTGGCAGAAAAGGAGAAAGTGTTTGTGGAGGATTTAAAGAAGTGTGATTTTCTTGCCAGGGAGAAAGGAAGTGTGGGGAGGACTTTGCTTGATCACGTGTTTGCAGTTAGGGGAATAAAAATGGAGCCGCTTTGGGAGAGCGCAAGCACACAGGCCATTATCAAAGGGGTCAAAAAGGGGATTGGCATATCCGTTCTGCCGGAGAGACTGGTAGAGAAAGAAATTGCGGAGGGAAATGTGTGTACCAGGGAAATTGAGGATGAGCAGTTTCACAGAGTACATTATGTGGTCTGGCACAGAAATAAGTTTTTGACAGACGGAGGAAAGGCTTTTCTGGAAATGGCAATAGCGCTTGGAAAAAAAGACAGGTATTAAAAAACTGCAGATGTTCAGCTTATTGGCTGAACTCTGCAGTTTTGTAATTTTTAAGTGCTGTTGCCTACTCAGCATTTGCCTCACCGGTATTTCCGTTGTCAGCAGCTCCCGTATCTCCTGTTTCAGCATTTCCGGTATCAGCCGCTCCTGTATCTCCTGTTCCAGCATCTCCGGTATCGGCTGCTCCTGTATCTCCTGTTTCAGCGTCTCCGTTGTCAGCGGCCCCGGTATCTCCGGTTCCGGTGTCTCCTGTATCAGATGAGCCGTTGTCAGTGCCCTGAGTTTCAGGCTGTTTGAAAGTATAGGCGTCGGAATCCGTAAGGGTCACTTTTTTCCAGACTTTCTTGTCCACTTCTATTTTAGTGTCTTTGCCCCATTCCTCGAGAAGATTGTTGTAGGCCTCCTGTTTGCGCTCGCTGACAATGCTTTCTTTCTTCGATTTGGCGGCATCCTCATCAAAGACAGAGTCCATACGGGCTACGTAATAGGCATTTTCGCCTTCTATAACTTCCGGGGCTACCTGGCCGTCAGTAAGGGACTTAACAGCCTCTTTCAGCTTGTCATCCAGGGAAGTGTCATCACTGCCAAAGGTTTTTACAGACGCACTCAGATTCTCGTCCACTTCTTTGGCGAGGGCATCCATATCAGCGGCAGCCGGATCTTCCTGTGCATTTATTTTGTCAAGGACAGCCTGTGCCTGATCTTTTTTTGCCTGTTTTTCTTCGTCTGTCAGATCTACAGTCTTGCCTTCCGCATCCTGTGTTCCGGCAGTGGAAATCTGGCAGATGGTTATTTTGCTCTGTGCAGCTTCGGAATCTTCCACATTCGTATCCACGTCAGCGGTCATAGGATCATACATCTTTTCCTGGTAGGTATAAAACTCCAGGATGGTCTCAATGTCAGACTGGCTGACAGCAAGTTTGGCTATGGTATCCGCATCGTTGTCTTCCATGAATTTTTTAGCTGCCTCTTCGATTTTTTTCTGCTCGTCTTCTGTGATGGACACATCATAATCTTTGGCATGCTGTTTTAAAAGCACCATGTTATGTATCTGGTCCATCATGTCGTCCTTGGTGTTTTCACCGTAAGTTTTGCCGTCCTCCCCGTCCTGGTCCCAGATTCCGGCTGCAGAGCCGCCGAACATGGAATAGTACGAAGCCATCTGCGCCTGTGTCATACGAAGCATCATATTGGCTGTACCCAAAGTTATCTTATCATCACCGCAGGTTGCAGCTATCTTGGTTCCGTCCAGTGATTTTCCGCAGCCTGCAAGGCTTGTAGTTCCCAGAACTGCCACAAGTCCTGCGCAGGCGAGAGTTTTTGTAAATTTATTCATAAAGTCCTCCTGTGTCTTCCTGTTCCCCCGAGGGGTCTGAAATAAAGCATCGGCAGATAGGGCACCGATGTTTTATAGTATATTCTTTTTTTACGTTCAGGGCAAGAGATTTTCCTCTTTTTCCTGTAAAATCCCCTCAAATTCATGAAGAATACCGGACACGATATCCATAGCGTCCAGGATTTCTTTTGGTCTGCGGCCTTTCAGGGAAACCAGAAAATAAGGCTGTCCCTCCATACGCATGGTCATGTTGTTTTTATATTTTTCCAGAACAGCAGGAAAACCTGACGCGTCCAGTTTTGCCCGCTCAAACATGGATATTTTCACTTCTGTACCGTTCTGCTTGATCTCACGAACATAGACTTTGTGGGCAAGAGCCTTTAGGTTGGCGATGGCAAGCAGATTCTGAACGGATTTCGGGGGTTCCCCGAACCGGTCCATAAGTTCTTCCAGCATATCCTCGTATTCTTCCTGGTTCTCTATACCGGCAATGCGTTTGTAAATGTCCAATTTCTGGTATTCGTTGGGAATGTAGCGGGGCGGAATGAAGGCATCCATATCCAGATCGATGGTTGTCTCGAACTCCTCCTGCTGTTTGATTCCCTTTGCCTCTTTCACCGCCTCGTTGAGCATTTTACAGTAGAGGTCATATCCCACAGCTTCCATGTGGCCGTGCTGCTCCGCTCCCAGAAGATTTCCGGCGCCTCGGATCTCCAGGTCACGCATGGCTATCTTGAAGCCGCTGCCCAGATCCGTGAACTCACGGATGGCATGGAGGCGTTTCTCTGCCACTTCCTTTAGCATTTTGTTTCTCTTATACATAAGGAATGCATAGGCAGTCCTGTTGGAGCGGCCTACACGCCCTCTGAGCTGATAGAGCTGAGACAGTCCCATCTGGTCCGCATCATGGATGATCATGGTGTTGGCATTGGAAATATCCAGTCCTGTCTCAATGATGGTAGTGGAGACCAGCACGTCGATCTCACCGTTGATGAAGCCGTACATGATCTTTTCAAGCTGATGTTCATGCATCTGGCCATGGGCAAATGCCACGTTTGCCTCCGGTATCAGCTTTGCCACGCGGTTGGTGATCTCATCTATATCGTTGACCCGGTTATAGACGTAATAGACCTGACCGCCCCTGGCAATTTCCCGGCTGACCGCCTCACGTACCATCTCCTCATTATATTCCATGACATAGGTCTGAATAGGGGTTCTGTCCATGGGAGCCTCTTCCAAAACGCTCATGTCACGGATCCCTATAAGACTCATGTGAAGAGTTCTTGGAATGGGAGTGGCTGTCAGGGTGAGCACATCCACATTCTCCTTCAGGCTCTTGATCTTCTCCTTATGTGTCACACCGAAGCGCTGCTCCTCATCCACTATGAGGAGTCCAAGATCCTTGTATTTTACATCCTTTGAGAGGAGACGGTGGGTGCCGATGACAATATCCACCAGCCCCTTCTGCAGATCTGATATGGTTTTCTTCTGTTCCGCCGGTGTCTTAAAACGGCAGAGCAGATCCACACGGACAGGAAAATCCTTCATCCTCTGTACAAAAGTATTGTAGTGCTGCTGCGCCAGAATCGTGGTAGGTACAAGATATACCACCTGTTTACTTTCCTGTACGGCTTTGAAGGCTGCGCGGATGGCAATTTCTGTCTTGCCGTAGCCCACATCCCCACAGACCAGACGGTCCATGATCTTCCGGCTCTCCATATCATGTTTTGCAGCTTCGATGGCGTTTAACTGATCCTCTGTCTCCTCAAAAGGAAACATTTCCTCAAACTCCTTCTGCCAGACAGTGTCAGGCCCATACTGATAACCATTCTGAGACTGCCTGACCGCGTAAAGTGCCACCAGATCCTTGGCGATATTCTTTACTGCACCTCTTACCCTTGTCTTTGTCTTCTTCCACTCCTGACCGCCCAGTTTGTTGAGCTTTGGCGCTTTCGCATCCGCGCCTGCGTATTTCTGCAGCATGTCAAGCTGGGTTGCCAGGATATAGAGGTTGCTCTTGCCGGAATATTCAATCTTGATATAATCCTTGACGATTTTGTCCACAGTGACCTTCTCTATACCCCTGTAAATACCAAGGCCATGATTTTCATGGACTACATAGTCGCCTACATTCAGCTCGGAAAAGCTCTGGATCTTCTTTCCGCTGTACTCTGTCTTCTTTCTGCGCTTTTTCTTCTCCTGGCCGAAAATGTCGGTCTCGGTGATCAGGACAAACTTGATCAGGGGATATTCAAATCCCCGCTTTGCGTGGCCGTAGGAGGTCATGATCTCGCCGGGCGCTATGGTTCTGTTCAGGTCCTCCGTATAAAAGCTGCTGAGTCCCTCCTCCTGAAGGTCCTGGGCAAGTCTCTGCGCTCTTGTCCTGGAACCGGAAAGAAGAAGTACCTGGTATCCGTTTTTCTTCCAATAGCGCAGGTCTTTCACCAGCAGCTCAAAGCTGTTGTTGTAGGAATTCACAGACTTTGTCACTGTGCGGTACTGACCGTTCATTTCCCAGTCTGCCTTCTGTTGTTCCATAGTACAGAGAGATACGCAGTTTTTCCGGTTGAGGCGGTAAACCACCTTTTTGTATCCGCACAGCAGGTCTGTCTGACCTGCCAGTAGATATCCCTTTTCCAGGCGGTTTTTCATGCTTTCCCGGAATTCACTCTCCACTGCTTCCCCTTTTTCCAGAAGACGGTTTGTCTCATCCAGAAATATAAGGGTGTCTGCCGGGTCAAAATAGTCCAGAAAAGTCACCGGATCTTTGTAAAAATACCGTATAAAGTGCTCCGCCGCCGCAAAGTCTTCAAACTCCTTCATGGCATTGACAGCTTCATCCACCGCGTTTTTCAGTCTGGCTGCCTCCTCTGTGAGAAATGCCTCCCGCAGCTTTTTCACAGTGGTGTTTTTTTCCTTCTCTATGGCTTTTAAGCCTTTCTCCAGCACCTCCTGGGTCAGCACCATTTCCGCCGCGGGATAGATGGTTATCTCCTCCAGGTTCTCAATGGAGCGCTGGCTCTCTGTCTCAAAGCTTCGGATCGAGTCGATCTCATCTCCCCAAAGCTCTATACGGATGGGATTCTCCTCTGTGAGAAGAAAAAGGTCCACAATGCCGCCCCGGATGGCAAACTGCCCCGGTGCCTCCACCTGTGCACTATACTCAAATCCCATGTTGACCAAATCTTTTTTCAGTTTTCCCAGATCCAGCACACTGTCGTTTTTGAAATGCAGCACATGCTGTTCAATGACTGAAAGCGGAAGCAGATAGTCCATACAGCCGCCCATGCTGGTGATGACAGTCACGCCTTTTTTCTGCAGAAGGGCTGCGATCACCTGCATCCTCTGCTTTGTCAGAAGATTGCCGTGAATATCCGCCTGGAAGAAAATAAGGTCCTTTGCCGGATAAAAAAGCACATCCCTGTCATAAAAACGGTAGTCCTCATAAAGTTCTTTTGCTTTCAGGTCGTTCTCCGCAATGATCAGACAGTTGGCGTTCTTTTGCTTTTCATCCTGCCTCATCCCTTCAAACAGTCCGTACATTACATGGGCTTTCTGGGATTCAATGCAGCCGGACAGCTGCAGAACGCCTCTGTTCTCAGGAAGACGGCTCCTGATCTCCTGATATTCATTTAAATTTAAAAGTGGCTGTATGACTGCTTGCATATCCCTCTCCTGTTACCTGCCGTTCAATATTTTTATCTTGTTTTCACTACTTCTTCTTTGCATTATATTTATTCATGGCAGCGTCTATGCCTTCTGTAAGGATTACTTCTACCGCGTCTGCGGCCTCCTCTATAGCTCTGTCCACTTCTTCCCTCTCCTTGGTGGAAAATCGGCCCAAGACATAATCCGCCAGATCCCATCCTGCTGGTTTTGCGCCCACGCCTACTTTGATGCGGTAAAAATTCTGGGTGCCGATCTGGGAGATTATGCTTTTCATGCCATTGTGTCCGCCGGCACTGCCCTTTTTTCTGATACGTATCTGGCCCGGCTCCAAGTCTATGTCATCGTAAATGACGATCAGTTCTGTTTCGGGGTCCATCTTATAGTAATTGATAAATTCCCGGATAGACTCCCCGCTCAGATTCATATAAGTAAGAGGTTTTGCCAGTATCACTTTTTCCCCGGCGATCATTCCTTTTCCGTACATTGCCTTGTGCTGAACGCCAGAGCCGGGAATCCTGTGACGGTCAACCAGCTCGTCTATGGTGTCAAATCCCATATTGTGACGGGTTCTCTCATACTGTTTTCCGGGGTTTCCAAGTCCTGCTACTAAATACATATAGTTCTCCTTAGGTATTTTCCGCCTGCTGGGGCGGAGGAATCCTGGTTTTTAGTTGAAATATACCAGTTCTTCTTTCAGGGGCTCTGTGCGTTCCACAGAGACGGCAGTGAGCACGGGTCCCACTTTGTTATAGAAGTCCATGTACTTATAGTCCACGGCTGCCACAACCTTCACCCATTTTCCCGTTCTCAGGGCACGGGCCTCGGGACTTTTGCACACGTAGCCGATAAATGTGGTATCGTCCGCGCAGCAGGTCATAGCCATGCGGCCGGGTACAAACATATCTTTTTCAAATTCCCTGGATTTTAACACCATACCTGTAAAGGAAACTTTTTTTCCTTTATAAGTCTCAGGGTGGTCCATGGCATCAATGAACCAGATGCCGTAGTCCTCATCCATGATCTCTATGATATCCGCATTTACGTCAAAAGGCATTTCGTCCTCAAAGATATTTTCAATCTCGCCCTCTTCGTCCTCAAAGATGATCTCTGCTGCCTGGTTCACAACTTTAACGCTTCTGCGGAAGGTTGCCAGAGGCATACCCTGTTCACATCGGTTAAAAAGTACCATGTCCGCATTTCTTATCATCTCCACAAAAAGTGATTTCATGTTGTTCATATACACCTGGAAGGTACTGGCATCCACCGTCACAATATGCTGGACAATTCCCCAGCCTTTGGGCATATCCAATTCTTCCAGTCTGCTTAACTGCCACATACCGTTGTATTCAATAATAATGCGGGCAGGATTATAAAAAGCATCATATGCCACCAGACGTTCCGGTGTCAGATCCTCCGGATTCTCCAGGATTTCCACTGATGTCCTGCTCTTTTTCAAAGCCTTTTCATCAAATTCTTCTTCCCCCTCCTCACAGAGAATGAGAAGTGTGGGTCCATCTATCTGAAAGTAATCCTGTTCAATGGTAAAATTCAGGAAAGATGTCTTGCCGCTCTCCAAAAATCCCGCCATGAGATAAATAGGTACTGTTATTTCATCCATTTCTACACATCCTTTCCCTCGAGTGTGATCAGCCGCTGCTCTTGGCAGAATGTGCCACACTCCAGCTCTTATACCAGTTTAAAAAGTTTTTCCAGGCTGTCTTCCCTGAGTTTTGAGCCTATTACACAGATTCTGCCTGTGTATTCCGGTGAGCCTTCACGCACGTCAGCCTCACCCGGTACCATATCAAAATAAACCCATCCGCCGTTCTTGCCTTCCACCATTCCTTTTGCCCTGAGGATCATGCCGTATTCCTCATCATCGGAAAGGGCCTCCAGGATCGTACGGATTTCCTCCTCCGTATAAGTTTTGGCAGTCTCCCGGCCCCAGCTTGTGAAGACCTCATCCGCATGGTGGTGATGATGGTCATGATGGTCGTGTCCGCAGCCGCATTCTCCGTCATGGTGGTGCTCATGGCCGCATTCTTCTCCGTGGTGGTGCTCATGGCTGCCTTCCTCCCCATGGTGGTGCTTACATCCGCATTCTTCTCCGTGGTGGTGTTCATGACCACATTCTTCTCCGTGATGGTGCTCACATCCGCATTCTTCGTCATGATGACGCTCATGATCACATTCTTCTTGGTGATGATGCTCGTGGTCATGGTGTCCGCCGCATACCGGGCATACTTCCTCCTCCAGCAGCTCTTTCTCCAGAGAACGGTTATTTTCCATAGTATCCAGAATCTTTGCGCCTGACAGCTTTTCTATAGGTGTTGTGATAACTGCTGCGGATTTATTCAGTCCCCGGATCAACTGAAGGGCAGCGATCACCTTTTCTTCTGTAGACTTGTCTGTTCTGCTTAAGATAATCGTTCCTGCGTATTCGATCTGGTTGCTGAAGAATTCACCGAAATTCTTCATATACATTTTGCATTTCATGACATCCACAAGGGTTGTGAAGCTGTTTAGTTTTATGTCAACCTCTCCCTCCACCTTTTTCACTGCTTTGATCACATCGGAGAGTTTTCCAACACCTGATGGCTCAATTATAATGCGGTCAGGCTGATATTTCTGGATCACCTCTTTTAACGCCTCGCCGAAATCCCCTACAAGGGAACAGCAGATACAGCCGGAATTCATCTCACGGATCTCAATCCCCGCCTCTTTTAAAAATCCGCCGTCAATGCCGATCTCCCCAAACTCATTTTCAATGAGCACTACCTGCTCACCGCTGTATGCCTCTTTCAGAAGCTTCTTGATCAGTGTAGTCTTACCCGCTCCCAGAAAACCTGAAAAAATGTCAATCTTTGTCATCTCTGTCTCATCCTTTCAAATCAAAATTTTTATTTATATTTTGTCAGTATAACCGCCGTACAGTCCTGATAACCAGCCGGTGTAACAGTTCAGGCAGGCTGAGCCGTTCCAAACCCTGCCATTAAAGACTGCTTCACCATGGGTTGGATGCCGGCTATAACACGGTAAAAGGGGACGAAAGTACCACTTCCGCCCCTGCTGTGCATGAATTTGTCAAAAACGCTTTTACGCTTTTACCATATTATCATATGTTGATAGAAATTAGCAAGATTTTTTTCAGCGCCTGATCTCCTCTACAACAGAGTCCTTCAAAACTGCCCTGACCGGCATGGCCACTGCCGCCATACTAAGCAGGATATTCACCGCTGTCAATCCCAAAATAAGCCACACGGATACCTCTTCCTTTGGCAGGACAAAAAGGTAAACCTTCTGCATCATATAGAGCAGAAACCGCCGCGCCAGCACATACCCTGCTCCCATGACCAGGCTCGCATAGATTCCATACCTCAGAGCCTCTTTGAGCATCATCAGCATGTATCCCCTGTCACTGATACCCATGGCACGCAGAATCCCAAACTCATGGCGCCTGGAAAGTACCATGGAACTGATACTGTTCATAATATGCAGAACACTGATGATCAGAAGGATCACACCCACACCATAGAAAAATAACATTTTCTGCTTTAAAAAAGTATTCTCTCTGGCAATATCCGCCGTGTAGTCCTTTAGAACACAGTGCGGAACACTAGAAGTAACTTCCCTGACCTGTTTCTCCGCACCGTAAGCATCCGAGGCAGATTCTTTTTCCATGCTGATGATCTGATATCCCTCCACGCCAAAATTGTCTTTCATCTGCTTGTTTGTAAATATAAGACTTAGATTATCAGGGCTGCTTCCTATATAGAAATCTGTTTTTGCCATTGTCCTGTTCACAAGAGCGGCTACTGTAAATTCTTTCTCCTGATACCACTCCTCCCCGGACTGAAACTTATATACTTCTTCGGGAACCTTCTGATCCTTTGGTACCTTTAAAGTGATAGTATCCCCCGGTTGTATCTTCAGTCCATCATAATTTCCCTGGCCGTCCATAATGGTCTGAAGTATCACCGCGTTCTCCTTCTCCATAGTCTCCGGGTCAATCGTTCCCTCCAGCAGGTAATCTGAAAGTTTTCTGATCATCTCCGGTTCATATCCATACACATTGGTTTTCAGACGGAAATCACCGTCAGCGTCCTCCACTGCCCTGCCTCCGTACAGTTCCATATTCCTCTGACTGATATTCTCCCCGCATTCCGGCTCATATTTAACACCGATTTCCGGATAATAGGTAAGCCATTTAAAGTCCTGTCTCTTAACAGGTATTTCTCCCAACAGATAACTTGTGGGTAAGACTCTTGAGATTCCCCGGATCTTCTTCAGTTCCTCTGCCGTATCTTCCGGAATCACCTGGGACAGATCATTGGATTCCTCATACAGGAGCATATCCGATCCCAGACCGTCATCTGCCTTCATAGTCAGCATATTGTTTGCCTTTGTGTTGGCTGTCATATAGGTGGTTCCCAAAAATATGATCCCCCCAAGGGACAATGAGAATAAAATCCCAACAAAAACACTTTTTCTCTCAAACATAAATTTTTTAGTAAGGACTTCCGGCATATTCTCCGTTTTCAGGCTATAGATTTTCCTGCTTCTCTGCTTTGCCGGGTTCTTACGGAGTATTTGCATAAGATTCATTTTGATCAGCTTTCTGCAGAGTGCCATACTGACCAGAACCAGTAATACAGACATGACTGCAAAATTCTTCACAAGGGAATCCACATCTGTCATAAAGCTGCCGGGAACCGTATCCTCACCGGTAAATACACGAGAAAAACGGCTGTATAAAGCTCTTGCCCCTAAGTTACCCAACAGACTGCCCACCGGGTATCCTATCAAAAAAATCCCCCAAAGTTCCAAAAACATCATCTGAAAAAGACGTATGCCGCCAATCCCCAGCACATTTAATACACCATACTGGGATATCCTTTTCTGCAGGGAAATCCTGTAGATACTGGAAATAATAAAAACGCTGAACAGTATCAGCACAACCGATATAACGTTCCTGTTTGTCCCCGGATTATCTCTCAAAATTGAGGACAGGATATAAGTAAATTTTCCTTCGGGAAGCCGGAGCCCGGTCTTGATGATACGAACAAATGCAGCGGGTATGGTCCCCTCCACATAAGCAGTCAGATCATTGTTCCTTTTTAATTTCTCAAGAGGAATCTCAAAACGATCAGCCAGGGCTTCCAACTGCTTATATACTTTTTTCCTTTCATCAAAGCGCAGATAGAGCCGCGTCTCCCCTGTTTCGTCAGGTGTGTCTTCACTGACAAAAGCCATCATTTCTTCGCCGCTGTTTGCCGGGCGGCTTTTCACGATCCCGCAAAGGGTATAAGTCTTTTCACCTAAAGTAACCTGGGTTCCCAGCTTTTTTTCAACCTGAAGGTTACTGATGGTATAAGCATCCAGTGCAATCTCATCCTGCTGCTTGGGATACTCCCCCTCCTCCAGTGTGCGGCCCATGATATCCATATAGCTCCTGTCCCCGTAATTCAAAGAGATCACGTATGGTTCCCCCATGACTGCTTTGGTTTCTATATGACCTATACGTTTCAGCTCATATCCTTTTCCTTTGGGATGTTTATCAATCTCCTCCCTCATCTTTTGATCTACATTCATATAATAATGCCAGTCTCCCCCCGTCTCCCTGGCCTTCTCCCTGCTGCTGGACCGGCCGCTGTATAAAAGGGAGCTGATCCCACCCAGAAGTGCCATAGAGAGAAGAATGCTGAAAAAAATAGACAAAGTCTGGCGCAGATAAAACCTGCTGTACTGCCAGGCAAGTTTTGCGGCTGTCCTCATACCCACGCACCGCCTCTCTCATAAACCCTACCGTCCTCAATCCGGATAATGCGGTCACAGGTCTGGGCAATTGCCTCGTTGTGGGTCACCATAAGTATGGTCTGATGGTACTTGTCACTGCTGGCTTTCAGAACACCCATAACCTCCATAGTTGTTTTGGAATCCAGGTTTCCGGTAGGCTCATCTGCCAGGATCACCGCAGGCTTATTGGCTAAGGCTCTGGCGATGGCCACCCTCTGCTGTTGTCCTCCAGAAAGCTCATCCGGGTACTTTTTCCTCTTCTCCCAGAGTCCCAGATCCTTTAAAAGTTCTTTTATATACTGGTGGTCCACATGTTTTCCCTTGTCAAAGGTCACGGGAAGAGTGATGTTATCATATACATTTAAGACCGGCATCAGACTGTAATTCTGGAACACAAACCCTATATTTCTTCTTCGGAAAATCGTCAGTTCCCCTCGCTTCAGACTCTGTATCTCCCTGTCTCTAATGGTTATTTTCCCCTCAGTGGGAACATCCAGACCTCCTATCAGATTCAGAAGCGTACTTTTCCCGGAACCGGAGGTTCCCACCAAAGCGGCAAATTCTCCCTGCTCTATTTCCAGTGAAATCCCATTCAGAGCCTTCACTGCATTCTCATTCTGACCATAAATTTTAGTCACGTCTTTTACCTGTAAAATCATTTTGTATCATCCTCCTTTACAATTTTGATTTTATCAGGCCCGCCTTTCAAACAGGCTACAGAATCAGAGGTTCTCACTTACAGTTCTGTAAGAATACACTGAAGGTACTTCCGCATCCCGGCTTTGAATTTACAGTCACATATCCCTTTTCCTTTTCCAGGATCAGTTTCACAAGATAAAGACCAATGCCGGAGCCCTCTTCCCCGGACACTTTGGGGCTCCTGTAAAAACGTTTAAAAATCTCTGTCTCTTCCGTCTTGTCAATCCCTGCCCCCTGGTCGGATATCTGCAGTTCACTGTACATTTCGTAAGACTTTATACAGATCATAATACGGCTTTGGGGCGGCGAATATTTCACAGCATTTTCCAGTATGTTTTCCAGCGCTTCCGCTGTCCAGGAGGGATCATGCCACAGATATAAGGAAGGGATTTCCTCCACCTGTATCTGGATCTGCTTTTTTTCTGCCTTCTCATATATGCTGTTCACTGCCTGTAAAAGAGTTGGCTTTATATTCGCATCTTTCCCCTCAAAAGTAATGACATCCTGCTCCAGGCGCACCATCTTCAGAAGGGAATTGAGTACCCACTGTATTTTTTCTGTCTGGCGGCGCAGCTTCTCCAGAAAATGTTTCCTCTGCTCTTCGGAGAGCTTCTGGTTTTCCAGTATTTCACCGTACATCCTTACATTGGCAAGGGGTGTCTTCAACTGGTGGGACATATTAGAGACCAGCATTTTAACCTGTTCCTTTTCCCTGCTTGCCCCTGACATTTCCAGATCCTGCCGCTCCTGCAGCCTTCTGGCTTTATAGGACAACGCGGACAAAGGCCCCTCCTTTAAGTCCGATATAGTGACCGGCTTTGCGCTTAGGATCTCATCCATCATTCGGTCAATTTCCCGGTACATTTTCCTTGATCTGTACCGCTCCCACAGAGCAAAACCGATACAGAGGACTGCGATTCCCAGTAATACTGCCTCCATATCATATCTCCTTCCATATATAACCCATCCCACGGATATTCCTGATAAATACCGGCTCATCCGGATCGTCCTCTATTTTCCGGCGAAGGCGGCGGATATTTACAGATACTGCATTCTCGTCCACAAAACGGCCTTCGCTGTCCCAGACATGAGCCAAAATCTGCTCCTTGCTGACAATCCGGCCTTTGTTGTCTATCAGATAGGTGAGAAGCCTGTACTCTACTGTGCTTAAAGATATCTCCCTGTCACCACGCAGCACACGGCAGGTACTCCTGTCTATGTAAAATCCATTAGAAAACCGGATAAATTCCGCATCTTTACGCTTTAACTGCTTCTTTATCCTGGTTTTTAAAACTGCCAGGGAAAATGGCTTTGACATATAATCATCCGCGCCTGTCTCCAGGGCCTGTATCTCGTCCATTTCCGTATCCCGGGCTGTCAGCATCAGTACCGGAACCTGACTGGTCTTTCTCACTTCCCGGCAGAACCCGTAGCCTGTTCCATCGGGCAGATTACAATCTAAGATAATAAAATCCGGACACGATTCCCGGAATTTTTTAAGGCCCTCCTCCATTGTGGATGCACAGATAACCTGGTATCCCTCACTCTCCATAGAAAATGCCAGCCCCTCCAGCAGGTCCCGGTCATCCTCCACTATCAGCAATTTATTCATTCTGCTTTCCTCCTGACAGCTCATATAAAAAATTAACTTATACCCTAAATGGCATCCCATAACTTATACAGCAGCAAGAGCTGCACTATAATGTATTTTCCGTTATTATCCACAGAACGCTGTTTCTGCAGGGCTGTAAACAGCATACATTTTCCATCAGTATAGCAAAAAAGGGCAGAAAATGCACTTGTTTCCTTTCATGGAGTATACTCCATGAAATCTGTCTTTTTGCTTGTTGACATTGGTTTTACAGGCTATGATAATCTTAATTCATCAAAAGCTGAAACCCCTCTGCGGCAGCCAGCGCGATATGGAGCAGAATGCTCCGTATCTGTGCATCGCGAAGCGTGTTACTGTTCACAGAACTGCGCTTTCTGCAGGGCTGTGAATAATAACATATGTTTCAGTAAGAATGGAGGAAAAAGATTTATGAATGCAAAAGAGAAAGTAAAGAAAGAGCCTACCCTGCTTCTGGCTCTGACCCCGGTGGTGCTGACTGTCATCATCCTGATTTTTTCCGTATCTGTGCTGAAGGTGGATGTACAGGTTCCGCTTATTCTCGGCACCTGCATCACTGCCTTTATCGCTATCGTCTTTCTGGGCTACACCTGGCAGGACCTGGAAGATGGTGCCGTTGAGTCCCTAAAAAGCATTATGCAGGCTGTCCTGCTGCTGATCATCATCGGCGCTACTATCGGAACCTGGATCGTAGGCGGCGTTGTTCCCGCCCTTGTATACTACGGATTGCAGATACTCACCCCTGCTTTCTTCCTGGTAGCCTGTATGATCCTGTGCAGTATTGTCTCCCTGGCCGCAGGCGGGTCCTGGGCTACTGTGGGCACCATCGGCATTGCCCTTGTGGGGATCGCAAAGGGCCTGGATATCCCGGTAGGTCTGGCCGGCGATGCCATTATCTCCGGTGCTTACTTCGGTGATAAAATGTCACCTCTGTCTGATACCACGAACCTGTCCGCTGCCATTGCAGGCGCAAAGCTCACAGACCATATCAAACATATGATGTACACCACAGCCATAGCCTATGGCATTTCCATTGTAGGCTTCGGCATCATTGGCTTCCGTTTCGCCGGGCAGGAACTGGACCATGGCCAGATCAACGGCATTTTGGATGCTCTGGCTTCCAACTATAATATCACTCCCTGGCTGCTGCTGGTACCTGTCATCGTAATTGCCCTGATCGCCCTTAAAGTCCCTGCCATTCCCGGCCTCTTTGCAGGAACCGTGCTCGGTATGCTCTGCGGTGTTATCTTCCAGCATCAGGATTTATCCATCGTGTTCAACGCAGTGCAAAACGGCGTTGTCGTTGAGACAGGCCATGCCATGGTGGATGAGCTTCTCACCAGAGGAGGCCTCATGAGCATGATGTGGACAGTTTCCCTGATCATCTGTGCCCTGTCCTTCGGCGGTATCCTGGAGTGCACAGGCATGATGAGTGTTATCGCCAATAAACTGCTGGAATTTGCCAAGAGCACCGGCTCACTTGTGCTTGTCACTATTATCTCTGCCCTGTTCTGCAACGTCCTCCTGGGAGACCACTGTATCGCCATTGCCATTCCGGGAAGAATGTTCAAGGACGAATACCGGAAACGCGGCCTGGCTCCCCGGAACCTCTCCCGGGTGCTGGAAGACGCCGGAACCGTTACCTCACCGCTCATTCCCTGGAATACCTGCGGTGCCACCATGTCCGGCTTCCTGGGTGTGCCTACACTGACTTATCTGCCCTACTGCTTCTTTAATATCCTTTGTCCTGTTATCTCAGCCATTTTCGGCTTTACGGGGCTGACGATCATGAAGCTTGAGGATGACCCTTCCTCGGACCAGTATGTAGAGAAAAAAGGGAAACATCTTGTTAAAGAATAAAAATGTTTATTTTCTGGAGGAACTTTATGAAAAATCTAAACCGGGACCAAGTGATCTATACAATGAGCAGAGAACACCGCCCTGTTCTCACAGTAAAAAGCGGTGAAACAGTCACAGTACATACCTATGACTGTTTTAAAGACAGACTGGTCCCAGAAGACAGCTCCTTTGATTCTCTGCTCTTTGATGAGTTAAATCCCGCCACCGGCCCAATCTTCGTGGAGGATGCCAAACCGGGGGATACCCTAAGAGCTGACATACTGGATATCTCTCTTGCACCTTTAGGGGTAACAGAGATCGACCCCGAGTTCGGCTGCCTTGCCAAACTCGTAAAAAAACCTGTTGTCAAACGGCTCCCTGTAGAAAACAAAAAGATCATCTTTAGTCCCAAACTGTCCCTTGACTTAAAACCCATGATCGGTGTCATCGGCGTAGCTCCGGCAGACCGGGACATCCCCACAGATACTCCTGACTCCCACGGCGGCAATATGGACTGCACACAGATCAAAACAGGTGCCAGCGTATATTTCCCCGTATCTGCAAAAGGCGCCCTTTTATCCCTGGGAGATCTGCACGCCTGTATGGGCGACGGGGAGATTGGCGGCTGCGGTGTGGAAATCGCGGGTGAAGTCACTTTAAAGCTCACTGTCATTCCCGCTTACCAGAAACCCTACCCTGTTGTTGTCACGGATAAAGAGGTCATGGCTGTGGCCTCCTGCAAAACTGTGGATGAGGCATGGCAAAAGGCAGTGGAATACCTGCACGACTACATGGTATCCGAGACAGAACTGACCTCTGATGAGGCTGTCATGCTGCAGTCCATCGCAGCCGACTTATCCATCTGTCAGACTGTAAACCCCAACAAAACCGTACGCATGTCCATCCCCCTAAAATATCTGGAGGCATACGGATACCGTCAGAAATAATCTGCTTGCCAAAGCATTTCCCTCTCTTGTATACTGGTTATAAGAACCATCTGCAAGGGAGGGATTTTTTTGGAATATCTGAAAAAAGCAAAGCCCGCGGACCGTCAGAGACAGCAGGATCTGGAAGCTGAGGTACACGCCATTATCAGAGATGTGTCCGCGCGGGGAGACAGGGCTTTGATCGAATACAATACACAGTTTGACGGAAATACGCGCACCAGTCTGCGCATTTCACCTGAAGAGATCAGACGGGCTTACAATCTCACTTCCCCGGAACTGATCCGTGATCTGAAGGTCACGGCACAGCGTCTGGAGGATTTTGCCTTAAAGCAGAAGGCATCCCTCCATGGGTTCAGCGACTATGAGATATCCCCCGGCATTTTTCTGGGGCAAAAGATCATACCGGTTGATTCCTGCTGCTGTTATGTTCCCGGCGGCGGATACCCCCTGTACTCCACCGCCCTGATGATGGGCATCACTGCCCGGACAGCCGATGTGAGAAGAATTGCCATGTGCACGCCTGCTGTGAACGGGACAGACAGCGTCCATCCCTCCACTCTGGTAGCTATGGATATTGCCGGGATCCACGAAATCTACGCCCTGAGCGGTGCCCATGCCATAGCCGCCTTTGCCTGCGGAACAGAACAGATACAGCCTGTGGATATGATCGTAGGCCCCGGCAACCAGTATGTGACGGAGGCCAAACGCCAGTGTTATGGGCGTATCGGCATTGACTTTCTGGCCGGCCCCAGTGAAATTCTTGTGATCGCAGACCGGGAGGCTGACCCCTGCTGTATAGCGGCTGACCTGCTCTCGGAATCGGAACACGATCCCCAGTCCATCGCACGGCTGATCACCACAGACAGAGAACTTGGCCTTGAAGTTATCCGCCAGGTGGAAATGCAGCTCCCTGAACTTGAAACGGAGGACATTGCTTCTGCAGCCTGGAACCTGTGCGGCGAGGTCATACTGGCTGACTCCCTGGATGAGGCGTGCAGTCTGGCCAATGCATTTGCACCGGAACACCTGGTGCTGCATTTTGCTGACGCTGAGACCCATACCGATGGATTCAAGAATTACGGCTCTCTCTTTATTGGAAAATATTCCGCTGTTGTATACAGCGACTATGTAAACGGCATCAATCATACTCTTCCCACGGGAAAGGCGGCCCGGTACAGCGGCGGCGTCTGGATCGGCACATTTTCCAGAGTCTGCACGACCCAGCGCCTGACTAAGGAGGCGGCACAGCAGATTTCAGCCCTGGCCTCACACCTGGCAGAGGGAGAAGGCTTCCCCGGCCATGCAAACGCGGCGTCCATGCGGATGAAATCCTGACAATCTTATCTCACAACATAACAGACAGGCCAATACCCGGGGCGTCACCCTTCCCGGTTATTGGCCTGTCTTTTGCTCTCGTACAACAGAAGCTGGTTTTCTTTTCCCACTTCCACAGGGCAGTCAATGGTTCGCTCCTTGACAAGAGCGTATCCCTTTTCCCTGATATCTCCGAGAAACTGTCTTTTATCAAAAAACCGTTCTCTGTCTTTTCCTGAAAAATAGCACCCTATCATCTCCCCATTTTCCTTCAGATATTCAGCCATCCTGCCCGGCAGGGATTCGCCTCGCCTCACCTTACAGTAATTGGAGCTGAAATAGTCGATGAACAGATCCACGCTCTCTTTCTTTAACGGATAATTCCCGCTGCCGTCAGCCAGATACAGGATATCCAGATCCAGCTTCAGATACTCGATCCGTTCTTTATACATTCTTAGCACCTGAGGGTAACGGTCTGTGATGATGAACAGCACGCGGTTCTCTATCTTTCTGAAATGTGTATATAAATAAAAAAATTCATTGATATCTGTCTCCATGACTACCCGGTCATAGAGCTGCAGCCCGGAAACACGGTGGAGGAGAAAATTATAGCTTCTCTGCAGCATGGTCACCACAGAAGCCGGAAGGTCTTTGTATTTTTCCCGTTCCAGGTCCGCGCCGCCGTCCGACTCATCCGCCGCTCCCGGAGACAGGACGATCCCGTCACTGATCTCCAGGGCATATCCGCAGGAACAGGTCAGTTTTCCGTTATAGATGTACCTGCTGTTCATCTGTACCTGCTCCACGGCAAATGCCTCTTGGCAGAAGGGACAGCGCAGGTATTCCAGTGCCTTCAGCGGAACCCCTACCAGAACCTTGTCTCCGGCAGTCTCAATGGTGAAGGATTTTTCCTCCTCCTCTATGCGGATGATTTCCTCTTTGATATTCTCAATCTCCCCGCGCAGGGATTTTTTCTTTTTGTCCAGGAGTATGAGGTATTCGGCGATCTCCTGAGGCTCCACCCAGTTGGAAGTACGTCTGAGAGACAGAACCTTCTGGATCTCTTTCAGCAGAAATCCCATTTCCTTCAGCTTATGTATCCAGCGGATGTCCTCAATACTGTCCCCGCTGAAATCATACAGATTCCCATGCCTTCCTGGGACGATAAGACCCAGCTCCATGTAATAGCGTATGGTATCCTGAGATATATGCAGCAATTTTGAAACTTCACCTATTTTGATACAGCCTCACCTCTTTCCCACTTGGCTCGTTGCGCCCATTATATTGTGAACTACGTTCCCAATCTTTTGCAGTCGCCAAATGTGAGCTAGCTCCCACTTGGCTCGTTGCGCCCATTATATCAACAAAAACGGACATTTTCAACGAAATGATTTGTTTTTCCGGGAAAGTGTGATAGAATGTAGCTTGAAACAGCAGCATGTCATTTTGAGTCTTATATACAGACTCCGAATGCGGATTGAACTACAGGAAAAGGGGATTTTTGCCATGTATAGTTTTCAGAATGATTACAGTGAAGGAGCGCATCCAAACATACTCAGGGCGCTGGAAACCATTAATTATCACCAGAATAATTCCTATGGACTGGATGAGCACAGCGATAATGCCAGAGAATTGATCCAGGAAGCACTTGAGGATTACAGCGTAGACATTCATTTTATCGCCGGAGGCACCCTCACGAACCTGACCTTTATCTCCCATATTCTGCGGCCATATGAAGCAGTTTTAAGTGCTGACACCGGCCACATCAACACCCATGAGACGGGAGCCATTGAATCCACCGGCCACAAAGTTTTTTCCATTCCAACAGAAGACGGAAAGCTGACACCGGATTTCATCCGCCCTGTATTAAAATTACATGAAAATGAACACTGGGTGGAACCTCGCCTGGTTTATATATCAAACCCCACGGAAGTGGGAACCGTTTACACAAAAGAAGAACTGGAAACCCTGTACGCCTTCTGCAAACGCCATGACCTGTACCTGTATATGGACGGCGCCCGCCTTTCCATGGCTATGGCAGCGGAGGAGACACATCTAACTTTCCCGGATCTGCCCAATTTATGTGATGCCTTTTACATCGGCGGTACAAAAGTGGGAGCCATGTTCGGGGAGGCGCTTGTCATTGTAAAAGAGGAATTTAAAGATCATTTCCGCTTCAACATGAAACAGCATGGAGCTATTCTTGCAAAAGGCTGGATGATGGGTGTCCAATTCGAAGAACTGTTCAGGGACGGACTGTACCTGGAACTTGGACGAAAGGGCGTTGCCATGGCACAGCTCCTGAAAGAGGTATTTGAAAAAACAGGTATTCCGCTCCTGGCGCCGGCACCTACCAATCAGGTATTCCCCATTTTGCCGGATGCTCTGGCAGAAGCCGTAAATGAAAGATTTTTGACCACCTTCCAGTGCAAGCCGGACAAGGATCATACTTGTCTCAGATTCTGTACTTCCTGGGCCACCAATGAGGAGGCTGTCAGGGATTTTGCTTCGGAGTTTGAGGATTTGGCAGCCAAATTCAACAGGTAACACCAGAACTTTCAGACACATTTCAGTATGTAAAGGCATTCAGGAAGCTTTTTATCCGGGATGCCTTTTCTTATTATCGTCTGCATAGGAGACACATTATGAAAATCAATCCATCCGTCAATGACAGCTTAAAAGAGCGGGCAGCCCACGGGAGCCAGGAATTTCCCCTTCAGGTATATCAGGATATGGAATACTGCGAAAACGGATTAATCCTTTACAATCACTGGCATGAGGAGGCGGAAATACTGTTTGTGACAGAGGGCATGATGGAACTGGCCGTAGACGGCATTTCTATTCTTGCCGGGAAAGACACCATTGTGCTGATCCCGCCCAATCTGCTCCACGTTGCCTATCAGTATCAAAACCAAAAATGCCGTTTTTCCTCCATCGTATTCCATCCCGACTTCGTTTCTAGTAAAAATCGGGATATCATACAGGCGCAGCAGCTAGATCCGTTTTTTGAGAACAGCTTTGTGTCCTCCTACGTCATATACGGCACGGATTTAAAATCCGAAACCGTAAGGGGTCTTCTCAGGGAACTGACAGCAAGCTATCTCGCCTCCAATCCTTACCGGGAACTTTTGATCAAGGGTTATCTTTACCAGATTTTATCTCATCTGCTGATAAAGGAAGAAAAACACAACATCAAATCTATGTCCGACTACATAAACGAAGAGCGGAAAAAGAAAATTTTAAAATACATTGATGAAAACTACCAGAATCCCTTAAGCCTTGACGCCCTTGCCGGGTCCGTCTCCCTGAGCCGTGAGCAGTTCTGCCGTTTTTTTAAGAAATCCTTTCGCTCCACACCCATTTCATACCTGAACCGCTTCCGCATTAACCGCTCCATGGCTCTGCTTAAGGAAACCAGCCTTCCGGTCATTGACATTGCAATTGCCGTGGGCTTTGACAGCAGCAACTACTTTGCCATCTCCTTCCGAAAAGCAACGGGAATGACTCCCAGTCAGTATAGAAATATGACATGATTTTAATATACCCTGACATCATCTTTGATGTTTTTTTCCTCCGATAATTTTATAATACAAAGAAATACACAGTCAGCCGGCACCGGCCGGCGAAAAAAACACGATCCACTTATCAACAGGAGGAAAATTATGTCATTCTTTACAAAAAGTGAAAACTATATTGAATACCACAATGCCGGCGAAACTCTGCGCATTGCGGCATGGGGCGAGAACAGCCTGAGAGTCGTGTCTGTCCCCTCCGGTCCCCTGGACATGTCCAGCAGCGCCCTGAAAGACCAGGCCCCTGTAAACGTACAGATTCAGACAGATGAAGAAACCGCGGTCATCAAAAACGGAAAGATTTCCGCCCTCATTGATACCAGAGGCTGGAACAGCGCGGCTGTTGTCACCTTCTTTAACGACAAAAATGAAATACTGCTGAAAGAGATGGACGGCGGCGGTGCCCTGATACGGCGTGCCAGGAAATTCTCCCCTTATATCGGCGGTGATTTCCGCCTGAAGGTCACCTTTGAAGCCAACAAAGATGAGAAGATCTACGGAATGGGACAGTATCAGCAGGATATTCTAGATTTAAAAGGCTGCAACATAGAGCTGGCTCACAGAAATTCCCAGGCCTCCATCCCCTTTTATGTATCCAGCAAAGGCTATGGCTTTTTCTGGCACAATCCTGCGATCGGAAGCGTGTCCTTCGGCAAAAATGTGACGGAATGGCGGGCTGACAGCACCAAAAAAATGGACTACTGGATCACAGCAGGCGACACTCCTGCCCAGATTGAATCCCAATACAGCCAGGTGACAGGAAGAGCACCTATGATGCCGGAATGTGGGCTTGGTTTCTGGCAGTGCAAGCTCCGTTACCACAATCAGGAACAGGTACTGTCCGTTGCCAGAGAATACCACCGCCGCGGCATTCCTGTGGATGTGTTTGTGGTGGATTATTATCACTGGCCCCGGTGCGGCGATTACCGCTTTGACGAGAATTTCTTCCCGGACCCCAAAGCCATGGCAGAGGAACTGCGCTCCTACGGCATGGAACTCATGGTATCTGTGTGGCCCCAGATTGACTGGCGCAGTGAAAATTTCCAGGAGATGCGTCAGAAAGGCCTCCTTGTCCAGACGGAACACGGCCTGAACGTACAGATGGATTTCCAGGGCAACAACGTATTCTATGACGCCACCAACCCGGAGGCCAGAGAATATGTATGGGACAAGTGTAAAAAGAACTATGCAGAGAACGGGATCAAGCTCTTCTGGCTGGATGAGGCGGAGCCGGAATACACCACCTATGACTATGAAAACTACCGCTATTACGCTGGAAGCGTTATGCAGCAGGGAAATATCTATCCCCGTGAATATGCACGAGGCTTTTACGAGGGACAGAAGGAAAACGGACAGGAGGATGTCCTGAACCTGGTGCGCTGCGCCTGGGCAGGAAGCCAGCAGTACGGCGCCCTCATTTGGTCCGGTGATATCCACTCCACCTATCAGGATTTCCGCAATCAGATCGTAGCCGGCCTGCAGATGGGCCTCTCGGGAATCCCCTGGTGGACCACAGATATTGGCGGTTTCCACGGCGGCAATATCTACGACAAGGATTTCCAGGAACTGCTGATCCGCTGGTTCCAGTTCGGCGCCTTCTGCCCTGTTATGCGTCTTCACGGCAACCGCCTCCCGCGCACACCTCTCTACAAAGCAAACGGAGAGGAGACCGAGGGCACAGGTGCAGACAATGAGATCTGGAGCTATGGGGAAGAAAATTATCAGATCATGAAAAAGTTCATTGAAATCCGTGAAATGATGCGTGACTATACCAGAAGCCTTATGGCTAAGGCACATGAGACAGGTGCTCCTGTTATGCGTACCATGTTCTACGAATTCCCGGAGGACACCCGGACCTGGGAACTGGATACCCAGTACATGTACGGTTCAGATATTCTGGCTGCGCCTATAGTGGAGCCTCACGCTATGTCAAGAAAAGTTTATCTGCCCTCAGGCTGCACCTGGACAAACGCCCATACAGGGGAGATCCTTCAGGGAGGCCAGTGGATAGAAGCGGAAGCCTCCATAGACACGATCCCTGTATTTTTGCGGGATGGCAGACAGGAATATCTGATAAAAAATATCTGATAAAAATATTTGATAAAAATTCAGTGTTGACATTTCCTTCCTGCCGCTATATGATTATGGCAGGAAAAATACCTGAAAACAATTGAATACGCAAGGGGAGCTGACGCGTCGGCTGAGAGGAAATACGAACGGATTTCGACCCTGAGAACCTGATACGGATAATGCCGGCGTAGGAAGCGAACCAGAAGTTTATGTATATTTGGTGCATCCCATCAGGGGTGCACTTTTTTTCTAAAAAAGTCCCCCTTTTGTCACCTCTTCACCTCTTCTATCTCCTTTCTTTCGGACATTTCCGTGTCCCAAAGAAAGGAGATTTTCATGCAGTACACAACTCAGATGGACGCCGCCAGAAAAGGCATCATCACAAAGGAGATGCAGGCGGCAGCTAAAAAAGAACAGATGGATGTGAGACAGCTTATGGCTCTCATGGCAAAAGGCCAGGTCATCATCCCCTGCAACAAAAGGCACACCTCTCTGGAGCCAAATGCCATCGGCTCCATGCTCAGAACAAAAATCAATGTAAACCTGGGTATATCCAGGGACTGCAAAGACATGGATATGGAAATTGAAAAGGTGAACAACGCTGTGAAAATGGGCGCTGAATCCATTATGGATCTGAGCTCCTACGGAGACACCCGCACCTTCCGCAGACGTCTCACCAAAGAATGCCCTGCCATTATCGGAACCGTCCCTATCTACGACGCTGTAGTCTACTATCACAAACCCTTAAAAGAGATCACGTCCCGGCAATGGCTTGACATAGTGCGCATGCATGCCGAGGACGGCGTGGACTTCATGACCATCCACTGCGGCATCAACAAAGAAACCGCAGGAAAATTCAAACGTAACAAGCGCCTCACCAATATCGTCTCCCGCGGCGGCTCCATCATCTTTGCATGGATGGAAATGACAGGCCAGGAGAATCCTTTCTACGAGTATTATGATGAGATCCTGGATATCTGCCGGGAATATGACATTACCATGAGTCTCGGGGACGCCTGCCGCCCCGGATGCATCCAAGATGCCTCTGATATCTCCCAGATCGAGGAGCTGATCACCCTGGGCGAACTGACAAAACGTGCCTGGGAAAAAGATGTACAGGTTATGGTGGAAGGCCCCGGACACATGCCTCTGGACCAGATCGAAGCCAACATGAAGATCCAGCAGACTCTCTGTCAGGGCGCCCCCTTCTATGTGCTGGGTCCCCTGGTGACAGATGTTGCCCCCGGATACGACCACATCACCGCTGCCATCGGCGGTGCCATTGCAGCCACCTACGGCGCTTCCTTTCTGTGCTATGTAACTCCTGCGGAACACCTGCGCCTGCCCAATCTGGACGATGTAAAGGAAGGCATTATCGCCTCCCGCATAGCAGCCCACGCTGCCGACATAGCCAAGGGCGTAAAAGGCGCCGCTGACTGGGACAGAAAAATGAGCACTGCCCGTAAAAATCTGGATTGGGAAGAGATGTTCCGTCTCTGCCTGGACCCGGAAAAAGCCGGACGATACCGCGCGGAGGCCAAACCGGAAAAAGAGGATACCTGCAGCATGTGCGGCAATTTCTGCGCTGTCAAGAATATGAACCGGATATTGGACGGTGAGATCGTCAACATCTATGACGAGTGAGAAAAGAGGCGGAAACTATGATAAAGATCAATGGTACCCCCGTACAGCTCTCAGCCCCGTGCACAGTGGAGACATTTCTTCTGGAACAGGGCTACGCGCTGCAGCGGATCGCTGTGGAGCGAAACGGGGAAATACTTCCCAAAAAACATTACGCTGACACCCTCGTCCTTGAGAATGACACCTATGAGGTTGTCAGCTTTGTAGGAGGCGGCTGATTTGGAAGAAGGACACCACATCCTGTCTAAAAGTGAAATGGAGGAGGTACTGGCAGAACGCCACACACTCCCCATATACAGGAAACTCAAAAGGTCAGGAGCAGCTATTGCCGGTCTGGGCGGACTGGGCTCTCATGTGGCAGTTATGCTGGCACGTACCGGTATCGGAAGCCTCCACCTGATCGACTTTGACCGGGTGGAGCCCAGCAATCTGCACCGCCAGGCCTATAAAATGAAACATTTGGGCAGATATAAAACGGACGCGCTGAGAGAAGAAATTTCAGAGATCAACCCCTATATTTCAGTCCGTACAGACACGGTTAAGCTCACGCCTGACAACATAGGCAGCCTGCTGGCAGATGACAGGATCATCTGTGAAGCATTTGACCGGGCAGAAAACAAAGCCATGCTGGTCAATCATCTGTTAGAACACCGGCCGGACGCTGTCATTGTATCCGGTTCCGGTATGGCCGGCTTTGGAAGCAGTAATACCATACATACAAAAAAAAGAATGAAGAATCTGTATCTCTGCGGGGACGGTACCAGTGACACCGCCTCCGGCATAAGCCTCACGGCCCCCAGGGTAACCCTGTGCGCAGCCCATCAGGCCAATATGATATTGAGGCTTATCCTGGGAGAGACAGATGTATAAAAAAGTATAGAAAAGAGGCATACAACATCATGAGAGATGACAAATTGATATTGGGCGGACACGAATTCCACTCCCGTTTTATTCTGGGTTCCGGAAAATACAACCCGGAACTGATCCGCGCAGCCATTGAAAATGCCGGCGCTGAGATCATCACGCTGGCCGTGCGCAGAGCCAACAGCGGTACTGCCAGCATCCTGGAGCATATCCCGGATAACGTTACCCTTCTTCCCAACACATCCGGGGCAAGAACAGCCGATGAGGCAGTGAGGATCGCGCGTCTGGCCAGGGAATTAGGCTGCGGGGACTTCATAAAGGTTGAAGTCATCCGTGACTCCAAATATCTGCTCCCTGACAACCAGGAAACCATACGCGCCGCAGAGCTTTTGGCAAACGAGGGCTTTATCGTCATGCCTTACATGTATCCCGACCTAAACACTGCCAGAGATCTGGCAAATGCCGGTGCCGCCTGTATTATGCCCCTGGGTTCCCCTATTGGCACCAATAAAGGATTATGTACAAAGGAATTCATAAAAATTCTTATCGAGGAGATCGATCTTCCCATTATCGTGGACGCAGGGATCGGCCGTCCCTCCCAGGCCTGTGAAGCTATGGAAATGGGCGCAGACGCAGTGATGGCAAACACAGCTATTGCCACTGCAGGCAATATCCCGGCTATGGCGGAGGCCTTTAAAAAGGCAGTTGAGGCCGGCCGCACTGCTTATCTCTCCGGCCTTGGACGGATCATAAACGGCAGCGCCAGCGCCTCCTCCCCGCTCACCGGATTCCTGGAACAATAAAGGAGGATAGAAAAATGACTGCACGCAGAACAGATCATATGGAATATATGGACGGTATGGAAGCCCTGGATTCTGATATTCTGGACAAGGTGATACATGCCATGGATCATTATGATCCCAACACCTTTACGGAAACTCATGTGCGCACTGCACTGTCCCATGATATACGGACTCCGGAGGATTTCGCCGCTCTTCTCTCCCCCGCCGCAGAACCTTTTCTGGAGGAAATGGCACAGGCTGCCCAGGCTGAGACAAGAAAGCACTTTGGAAACTGCATCAACCTTTTTACACCGCTTTACATCTCAAATTACTGCGAAAACCACTGCATTTACTGTGGTTTTAACTGCCATAACCATATACGCAGGGCAAGGCTGACCCCGGAAGAGATCGACCAGGAAATGGCTGCCATCGCCAAAACAGGATTAGAAGAAATCCTGATACTGGTAGGTGAAAGCCGTGCCAAAAGTGACGTGGCGTATCTGGGGGAAGCCTGCAGGATCGCCCGGAAATATTTTAAAATGGTGGGACTGGAAGTCTATCCCATGAACAGTGATGAATATGCTTACCTTCACAAATGCGGCGCTGACTATGTAACAGTGTTTCAGGAGACTTACAATTCTGACAAATATGAAACGCTCCATCTTGCCGGACATAAGAGAGTTTTCCCTTACCGGTTCCACGCGCAGGAACGGGCACTGAAGGGCGGAATGAGAGGCGTTGCCTTCGGAGCGCTCCTGGGATTAGATGATTTCAGAAAGGACGCATTTGCCACAGGCATGCACGCATGGCTTCTGCAGAGGAAGTACCCGCAGGCTGAAATTTCCTTTTCCTGCCCGAGACTACGGCCCATCATCAATAATGACAAGATCAATCCCAAAGATGTACATGAGCCTCAGCTTCTTCAGGTGATCACAGCCTACCGGCTTTTTATGCCCTTTGCCGGAATTACGATCTCTACAAGGGAACGGGCTGGATTCCGCGATCATGTGATCACCATCGCAGCCACCAAAATTTCCGCAGGCGTCAGTACAGGAGTGGGGAGTCATGTGGAAGATTTGGAGGATAAAGGGGATGACCAGTTTGAGATTTCTGATGACAGGGGAGTTGAGGAAGTTTACCAGGCTGTTTTGAAAAAGGGAATGCAGCCGGTCATGAATGACTATGTGTTTGTTTAGATCATCAAACGGACTTTCGGATATGTTTCCATATGGGAACATGCTGGCAGTGACGAACCGTCATCTCTGTGACGGACCTTTTCTGGCGCAGGTGGAGAGGGTTGCCGCTAAGAAGCCCAGAGGAATCATACTGAGGGAGAAAGACTTGGAGGCTTCAGAATATCTGGAACTGGCAGAAAAGGTCCAGAAAATATGCAGGAAATACGGTGTAGCCTGCATTCTGCACTCCCGGATCGAGACTGCACAGAGACTTGCGTGTTCTGCTGTTCATTTACCTTTCTCCGGCTTCTGCAGTCTCAGTAATAAGGGAAACGTTTTGGAGGGTTTTGATACGGTAGGCGTGTCCGTCCATTCCGTAAAAGAAGCTGTCGCGGCCGAAAGGTTGGGCGCCGGTTATGTGACGGCCGGCCATATCTTTTTGACGGACTGCAAAAAAGGGCTTCCCGCCAGAGGAATCCCTTTTTTGAAAAATGTGTGCACGGCAGTCCGGATACCTGTTTATGCCATTGGCGGGATCAATCCTGACAACGTAAAGGATGTACTGGACGCAGGCGCAGCCGGATTTTGTGTAATGTCCGGTATCATGCGCGGGCCTCTTTGGAGATAGTCCCCGGATTTCAGTCCAGGTTTTCTTTCAGGAATCTCTTTACATTACCGCCCATGATCTTTTCTACCTGACTGTATGTAAAACCATACTTTTCCATTTGCTCCGCAAGAAACTGAAGACGGCCGCAGTGGGATATCTCAGGCAGTTCCAGGATGCCGTCATAATCGCTGCCCAGGCCCAGGCATTCGGAACCGCCGATGTTCAGAATATACTCAGCCATCCGAATGATCTCTTTCACAGTTGTTCCGTCCTCACCCGGCTTCCAGTCGGGGCGCATAAAGGAGACGGCATAATTCAGCCCCATGACACCGCCCCGGCCTGCTAAAGCGCGGATCATCTCATCTGTAAGGTTTCTGGCCGCACCTTTGACCAGTCCCCTTGCATTAGAATGACTGGCAAGAAAGGGGCGGGTGGCATGTCTGGCCACATCCCAGAATCCGCCGTCGGAGAGATGGGATACATCTACCAGCATATGCAGATGCTCCAACTCTTCCAGAAATTGAAGGCCTTTCTCCTTTAACCCCCGTTCCTCACCCCAGCTCCAGATCCTCTGGGTAAAGGGATCCCCCATACAGTTTGGATAGCCAAGATCATTTTCATAGTTCCAGGTCAGGGTTGCCATTCTGGCGCCCTGTTCCCAGAACCACCTGAGCGTATCCGCCGATTCCTGGTATATGGCGCCCTCCTCAAGAGAAAGCAGCGCGGACATTCTGCCCGTCTTAATGTTTTCTTCCAGTTGGCGGTAGGTTGTGATCTGGGAAATTATATCTGCATTCTGATCCATCTCCTGCCGGAAGATATTCAGGATATCTTTTGCCGCCTCTGCCGCGTCCGGCTCTTCCTTCCAGTTGACATAAATAGCAAAGGTCTGCAAAGTACAGCCGCCTTCTCTCATTTTCTCCAAATCTACACTGAGTGGATTTTGGCGCAGACTAATGTGTTCTCCCTCTTTTTTCATCTGACGGATTTTGCTGATGGTGTCGCAGTGCATGTCTAGGATCTGCATAATAAAACCTCGTTTCTGTCCTGTATTATTTTCTTACCTCCATTATACACGATTATACGCCGGCAATCCATGTTCTATGTTTCGGGATGATTCTTTTATTCTGTTTCCTTTTACTGTTCACAGGCCATTGTCCTGGGACATGTTTTCCCCAAAGGGGCAGTGTGCCATACGCAGTAAAATGCCAGTTAGCCGGCGCCAAAATATCTGTATTTAAAAAGGGAGCAGGATCACAAAATCCCACTCCAATTTTAACGATTCCAAATTTCAGCTATGATGTCTGCTTTCAATGTAAATATGCAGCCAACTCATGCTGGCCGCCTCTATATAAGTACACAGCCAACATATACTATCCGCTCTAATATAAGAACACAGCCACCCCATATGCCGGAAGTGGATAAGCAAAGGAGTAATCCCTGCCGTCACATTCTTTCTTCACAGCCTTATAAACCGTCTGCTCCACCGGCGTATCCCCGCCGAATTTAGGGTCTTTGCTGTTCAGGATCAGCTTATACTGCTTTCTCTTAGGCACCCCAACCCGATAATCCTCTCTGGCAACCGGTGTATAATTGATGACAAACAACAGATTATTCCTTCCTGTGGGAGACTTCCTGATAAAGCTGAATATACTTCTCGCCGCGTCATCCGCATTGATCCACTCAAATCCCTGCTCATTGTCATCATTGGCATAGAGGGCTGGATACTTCTTATACAGAGCAAGCAATTCCTTCACATAAGCCTGAAGCTGCTCATGTTCCGGTTCTGCCAGCAGGAACCAGTCAAGCTCCCTGGCCTCGCTCCACTCCTGGAACTGGCCGAATTCCTGTCCCATGAACAGCAGCTTTTTACCCGGATGTCCGAACATGTAGCTGTATCCGGCTTTCAGGTTCTCAAACTTGTCCTGTCCCAGCCCGGGCATCTTGTTGATCATAGAGCACTTCAGATGCACAACCTCATCATGAGACAATACAAGGACGTACTTCTCACTGTAGGCGTAACTCATGGAGAACGTCATCTTATGGTGATTATATTTGCGGAAATATGGGTCAAGCTTCATATATTCCAGAAAATCGTGCATCCATCCCATATTCCATTTCAGACTGAATCCCAGACCGCCTTCCTCAGGCTTGCCCGTCACCATTGGCCATGCTGTGGATTCCTCGGCGATCATGACAGTACCTTTGTTTTTCCCAAGGACTACGGAGTTCAGGTGCTTAAAGAATTCAATCGCTTCCAGGTTCTTGTTCTCACCGTATTTGTTCGGTATCCACTGCCCTGCCTCTCTTCCATAATCCAGATACAGCATGGAGGCCACTGCATCCACACGAAGCCCGTCAATGTGATATTCCTGTATCCAAAAAAGCGCGTTGGCGATCAGGAAGTTCTTCACCTCATTTTTGCCGTAATCGAAAACTTTTGTCCCCCAGTCCGGATGCTCCCCTTTTCTTGGATCTGCATATTCATATGTAGGGGTTCCGTCAAAATCAGCCAGTCCGTGGGCATCCTTCGGAAAATGTGCCGGCACCCAGTCAAGGATCACGCCTATTTTATTTTTATGCATGTAATTCACAAAATACTGGAAGTCCTCAGGGGTACCATACCTGGAAGTGGGTGCATAATATCCTGTAACCTGATATCCCCAGGAACCGTCAAAGGGGTGCTCTGCAATCCCCATCAGTTCCACATGGGTATACCCCATCTCTTTCACATAGTCAGCCAGGGAATGCGCCAGCTCTCTGTAATTGTAAAATCCATCCTCATCTCCGTCCTTTAACGGATGTTTTTTCCAGGAGCCAGGATGCAGTTCATAGATGGACATGGCATCCTTCTTTTCATTGAACTCCTGACGCTTCTTCATCCAGACGGAGTCTCCCCATTTAAACCTGGAGATATCATACACACAGGAGGCCGTGCCCGGACGGTGCTCCGCATAGTTGGCATAAGGGTCTGCCTTAAAGAGAAGCTTGCCCTTGTATGTAGTGATACAGAATTTGTACAGATCTCCTTCCCGCACTTTGGGTACGAAGAGCTGGTAAATGCCCATGTCGTTGTCACATTTCATCACGTTTTTGTCGGGATCCCATTTGTTGAAATCCCCCACAACAGACACGGATTCTGCATGAGGAGCCCAGACGGCGAAATACACGCCGTCCTTGCCCCGCTGTGTTGTAGGATGTGCACCCATCAGCTTATAGATTTCATAATGTGTCCCTTCCCCGAATAAATAGCGGTCCATCTCCGAGAACCTCATTGTTTTTCCTTTAGCCATAAGTCCTTCCCCTTTGTTTTCCTCTGATTTTACAGCACTTTGATCCTGCTGCAGGATTTCTGTAACATTTCAACTGACTGCAATATTTCAGTCTTCTGTACTGTTACGGATTTCCAGCAGGACGCTGCCTGCTGCTTCTATGGTAAAATTCAGCCGGCCGTTCTCCGGCTCTGCTTCCTCCTGGGTTAAAAGGTTTACATAATGTTTATTTTCCATTGGCACCGGGATGCTCACCTGTGCCGGTTCCTCATCATTGTTCACTGCTGTGATCAGGCCTTCTTCCTCAGTAAAACGCATAAATGCCAACTGTCTGTTGGTCAGCAGCAGTTCCCTGTATCTGCCCTCTGCAAGACAGGTTTTATACTTTTCATGCATTTCCCCAAGTGTTTTGACCCAAAGCATGATCTTGGAATCTTTCTGCTCTTCCAGCGCTTCACTGATATCCACAGCCGGCCTGAGCGCATCATCACCGCCGTTATTTTTGCTTCCCTCGATCCCCCATTCAGATCCGTAATAGATGGATGGAATTCCTGGTAATGTATACAGCAGTGTGTAGATCGGGAAAATATGCTCCTTCACGTTGATCTTACTGTAAATGCGGTCTACATCGTGATTGTCAACAAAGGAATACAGCTTCATTCCCCTGTAGATTCCCCCATTCTCCTCAAATTCTCTTCGTATGGTATGGGCGATCTCGAAATAATTGTGGTCATTATGTCCGGAATAAATGCCTTTGTGAAGCTCATAGTTTGTAACGCTGTGCAGCATTTTCTGTCCGTCCTGGATATAACGGCTGTAATCACCGTGGATAACTTCTCCCATGAGCCAGAAGTCTTCCTTTTTCTCCCCGGTACGTCTGCGCATATCCTCCATGAATCCAAAGTCAAGACAGTCCGCACAGTCCAGACGGATACCGTCAATATCAAATGTATCGATCCAGAAATCGATCACATCCAAAAGATATCCTTTCACCTCCGGATTCTGCAGGTTCAAATTGACAAGCTCAAAGCAGTTTCTCCATGCCTCATAGGAAAATCCGTCATTGTAGGGATTGTTCCATCCGAAATTGATTCCCTTGTACCATCCGCAGTACCTGGAGCCTTCCCGGTTCTCCTGGATATCCCGGAATGCAAAGAACTCTCTTCCTGTGTGATTGAACACACCGTCCACCACAACCTTGATCCCCATCTGGTGTGCCTTTTCCACAAACCGGGCAAAATCTTCGTTATCCCCAAGCCGCTGATCCACCAGCTTATAATCTCTGGTGTCGTAACCGTGGGTGGTGGACTCAAACAGCGGTCCGATATAGATTGCCGTTGCCTTAATGTCTGCAAGATGCGGCAGCCATTTCTCCAGTTCCGCGAAGCGGTGTACAACGCCTTCGTCTTTATTCACCCTGGGAGCGCCAGTCATCCCAATCGGGTACATATGGTAAAATACTGCCTCTTCATACCATTTTGCCATTTTCATTTCCTCCTTTTCCGGCTCTGTCAAAAACAACAGGCCCAGACAAACCATGCAGGAACGCCATTCCTTGACTACGAATATATCCCATACATAAACTGATGCACAATTTCATATGTGGTCTCATCAGAAATTTCAAATTTTTCATCTTCGGAAAGACCGTAGCTCACTGTCATAATATGATGGTTGAGCACACCTGTAAAACCCACGGCAAATAATTCCTGCCGCCCCCGCATGTTCCCCAGTTGGGAGGACGCGTCCTCAAATATCTTCACAATGATCTTATAATACCTCTCAATAAGAGGTGAAACCGTTTTATAGGCCTCATTTTCTCTTCCGGAATAAAACAGAGACAGCATGAATAAGTAGAATTTTTGATTGGAAGCCGCATAGTCAAAAAATGTCCTTGCTGCCTGATAGAGCACCCCGGGAAGACTTTCTCCCGGTCTGGCAATATCAATAAGCCTGCTTTCAAACTCCTGGTATCCTGTCTCCAGCAGATTCTGCAGCAATCCCAGCTTGCTTCCAAAATAATAATATAAAGTTGGCTTGGAAATTCCGGCCTTATCCACGATTTCCTGGACGCCCACAGCATCATACCCCTTGGCATAAAACAAATCCAGCGCTGACTTTAATATCAATTCTTTATTATCCATAACTGCCTCCCGGCTGTTCTGCATTGTATCTATCTTTTGTTTTTTCATTTCCATCATTTGTTCTGCCTATTATTATACCAATCGGTATACAAAAAATCAAGAGGACATTGTAAATTACATTTTTTACAATGTCCTCTTGATCACTGTTCACATATATTATCCCGCGAGGCATTTTGTGTGCATCGCGAAGCGTGTTACTGTTATTATATGCCAAACAGCTTCCCGGCGTTTTCCCTGGTCACATCCACCACAGTTTCATAGGAAACGCCTTTTATCCTGGCTATCTCTTCCGCCACATAAGTCAGATAGGCCGAACAGTTTCTGTGCCTTCTGTACGGCTCCGGTGCCAGATACGGGGCATCTGTCTCCAACAGCAGATATTCCAGCGGCGCATATTCCACCACGTCTTTCAGCCGTTTTCCGTTCTTGAAGGTGACAACTCCGCCCACGCCAAGATAATAACCCATATTCATGTATTCCTTTGCCTGTTCCACTGAGTAGGAATAACAGTGGATCACGCCTTTTAAATTGTCTGCTCTCTCGGCTTTCATGATGTCCAGCGTATCCTTTGCCGCGTCACGGCTGTGGACTATAATGGGAAGTTCTGTCTCTTTAGCCAGATCCATCTGGCGGACGAACCACTTTTTCTGAATATCATGGTGTTCCTTGTCCCAATAATAATCAAGTCCGATTTCTCCCACGGCTACCACCTTTGGAAGGTCACACAGACTTCTGAGCCATTTCATTTTCTCCTCATCAAGACTTCCTATCTCGTCGGGGTGAACGCCTACCGCACCGTACACAAAAGGATATTTCTCTGTAAGCCTGACCGTATCGGCCACCCCCCGCAGGCTGGCGCCCACGTTGATGATCTTCTCGATTCCGTGCTTTGCCAAGGAAGGAAGCAGGCTGTCCCTGTCCTTGTCAAACGCCTCGTCATCGTAATGTGCATGTGTCTCAAATATCATGGATATTCCGCTCCTTCAACTTCTTGTAAACTGTCTGGCGAAACAGCGCGTAGACTACGGAGGTGAGCGGTATGAAGATCAGCATGCCCACAACCCCCATCAAACTGCCGCCCACGGTCACTGCCACCAGCACCCAGATAGAGGGCAGCCCCACTGAGTTGCCGACTACATGAGGATAGATCAGATTGCCCTCAACCTGCTGCAGTACCAGAAACAACACAATAAAGGCAAGCCCCTTCATGGGGTCCACCACCAGGATCAAAAAAGTCCCCACAACACAGCCGATGAAAGCCCCGAAAATAGGGATCAGAGCCGTAAACGCGATCAGTATCCCGATCAGCATGGCATACGGGAACCGGAGCAGTGTCATGGATACGAAAAACATAGTTCCCAGGATCACAGCCTCCAGGCACTGCCCTGTAACAAAATTGGCAAAGGTCCTGTAACTGAGAGAACATACATCCAATACTTTCTTCACCAGTTTTGCCGACAGAAACGCATAGAAAACTTTTCGGATCTGAACTGCCAGCTTCTCCTTCTGCAAAAGAATATAAACGGCAAATACAAGAGCGATAAAAAAGTTCATAAGTACATTTACTACTGTTCGGGCCATGGCAACTGTGGAGTTGAGAACATTTCCGGCACCGTTTTTCAGGAAGTCAACTGCGGCTCCAATAATGGAATTCCAGTCAAATTCCAGGTTCTGTATCCACTCCGCTATCTGTTTATTGTCGTGGAAGGTGTCCACAGCCCAGGTCTGAAGCCTTGGTATGGCAGCCTCTATACTTGCGCTGACGCTCATAAAGGTCTGCCCCATTTCCGGAACAACCACCAGAATGACAACCAGCACGATGCCCACAACCAGTATGAGTGACAAGATCAGGCTTAACGGCCTGCCCAGCTTCTTCATTTTTCCTTTACTCTCGGCGCTGCCGAAAAGTTTCTTTTCCATAAAGCTCATGGGGACATTCAGTACAAAGGCAAAGGCAGCTCCCAAAAGGAAAGGATAGGCGATCCCTATCAGAAAGCGCAGGAAAACCAACAGCACATCTGCCTTCTGTATTCCCACGTAGACAACCACGGCAAACAGGATCAGAAGCATTAAATTCTTCATATCTTTTTTATTCAGGTTCATACTTCTCCTCTCCTTCTCCCCTCTTTACTTTTTCATCCTGGAACGGATCCATTTCAGGGCCTGGATAACAGGCAGATTGGCAATGGAAAGTCCGTACACTGTGAAAAGCTGTGCAATATCCAGTGTCTGCACGCTGAAAATCTTGTGAAGTCCCGGAATCATCAGCACGGAGGTGATCAATACTAATCCTAACACAAATGCACCGATAAGATAAATATTATTGAAAAATTTCTTTGTAAATAAAACAGGTTTTGCTGATTTACAGTTAAACCCATGAACCAGCCTGGATGTACACAGGGTTCCGAATGCCATTGTCATAGCAAGAAGCGTACTCTGCTGATATCCAATATAAAAGCCGATCATAGTCATAATTCCGATCACAAGACCTTCCGTCCCAATGTAGGAGAGAAAATCCTTGGTCAGTATGGACTCATTCATGGGACGGGGTTTTTCCTTCATAACATCTTTTGTATGAGGCTCCAGTCCCAATGCAATAGCCGGAAGGCTGTCTGTCAGCAGGTTGATAAACAGCAGATGCACCGGAGCAAACGGTACTGGAAGATTTGCAAGAGATGCGTATAAAACTGCAAGGATTCCTGCAAAGTTGCCTGAGAGCAGGAACTGGATAGCGCTTTTTATATTCTTATAGACATTTCTTCCGTTTTCTACTGCTTTTACAATCGTGGCAAAATTGTCATCTGTAAGAACCATGGATGCGGCATCCTTGGAGACCTCAGTTCCCGTAATACCCATAGCCACACCGATGTTAGCCTGTTTTAAAGCCGGAGCGTCATTGACACCGTCCCCTGTCATGGACACGATATTTCCCTTTTCCTGCCATGCCCTGACAATGCGGATTTTATGTTCCGGTGAAACACGCGCGTAGACGGAAATGCCTTCCACAAAGTCCTGCAGTTCCTCATCCGTCATATTCTCGATCACAGCGCCCTCGCAGGCCTCAGATTCATCCTTCAGAATACCGATACGTTTTGCGATCGCCGCTGCGGTCACCTTGTGGTCGCCTGTGATCATGATAGGTTTGATCCCGGCGCTGATACATTCCGCAACCGCCGCCTTTGACTCCTCACGGGGCGGATCCATCATAGCGATGAGTCCCAAAAATACCAGATCCTTTTCATCATCCGTACAGAGCTGTTTACCGCCTTCCACCCTCTTATAAGCAAATGCCAGTACACGAAGACCATTTTCGGAGAAATTCCTGTTCTGGTTCTCAATGGCAGTACGGTCCTCCTCTGTAATGGGTACTATCTCACCATCTTTCTGGATGGAACAGACACGGTTTAAAAGAACATCCACCGCACCTTTTGTGATCATGGTGGCACCCTCTCTCAAATTATGAAGGGTGGACATCATTTTACGGTCGCTGTCAAAGGGCACCTCACTGCATCTGGGGTATTTGTCACGCACTACCTCTGCGGGACGTCCCAGTTTATCGCCCTGATTGATAAGAGCGGTCTCCGTGGGGTCTCCGATCTCCTCGCCGTTTTTGTTGGTGGAGTCATTGCAGAGGATACTATGGCGGAGGAGCTGTTTCTGAGCCGGATCATCTAGGTCAATGTTTTCTGCGGAGATTTCACGGCCCTCCACATAGTAATATTCCACAGTCATCTTATTCTGAGTCAGGGTACCTGTCTTGTCTGAGCAGATAATGGATACACTTCCCAGCCCTTCCACTGCCTGAAGCTTCCGTACAATGGCATGTTCCCTTGCCATCTTCTGGGTTCCGAAGGAAAGAACAATGGTGACGATCGAACTGAGTGCCTCCGGTATAGCTGCTACAGCAAGTGCCACGGCAAACAGGAATGCCTCTCCCCAGGATTCTCCCCTGAAAACGCTGACTCCAAACAAAATACCGCAGAAAATCAGGATTATAATGGACAGTTTCTGGCCAAACTGGTCCAGGTTCATCTGCAGCGGTGTCTTTTTCTCCGATGTGGTTTTCAGCAGTTTGGCAATTTTACCAACCTCAGTCTCCATACCGATGGAGGTTACAAGAAAAGAGCCCCGTCCGTAGGAGACAAAACTTCCCGAGAATACCATATTGGTTCTGTCACCCAGAGGCACCTCACCTTCGATGGGATCTTCAGTCTTATCCACACCCAGGCTCTCACCTGTAAGCGCACTCTCATCTACTTTTAGACTGGCGTTTTCCAGGATTCGACCGTCAGCAGGTACATAGTCACCGGCTTCCAGCATGACAATGTCACCGACTGTGACCTGGTCAGAGGGTATCTTTATCACATCTCCGTTTCGCAGAATCTTTGCCTCCGGCCCTGACATGGCTTTCAGACTGTCAAGAGACTGCTCCGCTTTCACGGTCTGCACTGTCCCCAGTATGGCGTTCATGGTGATAACTACCAAAATAACAATGGCACTTTCCATTTCTCCCAGAACACCGGAAACAATGGCCGCCACCGCCAATATGATGACCAGAAAATCCTTATACTGCTCCAGAAAAATCTGTGGAATAGATTTTTTCTTCTCTTCCGTCAGAGCATTGGGGCCGTATTTCTCCTGGTTGGCCTTGATCTGTTCGTTTGTCAGCGGCTGCGTACTTCCGTTAATTGTTTTCTGCGCCTCTGTCCTCGACATTTGATAAAATTCTTTCATTCGCTCTCCTCCAAACGTTGTTTGCGGAACCTTTATGTGCTGCCCCGGTTCCATGTGGATACGTGTAACTATTCGGCAGATCTGTACGGTTACGGGTACATACTGCTTATCACTAGTGTGCTTTGTAAAAACCTCTTTCATACCGTTTTGCCGGTATGCTCTGCCCGGACCAATGTTTTTCATGGCCTGTAACGCAAAAAAGCGAGACTTTTACTGCACAACAAGCATGCAATAAAAGTCTCGCTGTTTCATCACGATACGGACGGGATTTCCCCCATCGAGATTGACGATATCGCAAACGCCAACGGCGCCAGCTACTCCCTCTTATTAATGGATACTATAACTGATTGTTTTTGAACTGTCAATGATAAATTTGTAAAATATTCCTGTCAGCCGTTTTCGGCAGAATCCGGCGTGCTGTCCGGGATTAATGACGGGCTTTTTTATTAAGATAAAGAGCTTGACTTTTTATTGAATAATATACATAGAGCACTTATAATTAAAAATACGGAAAATATCATCTCTCTGCTGAAATATCACAGCAAAACCCTATGGAGGATAATAAAATGACAGAACGCGAAAAAATGCTGGCCGGAGAACTGTATGACTGCGGGGACCCTGAGCTTTTAGAACAATGGCACCTGGCTAAAAATTTGATTCGGGAGTACAATGCTCTTCCGTCCGAGAATCTGGAAGAAAAAGACTGCATACTGAACCGTCTTCTGGGCGGCCGGGGTGACAATCTGTGGATCACCGCGCCTTTTTATGTGGATTATGGGAACAACATTTACTTCGGAGATAACTGTGAAGTGAATATGAATTGTACCTTTCTGGATGACAACAGGATTGAAATTGGCAGCAATGCGCTGATCGCCCCCAATGTACAGATTTACACTGCCTTTCATCCCACCAACGCGGCAGACCGTTTCGGTCCGCTAAAGGAGGACGGCAGTTTCTCTTTCTGCAAGACCAGGACTGCTCCTGTCATAATAGGCGATAATGTGTGGATCGGCGGCGGCGCCGTGATCCTGCCCGGTGTAACTATAGGCAGTAATGTGGTGATCGGCGCGGGAAGTGTTGTGACAAGATCAATTTCGGATAACAGTGTCGCTGTGGGAAACCCCTGCAAGGTGATACGTAAGAATTGCTAAAACTGCACGAAAAAAGCAGCAGACTGACTATACCGCTTCACCCAGCGCATGGTATCATACATCTGCTGCTTTTCTCTGTCCTCTACACCAGATACATTTCCCTCAGCATCTCTCTTTTCTCATCCGTAAGTCCCAGCCGTTCCCGCAGGTATGCCTCTGTGCTCCCACACTGTCTCTCTGTCTCGGCAAACATGGATTCTATGTAACTTCTCTCCGCTCCGTTTAAAATGCGGATTCCGTTAAGAATGCGCTCATTTGGAACCTTTGCGGCGACTTTTGCGATCATGGCCTCTGTCTCCGGCTCCAGATATCCGTTTGTCAGCAGATAGTCCTGAATGATCACCTCCCGGTCCACGCCCAGCGCGGTCACAGAAGGGCCGCAGTCGTGCCTACCCTGTCCTTTCCCGCAGAGCAGTGCCAGAGGACAGCCCCTTCTTTTTGAGCTAAAAGGATATCAAAAAAATGTTTCAGTCCGGTGACGGAAAAGTCATCTGAGACAAGCGCCAGGTAAATTTTTTCCATCTTTTCCTTGGGATGGTTTTCCGCCTCTTTGAGCAGTTCCAGGATCATGGCGGAAAGACTGTCCGCCTGCTCCTGGCCCTCCCTAGTGATTCCCAGCATGGCGTCGCTTAAAAGAGGATCATGTATGAATTCTACCCCTTTTATCTCCGGGTCCGGCAGTTCTGTCTTCTCACCGTTTGTCCTTAAGTCCACCACTGTTTTCAGCCCATACTCCTCTGTCAGCCACCTGATATCAGGCTCTGTACATTTTCCAAGAGCACCGCTCCTTAACAGGCGGCGGGGTCTGATGGTCCTGCCGTCCTTTCCTGTATACCCTCCCAGATCCCGTGTATTATAAACAGGGCCTTCCATTTCAATCCTGCTGCACATAATATCCTCCTCCATAGATCAAAGTCTCCGCTGCGTGCGAAAATGGGGCTGCCGGCCGCCGCCTCTGCTGTCCCGCAGAGGCGGCTGTCCGCATCCCCATCTCATATGTTCGGTTATTTTATTATTTTACCACCGGAAGCAGGCTGATTGCAAAGGTAAATTCATTTTCAGCAAAGCGGTACTGCTCCAGAAGTCTGGGGCCGCAGCTGTTGGAACCGATTCCGTTCTGGCGGTGATCCAGACAGAGCACCGTATAAGGAGAAGCGTTCAGCTCATAGTTATGTGCCTTCTCCGTAAGCTCTTCCTGTGTGTATACAGACGCGTTAAAAGCAAAGGTGTCCGCACTTACTGCTGCCAGACTGATCCTGCTGCCTTCGGCCTTTACATAATCACATTCATCATGACTGCCGTTTTCCTGCGGGCGGATATAATCCTCATGCAGGTCTTTTACATTTGCATGGAACTCATCATGATAGCTGGCTTTTCGTTTGTCCTGATAGCTTTCCACAGGACCCAATCCATAATATGTGATGTCTGCCATATCACGGGGCAGGAACAGGCGAAGGCCGAATCTGGGAAGTTCCGGGAATTCCGGATCTTTTCTCACATCCAGCTTTACGTCGATCCTTCCGTTGGCACGGATAGTCCACGTGGCATCAATATCCAGAATTCTCTGGATGATGACTGCTGAAACGGACAGAACCGTGTGTATCTGCACTTCCTCCTCCAGGACCGTGTAGTCCGTGCGGTAGGCTCTTGCCACGATCTTGTCGTATTTTGCCTTTCTCCAGATGTTTTTAATGTTTCTGTCATTGTCCGTGGGCGCTCTCCAAATGTTGTATTCCATTGGACGCTCCAACACTTTACAGTTTACATAACTAAGTTCAGAGAATAATCCGGTAAGCTTATCATAGGTGTAGGAGAATTTGTCTGTGCTCACAAACAGGTTCCTGTCATCCTGGGCTACACTGAATACAGGCGGCTGCCCTGCCTCTTTGCCTGTTTCTCCTGATTCCTCTGTCACTTCCAATATCTTCACTGCCTTCTGGTTTCTCATATCCTCTGTCTGAAGCTGTACTTCATCAAAGCCCAGTTTAAAGCCTTCCGGCAGGAATTTTGTTGCGTTCTGCAGATGATATTCCAGTTTCAGGTAACATTTTCCGGCTTTTGGCACCTGATAGTCAAATCCAATGACCCCCTCATTGTGTGCGCTGATATCCGGCATATTGTCAGGACAGATACATCCCTCCCCAATGACTGCACCGTCACAGTTTACGCTGTAGGTGATAAAGAGATAATCCTTTAAGTTTACATAATCCATGTAATTGTGCAGCACTGCCTCTTTTTTCTCCTGGTCAAAAGAGACCACTCTGGCCGGCCGGTGTACATTCTTAAACTCCCGAAGTCCGGTATGGGGTGTGCGGTCAGGATACACCAGGCCGTCCATACAAAAATTGCCGTCCTGTGGGTATTCCATATGGTCGCCGCCGTATGCGTATTTCTTTTTGCCCTCAATGGTCTTGCCCATGTAAATGGCATGGTCGCACCATTCCCAAACAAAGCCGCCGCAAGCGCCGTCATACTGCTGGACAACCTGGAAATAGTCCTCAAAGTCACCGGGGCCGTTGCCCATTGCATGGCAGTATTCGCACATGACATAGGGCTTGTCGGGATTCTCTGCAAAATACTGATGGATCTCCTCAATGGCCGGGTACATGCGGCTGTGCAGATCTATGTTGGAATAATCATATTTTTTATCTTTTGCCGTATAGCGGGCACTCTCATAATGTGTCAGCCTTGTATGGTCAAATTCCTTTGTCCAGGCAAGCGCCGCCTCAAAAGTGCATCCATATGCACATTCGTTTCCCATGGACCAGATCACCACGCAGGGGCGGTTCTTATCCCTGTGAACACAGCGCTGTGTCCTGTCCACAGTGGCCTCTGTAAAAGCAGGGTTGTCTGCAATGGCATGGTTCCATCTGGATGCTCTCTCCTCCCAGGAATCGTCCTCCATATAGATATCCGCAGTTCCGTGGCTCTCATTGTCCGCCTCATCTATAACAAAGAAACCGTATTCGTCGCAGAGCTGATAGAACTGCGGCGCATTTGGATAATGGCTGGTACGGATGCAGTTGATATTATGCTCTTTCATGAGCTGTAAATCTTTCTTCATCTGTTCCAGACTGATGGTAAATCCTGTGACAGGGTCACTGTCGTGGCGGTTGGTACCGTGGAATTTCACTTTTACTCCATTTATGTAAACCACTCCGTCTTTGGTACAGATTTCCCGGATACCCATGCGGTCTGTGATAACCTCACCACCGGCCTCCAGTACAACGGTATACAGATATGGTTCCTCTGCATTCCAGAGAATCGGATCCTCCAGGGTCATGCGAATCTTCCCGTCTTCTGAGACCTGGCTGCTCTCTGCCGCTAAATTTCCCTCCGCATCATAAACAGAAACTTTTACAGGTACTGCCTCATTAAAAAAGGTCACTGCGGCATCAACTGACGTACTTTTTCCATCCGGCGCAATGTCTGTTGTAAGAAAATAATCAAAGATTCCCTGAGCAGGGCGTTTCAGCAAATATACATCCCTGAATATGCCGCTCATACGGAATTTATCCTGGTCTTCCAGGTAACTACCGTCACACCATTTCAGGACCAGCACTGCCAGGGTGTTCTCACCCTCTCTTAAAAAGCTGCTCACGTCAAACTCACTTGTGGAGTGTGATACCTGGCTGTATCCCACATAACTGCCGTTCACCCATACATAAAAGCAGGAATCCACGCCTTCAAAGTTCAGATAAGCTTTAGGTGCATTCTCATTTTCCGCATAGACAAAAGTATGTACATAGGCTCCGCAGGGGTTCTCCTGGGGCACATACGGCGGGTCCATGGGAAATGGGTAGCGTGTGTTGGTGTACTGGTGTTTGTCATATCCGAAATTCTGCCAGCATCCCGGCACTGGAATCTCATCAAAGCTTCCTGTATTGTATCCCTCTCTGAAAAATTCATCTTTTAAGTCATAGATACTGTCAAAATATTTGAATTTCCAGCTGCCGTTCAGAAGCTGAAATCTGTCGGAATTCTCTCTGTTTTCACACAGATCATCTCTCTGTGTGCCGGCAGGTATATAGTAGGCCCTGTTCGGCATGGTGTTCTCGTGCAGCATGTGAAGGTTTTCATAATATCTGGGTACGATCATTTGTCATTGCCCTCCTGAAATATAATTTTTACGGCAATTGCTCAGTTACTGTTTAACACTGTTGAACAATCACTTTATACTGCCTATTATAAAATACACAACAGCAAAATCCATATCCTGTATTAGACAAAACATGCACAAAATGATACAATCAAGGTAACTGTTCAGCCTTCCGCTGTCCTGCCGGGTGCTGCCTTACATTTGCAAGGCAATCGAGAGACAGCCACACGCCGGACTTCGGTTTTTACAGTCAGTGTGCATGCTTTTGCCGCTATGAAGCGGAAAGGCTGAAGAATAACCAATCAAGAAAAGAAACTAGAGCTTTTTAAAGAATGAGGGAGTGCCGTCTTATGTATGTAAATACCGGATACCTGAACCAGGAAGAAACAGATTTAGAAAATATGCAGGTCCCCCTGCGCATTAACAGCAGCGGGGTATACAGAGTCATTTCCCGTCCCTCCATGTCTACCTTAAGACCCAAGGGACGGGCTGATTACCAGCTTATTTACATTGCTTCCGGGAGTGCCTGGTTTACCATCGGTCAGGAGAAAGTGGAGGTAGGTGAGGGGAACCTGGTTCTCCTGCGGCCCTTCGTCCGCCAGGAATATGTGTATTACGGAAAAGACAAACCAGAGGCCTTCTGGGTCCACTTTACAGGCAGCCGGGCAGAATCCCTCCTGGAAGAGGCCGGATTTGCACAAAATCAAATTCTGTATGCAGGTGTTTTCTCTGAATACAGGGACCTTTTCTTCCAGATGATACGAGAGCTTCAGGTGTTCCGTCCCGCCTATGAGGACCTGCTTCCCCTTCTTTTAGAACAGCTTCTTCTGCTTGTGCGCCGTCACCGCATGGAAGGGCCGGGGGAGAGACACAGGATTCAAAAAGAGATGGAAAAGGCAATACATTACTTTAACGAAAATTATTACCGGGACATAAAAATAGAGGACTATGCCAGACAGCAGCATATGAGCACCTGTTGGTTTATCCGCAGCTTCAAGCAGTACATGAACGTCCCGCCCCTCAAGTATCTCACCTCCGTCCGGATCCGCAGAGCCAGGGAACTTCTGGAGACTACGGACTATACGGTCAGTGAGATCGGGGCATTGGTTGGATATGAAAATCCCCTGTATTTCAGCAGGATATTCAAAAAACAGACAGGGGTTTCTCCGGCGGGATACCGGAAAACATAACCCTGTCTGTGTATTTATTCCCTATGACTCGGCCAGAAGATTTTGGATTCCCTCTGCGGCATCCTGATCTAGAACTACCAGACCTCCCGGAAGAAGCTTCAGAACAGTACCCGGTAGTTCTTCTGTGGGATTTGTATAATACATTTCTTTTACAATATCCTGCTTTGCCTTTCCCGAAACCTGCAGAATCACTTCCTTTGCCTCAAACATATGATGTACCCCAAGTGTGATTCCCCTGGTCAGTTTCATAGGGCCGGAAAAATATTTCTGCCCTACATTCATAGTCGTCTCGGAAAGATCAACCACCTTTGCATAATCCTCAAAATCTCCGCCCGGCTCGTTTAACCCCAGATGCCCATTCATGCCAAGACCCAGCAGCATAAGGTCAATTCCCCCACGGTCAAAAATAATACTGTCAATCCTTTTGCATTCATCCTGAAGGTTCTCTGCATGAATATCAAACAGATGCATTTTTTCCGGTTGAATTCCCAGTGGCCCATACAGATGCTGCATCAGAAAGTTCGTGCAGTTTTCACTCTCCTCTTCCAAGTCCAGCCACTCATCCAGAGCAACGAATTCCGCCTGTGAAAAATCAACTACTCCCTGTTCTTTCATCTCTTTCAGTATTTCGCAGGTCCTCACCACAGTGCTTCCTGCCGGAAAACACAATAATGCGTTTTTTTTCTCGTCCAGACACTCTTTTACTAATTGTGCGCATCGTCTGGACATCCCCTCCATGTCCGGCATAACTTCCGTGGCCGGAATCTTTATGGGGAGACACGCTCCCATATTTTCAGCAATCTCTTCCATGCAGTTCGGCAATGTCTTGTCCTCCTTGTTATGTATGATGCAGGCCGTACAGTGGTTCCTGTGTTTACAGGGGATATACGGGCATCTGCAAATTTTTTTCATATTTCTCTCCTCTCGGTTCTATCCTTTGACAGCTCCCATTGCCAGACTCTTCTGAATGTTCTTACTCAGGAATACATATAAAAACAGCGTAGGGATCGTGGCTATGGTCAGTCCCGCACCGATAAGTCCCCATTTGGTAGAGTATTTTCCCACCATATCATTAACCCCCACTGTGATAGTCTTATATTTCTCCCCGCTTACAAAGGCAATGGCAAGCATCATTTCATTCCATGCAGACAAAAAAGTAAGGATGGCAACAGTAGATAATATGGGCTTTAACAGCGGCATGATGATCTGCCAGAAAACTCTGTATATATTTGCCCCGTCAATAAAAGCAGCTTCCTCCAGTTCTTTCGGCAGTGCCTCCAGAGTTCCCACCATCAGTAATATAGCTGTTGGCATGGCAAATGCTACATATGGAATAATGAGCGCCCAGTAAGTGTCCAACACTGGTTTCATATTTACAAACAGGGGAAGCAGCACTGCATGAATAGAAAGCATCATCCCTGTCAGGAAAATAAAATATACCAGTTTGCTCAGCTTCCATTTCAGCCTGACAATGGCATAGGTAGCCATAGCAGACAAAATCAGGGTAAATAAAATAGTCAGGCCTGTAACCACTGTACTGTTAAACAGATATTTCCCCAGATGGGCCTTTTCAAACACCTTGGAATAGTTTTCCCACTCCCAGTTTTCCGGCAGACCCACAATATTTCCACCAAATATCTCACGGTTGCTTTTCAGGGAAAAAGTAAACATCCAGTATAGTGGAAATAGCTGGATCACTGTGATAAACAGTAAAATAATTGTTTTAACTGTACCGGTCTTCTTAAGCTTTGAGTTTCTTTTCTTCATACCGGCTCCTCCTGATCTTTCTGGATACGATTAAATATTTTCTGTACAATAAAGGTAAACAGCAGGCATTCCAATATAATAAATATTGCAATGGCACTGGCATATCCATACTCATTTGTCACAAATATTTTTTTATACATCAAAAGTGATGGTACTTCAGACGCGTGGACCGGCCCGCCGTTTGTCAAAATATATATTAAATCAAAGGATTTCAGGGAACCAATAATTGCAAAAATCACACAGGCCTTTATCATGGGTACGATCATTGGAATGATGACCCGTATTGAAGTCTGGAATCTGGTGGCCCCATCTACCTGGGCCGCCTCTATGATCTCCGGGGAAATTGATTTTGCCGCGGAATAAAACAGCAGCATATGATAACCAATATATTGCCAGACCATAGGCACAAAGCAGGCAAGCAGCGCTGTCCCCTTATCTCCCAGCCATTCTCTCTGGAGGGCATCCAGCCCCACGGCTCCCAATCCCATATTCAGGAGTCCATAGGAAGGATGGTAAATCTTCAGCCACAGATGGGCAATGATCGTGCCGGAAATTATAACCGGTACAAAGAATACGTTTCGATAAAAGTTCTCCCCTCGGACACCTCCTGCCAGCACCAATGCCAGAATCATGGAAATGGGAAGCTGGATAAACACAGAAGCGGCTGCCAGTAAGATTGAATTCCAAATGGACTTAAAGAATAAGGGGTCCTGGAACATTTTTATATAATTTGCCGCACCAATAAATTTTGCTTTTGTCACCCCATCCCAGTCCAGCAGGCTGTAACCTGCTGACTGAAAAACCGGGAACAGTGCAATGGCACAAAACCATATGAGTGCCGGCAGTACAAAAATACAAATTGCTTTTTTATCCCTCAATGCTCGTTCCATACTACTGCCTCACTTTCCCTCTCTGTACTTACTCGGTATCTCCTTTTTTTACCTGGACCTGTGCTTCCTGCATTCCCGACGCAAACTCTTCAGGTGTTGTTGTTCCTGCGATTAGCCCTTGGAGCAGTTCATAATGTTTTTCAATAGCCGTTCCCTCCAGAAAAGTATCCCATGCCAGTACATATCCATCAGCGTCTTTGATCAGATTTTCAATCTGTTTTAAAGTAGGACTGACCTCGGATTCATCCACCTCTACTTTCCAAGCCGGAAGACTGTCGCCAATCTTATATGCCTCCTCGGACATGTATTTTGTGATTCCCACAGCAAATTCATATGCCATCTCCGGATATTTTGTATTTGCATTCAACATGATCATATCTATAGCACCACCTGAAAAGCTGTTGATCCCGCCTTTTCCTCCATCTACAGTGGGCATTGGTACGGCTTTGATCTTTCCCTGAATATCGTTCTCATCACTGTCGCACCCTGATGCCACCCAGCTGCCGCCGAAATACATGGGCACCATGCCCATATAGAATTCCTCCTGAGCTTCCTCAGCCCCCAGTCCAAGGGTTCCATCCGGAAATGCACCTGCATCATTTAACTCACACAACAGTTCGGCAGATTTTACAATTCCTTCTGTATCCAGGGTCTCTTCCCCCTGCAGTGCGCGGTTCATGTAGTCAGCACCTTCTGTGCGCACAGCAAGGACATTCTGGATCATGCCAATATGCCATCCATCCTTTGCCCCTAAAGCCATAGGCGTCACATTCTCAGCACGGAACGATTTGGCCGCCTCGATCAGCTCTTCAAAAGTTTCCGGTATCTTTACGTTATACTCCTCAAACAGTTCCTCATTACAAAACAGAGCGCCTGCCCACTGCTTCAGAGGCAGTCCGTACACTTTATCATCATAAGTTCCGTATGTAAGAGTACCTTCCAGCAGTTCGTCCTTTGTATTATTCTTTTCCATCAGCTCATCAAGCTGCAGCACATTACCTGCATCAACATAATTCTTTGCATATCCGCCGCCCCAACACACAAATACATCCCCCTGAGAGTCTGTGGCTGCTGCAACCTTAAGTTTGTTATTCTGATATTCAACCTCCTGTGTAGCAACAGCTTCAATATGAACATTAGGATGCTCTTCCTCGAATTTTTCAACATAATTGTCTACAATCTCGCTCATCTCCGCATCCGGCCATATATGCCAGAAAGTCAGATCAATATCTTCACCGGAATCTTTGCTGCTCTCTTTTTTATCCCCGTCACTCTTCTCTTCCACACTGCCTCCGGTGCTCCCGCATCCCATTAATGCTGCAGTCAATGTCCCCGCTAATACAAACCCCAATACTTTTTTTGCTCTCATATCTTTTCTCCTTATCCCATCAGATATTTTCCAGTCTTCTCACCGGAAATCTGTCAGCACCTTTTTCTATGTTTCTGTAAATGTTTTCAGTCAGAACCCCGTTCATTCCATTGATTCCCATTAATACTGCACCTATCACCGGTTCATACTCTGCGGCAATCACATTAGCCCCGGGTATTCTCTTCAAAATTTCTTCTTTGACTGCTTCCTGAAACCCCTGAAATTTACACTTAAAGATACTGCCCGAAAGCACAATATCCACGTCGCATCCCAAAATTCCCATCTTATTCATACGGGCCTCCAGGTAAGCCACTATCTTCTTTCCATAATGTATCCAGATATCTCCTGCTGTTTTATCCCCCTTCTGCGCGGCCTCCTCGAGAATAATAGGGAGGCTCAGATAGTCACTGCTCTTAATCTTTCCTGTAACCTGCATATACAGCAGTTCATCCACTGTACGAACCCGGAAATGTCTAAGCAGACGCGGTGTCAGCTCAGTCTTTTCCAGCAGTCCCATGTGGGCGTCAAACACAGCCTGTATTGCCCTTCTGCCCAGGCTCCATCCGCCCTGATATTCATCGGGAATATAGAATCCGTATACAAAACAATTCTCGCCATTCTGTACCGCACAGTTCAGTCCTGAACCCGCGCAGAGAATTCCGCACTGCTGTTTTCTGGTTGCCGCCCGCATGGCAATTATACAGTCATTCACAATTTTCACATGGGCTTTCGGAAAATGTTTTTGTATCTCATTCTCCAGAAGCTCTGCCTCGTAATCCCAGTCAATCCCTGTAAGCCCCCCCAGCACTGCCGTCACATCCTCTTTCAGCAGACCGCATCCGGATATGGCCTGGTCAGCCGCCTGTATAATAGCCTGTACCGCATATTCCAGACTGGTGCTGGAATGGCACGCACCATAACTTTTTCCCATTCCCAGAAGATTTCCCTCCTGGTCTGCTATGACAACGTGGGTTTTACTGCCGCCCTGATCTATACCCAATACATATCTCATACTGTGCCTCCTGGCTTATAAATGAAATTGGGGCAGGTATTCTTTGTTGGCTTCCAGAAGCTCCGGTACCAGCTTCTCCACATACTCCCACTGGCGGACAAGGGGATGTGCCAGCAGTGCCAGCTTCATCTTTCTCACATCGCCCTCCACTGCTGCCTCCACAGCCAGCTGTTCATAATTTTTCACTGCTGCAACCAGCCCCCAGCACATAGACGGAACCTCTGATACATGTAATGGCTGCATTCCAGTCTTATTTACAAGGCATCCGACTTCCACCACTGCACTATCCGGCAGAAAAGAGACAGCCCCTTTATTTGGCACGTTCACTACCATCTTAGTATCTACATTATTGTAAACAGCATTCACAAATCCCATTGCCACCTCAGAATATCCGCCTCCGCCGCGCTTTGACAAGGCTTTTGGCTTCTCACAGTTTGTCTCATCTGCATAGGCAGCGTATACGTCTTTCTCCAAATCCTGAACATATTCCCCACGGGTTTTTGGTGCAGCTTTAAATTTGGCAACTTTTTCGTTGGTATGATAATACCACTGCAGATAAGGACTTGGGATCACACCTAAAAGCTTGATCAGTTCCAGATCAACATCATCATTCTGTGCCGCGATCTTTTCAAACTCTGTCTCTGTGACAGGACGCCCGTCTATGGTGATATTGCTGATAAAGTTCATGTGGTTCAGTCCCATGTAATCATACTGCACTTGTTCATATGGTATCCCCAGTGCCCGTTTTGCCCACATCTTTGGGAAGATGCCTCCGGAACAAAAGCCCGCAATATTTGCCTTAGTATAACGGGTGACCGCCTCCGTCACCAGTCCTGTAGGGTTGGTATAATTAATGAGCCACCCGTTTGGAGACAGCTCCTCCATTTTTTCAGCCACTTCCAGCATGACCGGAATCGTCCGGAAGGCTTTCATCATTCCACCGGCGCCTGTGGTCTCCTGTCCTACCAAATTATATCGAAGAGGAATCTTTTCATCCTTTACTCTCTGCTTGTTCCCCCCGACTCTTATCTGGGTATCCACAAAATCTGCGCCGTACAGCGCCTTGTCCAGGCTGGTTGTTGCACATATCTTCACTTCCAGTCCCAGTTTTTTCGCAAATCTGTGGCAGAATCCTTCCATGATACCCAAACGTTCTTCATCAATGTCATAGAGCATTATCTCTTTTACCGGAAGCTGCTCCTTTCTCATTGCCATTTCGTCCAGCAATTCCGGGGTGTAGGAGCTTCCCGCTCCTACAATTGTAAACTTCATTCCCTCCATATGATTGACCTCCTTTATTTTTTGTGTAGCGCTCCACATTTCCCGATAGAAAAAACACATCTTTCCCATGTGCTTGTTTCCGTTGTGTATCGTTCCACATTTATCTGAAAGAACAAACAAGGATTTTCCTTGTTGTCCTAATCATTCATTCTGTTGTCTCACGGATTACCAGTTCCGGTTTTATAACGATCTTCTGTCTCTGTGTCTCCGGATTTTGTATCTGCCTGAGAAGAACCTGCACTGCCTTTGCCCCCACCTCATACAACGGCTGGCGAATCGTTGTGAGTTTTTTCAGTTTCTTTTCCACTCCCCAGGGCTTGTCATCATCAAATCCCACGATCTTGATCTGCTCAGGTATTTGAATGCCTGCCTCCTCCAGAGCGATCATGCCTCCAAAAGCTGTATTGTCAGCACCGAAATATATGGCATCCGGTAAATCTTCCCTACAGTGTTCTGCCAGCCAGGTCTTTACAGCCTTATATCCCTCATCTACACCAAATTCATCACATTCCACAACAGAGATATACTCTGCAAGCCCCTGTTGTTCCATAGCTGCCAGATATCCCTGCCATCTGCGCAGTGAAGCCTTTGTTCCCTTTGCCCCTGTAACATGCAGTATGCGTCTGCATCCCTTTTCCACCAGATGGTCCACAGCCAGCTTGGAACCGTATGTATTATCCACCAGAACATTGTTTACATTGGCATCCTCCACCTCATTCTCCACAACCACGAAAGGAAATTCCATCTCTGCACGCTTGCGGATCAGGTCTGCGTCATCCAGTGCACTTCCATAGATAATGGCACCGTCTGTTGCTCCGTTGCTGAAAAAATCTATATAGTTTTCCTTTTCGCCTCTGTCATTTCTTCCGCTGCAGAATATAACTCTGAAATGGTTCTCTTTTACTGTATCTTCCACGCCTCTGATCACATCGAAGAAATATTGCTCTGTCAAAGAATCCAGAATAACACCCACAACATTTGTCCTCTGTAATACCAGAGACCTGGCCAGTGTATTAGGTTTGTAGTGAAGCTCCTTCATTGCTTCCGTAATGCGGCTCCTCGACTCCGGGCTTACACCTGACTGATTATTCAGTACCCTGGACACCAGTGTCTTTGATACCCCTGCTCTCTTTGCCACATCATATATTGTCACCATATCGTATCTCCTCTTTTCATGTACAATCCTATCATGTGTATCGTTCCACGTCAATTATTTTTTGTATATTATCACCAATTTTTACTTTTTGCACAAAAATACCCCGGCATTTTCTGTGGTTTGTACTGAAAATATTTTCATATGATGCGTATAATCAATCGCTGTACAAAAAGCCATGCTTTCCATCGTCTTATAAGAGCAAGGCCAAAGAAAGGAGAAAAAGTGCAGAGAGAAAACAACATATACAACATACGAAAGGAACAGACATGACATATGGACATGGATGAAATTTATCTGACATGTTTTACAACTGTGTACCGGTATATTCGCTCAATCTCTCAAAATGAATCTCTCGCTGAGGATATCACACAGGAAACTTTTTTTAAGGCAATAAAGAAAATAGGACAATTTCGCGGAGATTGTGATATGCGTGTCTGGCTATGTCAGATTGCCAAACGGACATTGTATGACCATGTAAAAAAAGAACAAAAACAGATATCTGTTTCTGAACCGAAAGAAGCTGCTTCCCCCTTGAATCTGAAAGAAAAAATGGCAGATCACAGTGATGCCATTAAGATCCATACAGTTCTGCATCAAATGCAGGAACCTTATAAAGAAGTATTTTCTTTGCGGACATTTGGCGAGCTTTCATTTACGGAAATCGGAACCTTGTTTGAAAAGAGCGAAAACTGGGCCAGGGTAACTTATTATGGCTGTAGTCCTGACCTTGTGTATTGTCAGGGCAGTCTATAGCCACTGGTATTTTAATGAAACCTTTCTGACGATGCAGGAGATCGGCATGTATGTAGAAAACAACAAGCTGTATTCCACTAAAAACATGACCAGCCGAACCCGTGTTTTGTATGTGGAGGATGGAAAGACGGAATTAATCTATGCAGTTGACGCAGGTTATGCCGGAAAACTGGACCTGGACGGGGAGAAAATGTTAGTACAGGATTTTTCTGCAGAAACGGATGAAGCCTCACCGGATGATAAAAGTATACCAAAATCTGTTGAAAATGTGTATTATTTGAGCGAGAAAGCTTTTCAAGAAAGCAATAAGATGGATAAACTTGAGGAGAAAGGCAATGAGAATGAAGTGCAGAAAATCATTTACGAAATAAAGAAGGATTCAAAATTAATCTGGTCAGATTTAAAATAAGATCCATTCCATTAAAATTGCCGCTGCGGGAGAAGTTCTTCCACACAGCGGCAGTTTTCCTATATCATTTTCAGCAAATCTCAGCTCCGGCCGGCATATCCTTATCCGGTGTCATAAGCGCCAGTTCACCATCCAGCCCCTCCGCACACAGGATCATGCCTTCTGACAGGATTCCGGCCAATTTTGCCGGTTTCAGGTTAACCAGAACCATTACTTTTTTGCCTACCATATCTTCCGGCTTATAGCTGGCTTTGATACCGGAGACGATCTGTTTCACCTGGCTTCCGATCTTCACCTGGGAGCAAAGGAGTTTTTTGGATTTTTTCACTTCCTCACAGGAAATGATCTCTCCCACCTGGAACTGCATTTTCATAAAATCATCAAATGTCACTTCCGGTTTTGCTTCTATATCCACAACGGGCTTTTCTTCCTCTGTCTCTTCCTCCGGTGCGTTTGCTGCTGCCTCAGCGGCACGCATAGCTTCCACTTTCTCCATGATCTCTTTGACATCCAGGCGGGCGAAGAGAATTTCTGGTTTCTCTGTCACTTTGCTGCCTGAAGGATAGGAACCGAAGGTATCCAGCTCCTCATAGGTCCTCTTTGACGCATTCAACTGAGAGAGGATCTTCGCTGTTGTCTCAGGCATAAAAGATTCCAGCAGGGACGCTCCGATGCAGATACCTTCAACCAGATTATAAAGCACTTCTGCCAGACGGTCTTTTTTGCTCTCGTCTTTTGCCAGTGCCCACGGCATAGTTTCATCAATATATTTGTTGCAGCGTTTGAAAAGGGCGAAAATCTCTGTGATGGCATCTGCCACGCGAAGTTCCTCCATCTTGTCCGCTACTTTTTTCTTTGTGCCAAGGACAACTGCCTTTAATTCCTCATCAACCGGCTCCGTCACACCTGTACTGGATACCACTCCGCCGAAATATTTGTTAGACATAGAGATAGTGCGGTTTACCAGATTGCCCAGAGTGTTTGCCAGCTCGGAATTCAGGCGTTCCACCATAAGCTCCCAAGTGATGACACCATCGTTCTCAAATGGCATTTCGTGGAGCACAAAGTAACGCACAGCATCCACTCCGAAGAAGTCCACAAGCTGGTCTGCATAAATGACGTTTCCTTTGGATTTGCTCATCTTGCCATCCCCCTGTAAAAGCCAGGGATGCCCAAATACCTGTTTCGGAAGAGGCAGTTCAAGAGCCATCAGGAAAATCGGCCAGTAAATGGTATGGAAACGGATAATGTCCTTGCCGATCAGGTGCAGGTCTGCAGGCCAGTCTTTCTTAAACTGCTCTGTGCTATCCCCGTCACAATCATATCCGATTCCGGTGATATAGTTGGTCAGGGCGTCCAGCCACACATACACCACATGCTTCGGGTCAAAATCTACCGGGATTCCCCATTTGAAGGAGGTTCTGGACACGCACAAGTCCTGAAGTCCCGGGAGCAGGAAGTTGTTCATCATCTCATTTTTTCTGGAAACCGGCTGGATGAATTCCGGGTGTTCATTGATATGGTCGATAAGCCGCTGGGCATATTTGCTCATTTTAAAGAAATATGCCTCCTCTTTTGCCGGAGTCACCGGGCGTCCGCAGTCCGGACATTTGCCGTCCACAAGCTGGGATTCTGTGAAAAAGGATTCACATGGAGTACAGTACATCCCCTCATAATGCCCTTTATAGATATCGCCCTGGTCATACAGCTTTTTGAAAATCTTCTGTACCTGTTTCTCATGATAGTCATCTGTGGTACGAATGAACTTGTCATAGGACGTGTTCATCATGTCCCAGATATTCTTGATCTCCCCGGATACCCGGTCCACAAATTCCTTACAGGTTACACCTGCTTCCTCTGCTTTCATCTCGATCTTTTGTCCATGCTCATCGGTTCCTGTCTGGAAGAACACGTCGTACCCCTGCTGTCTTTTAAATCTGGCAATGCTGTCAGCCAGAACAGCCTCATAGGTGTTGCCAATGTGCGGTTTGCCTGAGGTGTAGGCAATCGCTGTTGTGATATAATATTTTTTCCTGTCCATTTGTTATCTCCTTTACTTTCTCAACGGGTAACTGTTCCGTACCCTTACAGTTAAGAACAAAAAAAACACCCATCCCCTCATTTTGAGAAGACGAGCATTCCAACCCGTGTTACCACTTCTTTTCATCTGTGTCTCACAACACAGACCTTATCAGGTACCTGCATACCCTCCCGCTGTAACAGGCGGAACCTGTCGCAGCCTTGCCGCTCCTGCCTCTTGTGTCAGGTTACAGTTCGGTGCGCCTCTCAGGAGCCATCTTCTGCACAGTCTTCTTTGTTCCTCTCAGCAAACGGAACTTCTCTGTAAAAGAAGAATCTGCACATACTCTCTCCGTCCTCGTGTTTCCACTATAAATTTCATGCTAGCACATTTCCTGTTTTTTGTAAAGCCGGAAATTTTGTCTTTATGGTCAATGGCTCATACCTATTACCATGCCCAGAACATAAGGTACTAGCCAGACAAGCCAGACAAAAATACTGAATTTGTGAAAGCTTTCCTGTTTCTTCTTATCTTTCTTCACAAGCACTAGCGTTGCCCATAATGCGTGAAAAAGCATCAGAACAATGGCCAGTGCACCTGTTATGCCGTGAAGCCCCATACCGTTCTGTGCCCCGCCGCCTTCTTTTGTGATAAGGCTCATGATCGTAGTACCGGTGGTGTCAAAAACAAGGCCAAGCCAGAAAATGAAAACATGCTGCTTTTTCAGGGTATGCGCCCTTCGCTCTGAGAAAACACCTATGGTATAGAAAACAAGCGCCAGTGTAATGGTTATTATAGCCATGATCAGTTTCATGTCCATAGAAATATGCCCCCTTTATTTTTATATATTGCCAGCTATCCCGTGTCCTGCAGCAGCTGCCCGGCAGGGCGGAAAATGCTGCGCAGTTACACGCATTACCCTATTATAGCACGCCTGCCTGGAAGTACAAGAGAAAAACCGGAAGACAGGGCAATTTCCATTGCTCTGCCCTTCGGCTCTTATATATCCCATCATTTTTGGTCTCTCTTTTCGATATAACCAAGAATCAAATCAATCGCTGTCTCTGGAGATAATTTGCTGGAATTGATCATCAGGTCATAATTCTGTAGGTCTCCCCATTTCTGTCCTGTGTAGTAGTTATAATACCGCTCTCTTGTCTTATTTCCCTTCTCCAGTTCTTTCAGGGACTGGCTGCCATATATTTGTTGTATTATTATAATTCTCCGCGGGATTCACGTTCAATAAGCTCCTGCATAATAGCCGGGTATTTTTTATCCAGCTTGTAAAGGGTCAGGGTTATAAGAACTGTCACCCAGACAACAAGAGGGCCGAATTTATAAATATTAATGATCATATCCACCGCTGACTGGGGCTGCATGGCAGCGCCTGCCGAGGAACTGATATAACCCGCAGCTGACAAAAGCCCTGTGATAATTGCGGAAGACAACCCGGCTCCCAGCTTCATTCCCACGGAACTTCCTGCAAAGATCAAGCTCTCCTGCCGAATATGTGTCTTCCACTGACCAAATTCAACCACATCTCCAAGGAAACCGAATACTACCGCATTCAAAGGCGCAAGCCCAACCGCACGGACAATGCAGCTCATGACCATCCAGGGAAAACTGGTTGGGTTCAGGAAGAAAACAAGCTGACCGATAAGTGCCAGCCAGATGCCAGCCAGGGACATATTTCTCTTTCCAAACTTTTTCAGCAGAACAGGACAACAGAAAATCACTGCTACGATCAATAGTGTCTCTGTCAGATACAAGGTACTGTACATCCAGGTATCATTACCAAATATATATTTGCAGTAATATGGGAGGATGGTTCCGGTAATGCAGTAAATTCCGTTCTGCATGGTCCATAAAACCACAACCGCCCAAAAATACTGGTTACATACAAGTGCTTTTATTGCACTTTTTACAGGAACCTTTTTCTGATTTTTCTTAGCTTCAATCTCCACTTTTTCCTCACATTTGAAAAAGCAGATCAGCAGGAGCACAAGGGCTATGGCTGCCCACATTGCCATTGTTTTCACCCAGGCAGCCTGATCATCCCCAAACAATTTCACCACCGGCATAGTACAGGTCACAGCCAGGATCCGGCCAAAGGGGGACAGTCCCATCCTGACAATACTCAGCATATCCCGCTCCGATGAAATTCTTGTCATCATGGCCGAAAGACTGCTGTAGGGAAGGTTGATAGCAGTATAACAGACTGTATTACAGAAGTTATAAGTGACAAACATATACAAAAACTGAAGGCTCACCTTCGTCTGGGGAACCGCAAACAGCAACACTGCCGAAATTGCAAATGGTACGCACATCCACAGCAGCCAGGGCCTGGATTTTCCCCACCTGGTATTTGTCTTTTCCACAATGATCCCCATTATGGCATCCGAAACACCGTCGAAAATACGGGATAAAAGCATAACTAATCCTACAGTTGCCGCATTGATGCCCACATAATCCGTATAAAACAACGTGAGCAGCGTACTGATCATACCGAAAACCACATTGCAGGCCGTATCGCCGCATCCATAAGCTACACGTGTTCCCCAGCCCAGTTTTCCGCCTGACTGCTGTATTCCTGTAGTGTTTTCATTTTTCATACCGCTTCTCCATTCCTTTCTCTTCTCAGAGAAGTTCTTTCTCGATCCGCTCACGCGCTTCAGGCGCCTGACGGTCCATTTTTTCCGGGAATCCGAACATGGATACACAGGCAATGTTGTCTCCGCCTGCCTTCGGCGCATCCCCACAAAGCTGTTTATTGGCAAAATCCATCTCCCGCAGAGTCTCGAAAATGCCGTCAAAATCCACATCTCCTTCACCCATTGCAAGATGCTGATGAATCGTCACATCAGCTTTTCCCCGCCCGTTCAGCCATGGAGGGTTTGCAATATAACGGCAGTCCAGAGTCTGGTTAAAGGTATCCGCAAAGAGTACATGAGTCAGTTCATCCCCTGCATAGCGCAGCATGGAACGGACATCTCCTTTTCCCTCATCGTAGAAAAAGCCGTGAGGGGAAGAATACACATATCCCAAATGTTTGGAGCGGAAGGATTTCACCATATCACAGGTCTCATTGTTCAGCTCACAGAAATCATAAGGATGAGACTGTATTTCCACCCGGATATCTTCTTTTTCTATTATGGGGAGCAGTTCATCCATGGACTTAAACCACATGCCATTGCAGATCTCCTGCCTGTTGGGGTCACCGGACAGCTCTGTGTTGATGACTTTTACCCCCATATCTCCGGCGATCTGGATCATACGCTTCCAATTACGCACCGCAAACTGGCGATCCTCTTCTGTGGGGCCTGACCAGCGGTATACCACAATAAAGGAAGAAATCTCCACACCTGTCTCTCTCAGAGCCTTGCGGTATTCGGCCTCACATTCTTTTGAAAAGAGAGGGTGCTTATAAAAAGGATTGATGCGGGGATGGGGGGACTGTTCGATGTACTGATATCCCCAGTCCGACACCTGATGCACCATCCGGTTGATATCCATCTGCTTTGCCAGTACATCAACATCAAATGCAATCTTCATGGTAATCCCTCCTGCTCTACCGGCTGATGGTCTGACGCAGGGCATCAATGGATGTGACTACCCCTGCCTCCACAGACATGGTCAGGTCTTCCATCTCCAGAGATACATCTCCGTTATAGCCCATCATACTGAGAACTGAGAAGAATTCCTTCCACCACTGCAGATCTTTTCCGCATCCCACTGCAACGTAATTCCATACCCGATCAGCAGATTCTGTCACAGGCTTTGGCTCCAGAATACCGTTTATGTCGGCCAGACCGCGCTCAATGCGGGCATCTTTTCCGTGTACATGGAAGATACAGCCTTTCAGCGCACGGGCTGCCGCAATCGGATCAGCTCCCAGTATCATCATATGGGAAGGGTCCAGATTAATCCCAATGATGGGATCTGTTGCCTCTCTCAGCTTCAGCATAGTCTCTGCTGACCACACCATAGTTCCCGGGAACTCTTCTATGGCAATCTGCCCAATATTATGGCTCTTTGCATACTCCGCAAATTCTTTCCAGAAAGCAATCGTGACTTTCCACTGGTATTCATAGGCAGGTGTCATGAAATCAGGCCATGAAACAGTGGATGTGATCCAGTTCGGTGTAGTGTCTGTCTCACTGCCTGCTGGCAGTCCGGCCATGGCTACGAGTTTTTTGACACCCAGTTTTTCTGCCAGATCCACGCAGGCATACATGGACTTTTTGTACTCCTTACCTGTCTCGGACGGCCAGAGGGGATTGCAGGAGGTATTCAGGGCAGCAATACGCATGCCCCTTTTCTCCAGTTCACCCCTGAACGCTTCAAGCTCTGCTGGGTCAGCCAGCAATTTTGCCGTATCACAGTGTTTACGGGCACCCCAGCCTCCTGCTGTCATCTCCACTGCGTCTATTCCAAGAGATTTCACTTTATCAAGCATCTCTGTATAAGATAAATCTGCAAAAACATCTGTACATATAGCTAACTGCATTTTATTTTCCTCCTCTTATCCAATCATTTAAAATCCACCCAGACACCGCCTTTGTCAGCGGATTCCACACATTTTGTCACCCAGCGGATACCCTCGATACCGGCGTCGATCCCCGGATAAACGAGATTTTTTAAAGTTTCCTCATCGCCTCTGTTTTTAGCGTCAATGGCAATGGCAAATTTCAGATAGATATTTGCCCAGCTCTCCGGAAGTCCCTCTGCGTGCAGAGCACCCAGGCGCTCGTCAGCGTTACACTCGTCGTACAGGTACGGCATGGAACGGATCATCTTGCGGATTGGCTCACCCTGTACCTGATAGAGCAGTTCGTTTGGCTGGTTATCTGAGAATTCAACGGAAGCTTTGGAGCCTACGATACGAATCCTGTGTCCGTCCATGCAGCCTGCATTCACAGCAGAAGCCCACATACGGCCCACTGCTCCGTTTTCATAGTGCATCAAAACGTAGGCATTGTCCTCCAGGGGTTCCCGTGATCTTACGAAGCTTTGGCGGTCGCAGAGAACTTCTTTCAGCTTCAGATCCGGACAAACCAGCTCTGACATGTAGAAAGTATGTGTGGACAGATCGCCCAGTACAAAAGAAGGTCCTGATTTTTCCGGGTCAACGCGCCATTTCTGTCCCTCTGAAACTTTATCGCCAATCTCATCACAGGCAAAACCGTGTGTGTACTGCAGCTCTACCATATGAATGTCTCCCAGGTCCCCGTTCTGCACCATCCGGCGCATCTGAAGCAGGAGCTGGCTTCCTGAAAATCCGTATGTAACACCCACAATTTTATTCATCTTCTCTGCCAGAGCTTTAATCTCCTCACCCTGTTCTACTTTGAAAAATAGAGGTTTTTCACAGATTACATGAAGTCCTGCTTCCAGAGCTGCCTTTGTGATTTCATAGTGTGTAAAATTGGGGGTCGCGATGGACACCACTTCCACGCCGTCTGCACGTTTTGCCTCCTCAGCAAACATGGTCTTGTAATCCGGGTATAAGCGGTCTTTTGCTACGCCCAGATTCATACCAAAATCTTTACAGCGTTCGAAGTCAAGGTCAAAAGCTCCTGCCACCAGTTCATATGCCGTGTTGTCTCTCAATGCTCCCAGTCTGTGTTTGTAGCCTACATTTCCTGTTCTTCCTCCACCGATCATTCCCCAGCGAAGCGGTCTTTCAATTCTCTTTTCTCCGTTTAACATTTTATTTTCCTCCTGATAAATTCATATTAATTTGCTTTTTTAATAATTATTCATTTTTTTGATGCTTTTTAACTGCACGCAGTTCTCCCACCACGAAAATGGCCATTTTCATTTATATTGCGGTGATTTTTTGTATTTGTTTTGGTTTGTTTGTTTTGATAGTTGTATTATACGCATTAACAGCGTGCTTTTAAATATGGATTTTTGCCAAAAAGTTCATGGATATTGCTTTTATCAAACAAAGGGCTTATAATGGAATAAAAAGATGGAGAGATAAGGAAATATGAAAAGTGTTGATACCGGTGTACTTGCCCGCTCTGTATGCTTCTCTTTTACGCCTTCCGATACAGCCAGGCAGCTTTATTTTTACCCTACCTGGTGCGGGCATTACTTTTGCACAAGCAGGTACTTTATGAAAAGGGAATATTTTCCTCCACTTCTTGTGGCCTATATCAGAGAGGGAACTCTGCATGTGGAGTATGAAGGGGAATCTTTTGATGCGAAGAAAGGAGACGTGCTGCTGCTGGACTGTGTCAAACCTCACTATTACCAGGCCATGGACGGACTGGAGTTCGTGTATATCCATTTTGATGGTTCCAATGCCCATGAAATCTGTGGGCATATACTAAAATTATTCGGACCGCTGATACGCAATCAGAACAATGCGCTGGTCGGAAATTTGATTTACAATATGGTAAAGTTTTATGAGCAGGATGGAGTTGAGAATATGTTTGACAGTTCTATGCGGATCTACAAACTGCTCCAGCTGCTCAGCGAGAGGGATCTCCATAACCAGAAAGAAGATACTTCTATTGAAAAGACTATTCGTTATATCAGAAGTCATGTTGGCAAAAAAATCACACTGGAAGAGCTTTCAGGTATTGCCAATCTAAGCACTTATTATTTTTCACACCGCTTTAAGGAAGAGACAGGGCTGTCCCCCATCGACTACGTTATCAATACACGGCTTGACCAGGCCAAAATTCTTCTCGCCCGAACTGCAATGACGGTGGAGGAGATCGCCTATGAGGTAGGGTATCAAAGCAGCAACAGCCTGATCAACTTATTTAACCAAAAGCTGGGATTCTCCCCAAAGGAATACCGAAAGCTGGAAAAATAGTAACGCACATCCTAAACTGGTTATACCTGTATAACAGAAAAATCCCGTCTGAACACATGCTTTTGCATACGCAGACGGGATTTTATATAGCTCGATACACTTTATTCAACTGGTCATATATTTTTGTAAAACGTTCTCAAAATGCGGGTCCTGTTCATCATAAACCACACGGAGCTCCTCATTCCAGTTCAGGCTCAGCATACCCAGAATGGATTTGGCGTCAATCACGATTCTGCCGCTGACAACGTCGATGTCAAATTTACATCGGCATGCCGCGCTCACAAACTCCTTAATTTCATTGATCTCACTGAAGCGAACGGTTCTCTCACACATGCCGGTTCCTCCTTTATCCTCTGTCTTATTCTCCTCCACTGCAGGGTCTTGTGCGGCTCTGCCTGGTATCTCAATTGCCGCCCATGACTCTGTTGCTGCACTGCTCTGTTTATCATAGCGTGTGTCTGAATATTTCTTTCGGCAGGCTGTGCGTCACAATGAACTTCAGATACACGCCGGCCCAGGAAGTCTTTCGCGGTAATTATAAGAATATAACAAAGTCGAGAAAATAGCAATGTGTATTTTTTTTAGATTTTGTTCTATGGAGGCTGCCCAGTTTATAAATGGAATTCCCGGAACAAAGCCTGTTGGTATTCCCTGTCACTGACCGCCTTTTCGATTTCCTCTGTACGTGAGTTTGCGATCAACATCTGTACAAGTCTATTAACTCTGCTCTCGCCCTGTTCCATGCCTTTACTTATTCCGATTTTCTCTCCGGCTTCCCAGTTGCTTTTCATAAGATAATTATGGTCCCGCAGCGCTTTCTCCCTGGCTTCATATTCCAGCCTTTTCTCGTCATCTGCGCTGATATTCTTCAAAGCTTCATATGCCTTTTCAATATATTTATCTT
>PPYF01266999.1_pt1 | contig 154058 bp, 186 predicted proteins | sample 1559871 | NCBI WGS metagenome assembly PPYF01 (sample SAMN08240021, study PRJNA423297) | Human gut metagenome, whole genome shotgun sequencing project. | reverse complement strand
CGAAAACCTCAAAAGGAGCTTGATTGTTTTTCTTCTTCCCTCCTTTTAAAATTTTCATTTTATGTATTTGCCTGTTATGCCTACGAACTAAACGTTTCAAGTATTGATACTCAATTCGTTTCGCATTGAAGTTCCTAGAAATGACAAACGCATCGGATGTATGGTTTTTTTCAATCCCATATTTAATCCGATTATGTTTCGTGATGTAACCGAAAGTCATCGAAACGTTGTCATATCTGGATTTCAACTCCTCGTACAATTTCCATTTCATGATCCCCATCACGGCCGCATCACGAAGTGATTTACCTCTCTTTTTCTTCAATTCAATTTCTCCTTTATGAAATGCTTTATGACACGATTCACAAAGGGTGATTAAATTCGAAGGTGAATCCCCTCCTGTTTTTCTTGATTCCAAATGATGAACGTTTAAAACAGGATCTTTCGACTTTCCTTTACAATGACTACATTTATGTCCGTCTCTGAACAAAACGTACTCCCTGACATTCCAAAAACCAAGTTGTTCTCCGTTTTGATAATCAGCTCCTGAAATATCATGGTTTTTCATTTTCTGAGTATCGAACTGAGCGACTTCAATTACTATTTTAGTAATCGGAAGGATTTTATGAATCTCATTCACTTCGTTTAAATGGGAATCGATTCTTTGTTTTACAGAAGGGGCTACCCATCCTTTCTTTTTAGAGGAACCTCTGTTGTTAAATCTCGACTTTCTATATCTGAGCCTTGATCTTCTTGTCCTTCTATTTTGAAGTCTCATTGAAAGTAAATCTACAATGTCTGTTCTCAAGGTTGTTTCACAAGCAAATAACTCTTCTTTTTCAGTTGTTGCAGAAAAACCGATATGTTTAGCTCCTGCATCAATGCCCAGAGTAACCGGTTGTTTATGATCGGTTGATTTGTAAGTTAACTGAATCGTAAACGGACAAAGATTCACCACGGTTGCTTTATTTGCTTTAAGCAACCTCCTAACCTTACCATGCCTTGTCGTAGGCATCATCGGTTTACCATCTATGTCTTGTACATACACCATTTTACAAACTAATTCAATGTTTATTCAACATAAGTCAGGGTAAAAACCCTGTTAGTACCCATCGCCAATGTTATTTTGAGGTTTTATATAGGCAACACTGGAACCCAAATACAATCCCTGTTTAATCACCTACCTTAGAGCTACGGACTTGGATAAATATCCGTAGGTAACTATATATTCTCAAATAACGTAGCCTCTATTTCAAAGCTTAGGCTAATAATCCGATCCTTATGGATATATTAAAACCCTATAATGAAATTATATGGAATTAATATTATTTTTGATTATGCCAGTAACTTATTAACACGTTCCTTTAACGATCTCACCTCATCCGGGCATAACCCGCAATCATTATCACATAATGACCTTTGCAGACGAATTATCTTACCCCAATAGGATATATCGGGCTTGTCCCCGATCCTATACCTATGGTATCTCATGTATCTACCCCATTGACAAGACAGCCATTCGTCTACGACCTTACATAGATCTATTCTATCAAGGTTTGATATGCTCTGCGCGCCCATCGAGAATCTCCTTTCTCATTTCCTGTACCTCCTCGTCAGGCGGGCATCCATATGGCAGGTTCTTGATCCATTCACGGATCTTTTTCTGCATATTAAGATAAGATACGCCAACGCCATCACCCTTGGTACGAACTTGCTTATATATACTAACCACGTCACGCTCCATGGTCTGCAACGGATCTTGCATAACCATACAACCAGCGGTACTTCTAGAAGCGTACTCCATATCGCTAACAACGGTAGAAGAAGAATGATTCATCATGCTTCTCTCAATCCTTTCTCTCTCGGCCCTTAACGCCTTTTCCTTACAAGTATTACAACCCACGACTAAATATTTTTATGTTTAACAATCCACGCAATTGGTAGCCATCTCAAGAAGCTCTCCGACACGATCAATAATCTCATGGGCGGCCCTTATGTTATCCAACCTGACATTCGCCTCGGCTACGGCCATAAGTGTCTCCATCTCCTGTATCTTGTCTATAAGATCCTTATCCTTGTCCTCGCATAAGACATCAGTCTTAATCAATAGCCGGTCGAGACGTCTGCGTATAAGATCCGTCTTAAGATACTTGCGACTGAAATTGTAAGTGGAAGGGCTACCTATGATCTTGATATCATATATACCGTCTGGGAGGTCAAGGTATTTGACATTACAATCATCGTAATTAAAGCAATTGAGACCTAGTGTTAGGCTGGTAAAGGTATTGACCTGATTCTTGCCAAGAAACAACGTAACGGGGTCGGACATGCCCGGCGTAGTGATCTCGATAATCGCCTTCCTATCCTCCAGCAGCCCCCACTCGGACTCATCCAATACCTGCAACACCTTGGGATCACGTGTCTCTAGCACCTGAAACGATAGCCTAATATCATTCATATTAACCTTCTTATCGTACCGGCACAAGCTATCGTCATAACGGGCTTGCATATCAAGATCCGGGATATCGGTATAATATGTCTTGACCTCATGCCCGTTGATAAATACCGATGTTATCTGGCAAACATGAGACCTAGCGACATCAAAAAACACCATCCTTACATTACCCTCATAATCAACGCCCGATGTCGGGTATGTCAATATCTGGGTGTTATACTCGCCATCATTACGTCTGGCCACGACAGTAATAACGATAGGTTTTTCTATATCGTAATCATCCATGATAATCCTTGCGGCAAACTTATCATGAATTATCTTCGGTATGATATTTATCTGATTCATCTTTACTACTTTTAAGCAAAGATACAAAATAGGGTCATACCAATACAATAAATCTACTTTAAGATAAACCCTAAGGCATTCACTATATCATCACGATCACCAATAAAACCTTTGTCAATCATCATAGAAAGCAAATCAGTAAGAGTAAAAAAACCATAATCGTCAACATACGGTCTACTTAACAAAACAAACAATATAGATATTATGCGAGTGTCTTCCTTGGCAATATCAAATAGCTTCAGCATGTCATCTGACATATAATTCCCTACATTCAAACTTACCATGTCGGACAATGGCAGATAATCAATATTCCCATCACCACTATGAATAAGATTGCTACAATAACTCAATATAGGATCAACGCTATCATCATAATCATCAGAATCGCAATTGACATAATCGACAATTAAACGCATCACCTTATCTCTCAAATAGAGAGAAGAGCATTTAATAGCCAAATCCTTAACATCCCCACCATCATATTCCCCAAGAAGCTCTATCATCATAAATATATCCACCCATATCATAGACAGTCGTTCGTCAACAACATACATGAATGTGCCAGAATCCATCAAATCTTTGACTATATCTTCAGATTCATCTAAAGAATCAAATAATGATGATACTTTAAAAAGTTGCTTCTTATCATCAAACACCGTATAAAAGTCATGTGATTTTATATTAACCATAATATCATAGATTAAAATTGTTAGACAAATATCGCAACTCAATATAATCATCAAGGAACGGGGTGCTATCATCAGGAATCCACACATCATCAGACAACGCGGCCATGCCAAACTCATCAACTATATCATCTCCAGACACATCATCATAAACCTTGATGCCAAAGATCTTAATCCTTTTAACCTTGCCAAAAGCGGACTTGACTTCCTTTATCTTCCTATCCAACTTCCTCACCCCATCGACGAACTCGGAGAAAGTGACACCACGCTCATCTAAATAACTCTTTATAGCCCTCTCTATGGTCTTGATGCTGACATTTCCAAAGCCCTTCTTCCTGACCTTATTCTGAACCTTTTCCTTAAAAGAGATACTAACTCCATTACTCTTAGAGGACACGAAATCCTTAAGATCGCATTTCCTGATCGAATCCATCGAATCATAAACAACACGCTTGATGTCCTCCGAGCGCTTCCTGTTACACTCATGAGCCTTATAGGTCGGGTTGTTTATATTTTGCTCGTCCTCTAGCTTGTGGTAGTCTAAAGGACACCTATCCCAATAATAATACCTAGCCTTATTGCTATGCACGAAGAGATCAGGATGCTCTTTCTTCGCCTTTCTCACCATAGCATAATAGCCGTGGACGATAGCCACATTCACATAACTAAGTAAAAGCCACCTAATTAACTTTATCTGATAAGCGAGATTATCACCACCAAGACGATGATGCTTGATATAGTAATTAACTATTTCGTTCACAAAGTAATAGAACCACTTGATGTTGTATTGGATCCCCAGCGTCCTAAACCTTATAGGGTCAAGGCATATGATAAGAATGCCTATCAGTGTCTCCGATATCGGCTTCTCCAGTATCTCTGACTTTGATGATGATTTACGCTTTATCCTAGGATTATCGCAACAAGGATTAGCATTGTCATTAAACAAATAAGGTAGGATGACCTTGCCGGAATCCCTCCTCAAGGCCCTATTTTCTTCTGACATCCTCTTTTTTTCTGAGGAAGAGACGAATTGATCAAATATAAGCATTATCTTTGCCATAATTAGATTTGGTTTTAGCACAAAGGTACTAAAAACTTTGTCATTTCAAAATGAGTGCTTGTGAAAGTACTCATTTTTTTGTTTATGATCACAGCTTTTTACGGCGATCGCTATGGTCGAAATCCAACTTAGACATTGCGTAGGGAGACTATCGTAGGGATAGTTAAGAAAAGAGATGCATTTATTTATCCACCTTCTTTTATAAATACAGTTGTCTATTTTGTGACATGTGATATAAGGAACTTTTGCCCCTTTAAGAAGGGAATCTCATTATAAAGATTTTATTTATTTATCTCATAAATTGATTGATTAAAAAGAGTTAGCTGACACTTTGTTATCATTTAAAGTTTATAACTTAAATACATTAACCTAATAATCTGTAGTAGATTGAAAATCTAAGATCTTAATAATAATAATAATATCAATGATTTAGTTTAATGTATTTTTGACACATACTTATGTTATCGATGGATCTTTGATCGACAAACTACTACCTACATCAGACATTAATGCATTGATATGTTTACTTCTTTCCAACGCTTAAGCGTAATACGCCAAGGGGAAAAGGGAGGTGGGACACGAGTCGCTCCGCTCCTGGCCGGCCGTGTGGGGATACCTCCTGCCCTGCCTCACGGAGCCGCCACATTCCCTTTGGTGTCAACAGAGATGAACTTCAAAAAAATATTACCTCACCTGGTATTTACTAGATAAGGTATTTTCTTCAAGGCAGTTTCTAGTTGAGTAAAAAATCTGGTCAAAGAAGTTGTCTGGTCAAAGACAAAATTTTATATTCGCGATGCGGTCGGTTGGATGAGCGGTTTAGTCGGTGGTCTGCAAAACCATACACCCCGGTTCGAATCATGGACTGACCTCTATGCTATTTGCATATTCTTTAAAAACTAATTAGATAAGGGACGGTGAGAGATCATAGTCCCTTTTTATTTAGGAGGATCAAAATCAGACGTCCATCTAGCTACATCACTTATCCTAAAATTATCTATTACAAAAGACGCCCTATTACTACCATCCCTTTGTCTATTAAAATCTATATTACTATATCTCAATGAAATATTAGAGCATGGGAATGAAACAGACCGTTTGCCATCGACAAAACCATATAATGTATAATTAACCCTAACCATAGCTATATGATACCACCTACCAATAATAGCATCAGATGCTTTACCTCCATACGCTCCTCTTTGAGTAGCAAAAAACAAACCTAAATCACCAGCATCACCAGCTATACCAAAATAAAAAATACCATTATACCATTCATGGCCAACAGAACAAGCGTTAATAACGACTAATGGTTTATACCAAAAATCAATGGTAAATGGATCTCCATCACCAAATAGATCAGGTGACAATGTACTAGATGTATTAATCATCCCATAAGAATTAGACGTATTTGTGTATTTATATCCAGTTCTTATAGAATCGGTAACAAACTCTCCTCCCTTGATCTCTAAACCATCCTCGATATTAGGGGGGGGGTATCCATCAACCTTAAAATCATTGTCAAATCTCATCAAGAATCTTGTGTGTTGATCAACAAGACCATCACTTCCATTATTCAACATTCTTCTTCTCATAAAACCTTTATCTTTTTCAATATATACACCAATACCAACAATATCATCAAGATACCAGCTACTATCCACACTATAGGCCATCTTGATTCCTTCTTATCATCTACGTCCTTATGTTCGATGTCTGTCTTCTTGTCAATATCCTTAACACCGGTAATCGTCTTATCAATGCCAAGGGAATCGACCGTCACCGTGCTATCCCGCCGGCCGATGACGATATGAGCGTCCGTCTGGGAGGACACGGGTCGCTCCCCAGTGGATGGATCCACCTCCTTCGTAGTATCGAATTTCCTCTCAGTTATGACAATATCAGCATTAAGATCAGATGTCCTGATCTCTACGATCTTCCGGTCCATGACCTCATCTATCATCGTCTCTATCCTGCTTATCAAACGATTATCTATAGACGTGTCGCTAACCTGCCTCCTGCTTCCACAAGAGGACAGGAATAGCGACAGACCTAAACAAAAAACAGCCTTAAGACTTATCCTTAACCTTATCATCAGCAATCTTCTTTATATCGTCAAACATCTCGTCAGGTATGTTTTTAGAGAAGCCAAACATCTTGAATACGTTTATCCTCTTGAATACAGCCTTGAACACCTTAACCAGATAAGCGTCAGCGAAAGCATCCCCTATCGTATTCAGGAAAAGCATCACATATCCAACAAGGGCTATATACACCCCATATTTGGTAACGGTAAGTATCATGCTAGCCTCCTCCTCGATCGGGTATAACGTCTTATATATAACACATAATGTCATTACTATAAAACAAGACAAAGCGAACTCCTTAAGAATATCAGTGAACCTGACCTCCCTAAGCCATCTCTTGAAACTAAACCTCCTCCTACGGCTTCTACGGAGCTTCCAGCCCCTTACGCTTTGCGCTAACCTAGCCAAAAAATTCGCTATTAATACTATAAGTAATACGGTCAATAAATGATGCACTGGCTGGAAGTAAGCCCAGCAAGAGGCACCATACGCAAGCGCTATATTCCATAAAGCCCCCACTCGCTCTATCATGTCTTTGTCTTTCATTTTATACCCTATACGCAAAGTTAACCACTATACCGTTAAGTACCTAAAACACCACGGCGTGTATACCGTTCCTCGTATCAAGGCTGTCAAAATGTAACCAACCCACCTTCCCTTCAAGCCGGAAAGGATATGGTAACATATCTTGATGATCCAAGATCAAGCCTCTAGCCTGTTCCGCCGTCATTGACTTGACATCGAAATCCCCAGCCTTACCCAACACATGAGCGGATAGATAAACATCTTTCTTATCCTTAACTATCTGGCAGATGTTGCATCTAAGACCACGTTGGGAAAACTGCCCCTGCTTGTCCCAATTATTACAATACATAGGCTGTTTGATTATATCCCTCCGTAATATAAGAAGATTATGGAGAAACGCAGTATCAAGAAACTGCCACGATCTATCCTTCCACTTATTGTATGTATGAGGACACACCAATTCCACTATATCAAAATACGAACCTAATTCTTTTATAATATCATTTCTATTCATATCATCCATTTGGTAATTATATACAAGTTTACACTTGTATAATTAGTTAATAAATTTCTTAACCGGGTTATACCCAAACCCTGTATGGAGTGGCATTACTGCATCCCCCTTTACTTTTCTCATGATATTATAACTTCCGTTGATATCAGCGTTAATAAGAATACCATCTCTTGTCCTAAAAAGACCTCTTCTTACCCTTCTTCCAACATAAGTATCATGATGGCATACTGGCTCTAAATCGAAAGAACTGCATTTTGACGTGTGAGATTCATTTACTTCAACAAATCTTAGCCCTTGTCTTTCCGATTTATACCTTAACATTGATATAAACATCTCAAATGGAATTGAAACAAAATTCTGATTGTTTCTTTTGCCAAGGTTCACATTTTGCTTCCATCCATCATTATGACCTACTATCAATGTTGTTATATCCTCATTCAAGCAAGTATTTATTATCTCCTTACTTGCCTTATGAAGATAATCTTTCACCTTGTTGTTTCTCCTTCTTGTTAAGGACATCAACCGTCTCGAATTTTCTTTACCATTTACTTTCTTTAATTGTTTTTGAATATCTGACCTTTTTTTATTATAATACTGATTAATAGATTTAAGTCTCCTTCCATCTATCAAAATAGACTTATTGCTTACGTTAGTTACGATAGAAGCAAGATTATTTACACCTAGATCAATAGACATGACCCTATTGTTATCATCAAGTTGATCTTTTATAACTGACTCATATACAACTTCTATAACATAACAATCTGATTTAGGGACGAATCTAACCTGCTTTACAGTTCCCTCCTTACAATTAGTTCTTAAAGGAGATAATCCCTCCTTCTTAGGGAAATAGATAAAATCTCCTCTATGTCTAAACTGTACGTAAGAATAAGAAAATACGTTCCTGCCTTTTGTTTTATGCTTATATTTTGGGAATTTAGGGCATCCGGTAAATTTCTTATTATCACGCTTCCATGCCTTGATAGCCGAGAAATAAGATTTTAGATTCTTATCTAAAGCCATGAGAACCTGCTGAGAGGATGATCCACTCATTGCCCTATAATCTATGTTATTCTCTGCTACCATCTTCTTGTTAAGATCTACAGATCTTATCCATTTACCTGTACTAAGAAACTCTTGCTTTATTATATACAAAGCCGCATTATACAGATTCTTGGATAAGAAACATATTCGATCTAAATCCTTATATCTCTTATCATTAATAGTAATTATATGTTGCTCCACCAAATACATAGCGCAAATATAAATAGAATATTTACAAATTCTTATTTATATGCTATTTTAGTGTAAAATTATATATAATCACCGTCCATTTTTAAAATAATGTAAAATAATAATACCACGATAACCTGATCCTCCTCGACCTCTCGTAGCCCCACTATTAGAAGCTTTAGAGGCTCCTCCTCCACCACCTCCATAATAAGTGGCATTACCTCCATTTTTGCCATTAATAATAACACCCTCAATATCCTCGACTCCAGCTCCATCACCTCCCCCGTGATTTCCGCCTTTCCCTCCGGATAAAAAGCCCATATTCCATCCTCTTGTATAAGCCCCCGATCCACCACCAGCGCCCATAGGATAAGGATATCGGTCAGGATATTTGTTGTTAAAAACATATGATCCATCTTGCCCTGGATTTCCCGGGGAAGGATCATGGCCATCCCCTTCAACTCCATATCCGCCTCTTCCACCTTTACCGGCAATAGCCTGATATATACCGAATACACTATCCTGACCTATATCTCCGACAGCCACCCTATATGTAACACCTGGATTTACGGATATAGTCCCAGTCAGTACACCACCTCCGTTACCGCCACTCCCGGCATTATATATATCGGAAGATTCTCCATTAAGACCTCCGGCGACCAACGCGAACTCAACCTCATAGACCCCATCAGGAACCGCCCAATATCCATTATCCTGAGGAGATAGTTCCTCGAATACCTCTATTATCTTCCTTTTGGGTAACATCCTTCTTCTCATCATAAGGCAAATAGGATTTTACCCCCCCCCCCCAATTTAGTTTTAAAATATTGATATTCATAATATTATTCTGGTTTAATCGTCCATCTCTGGGCGTAGTTATTTTTTAGCACATATATCTTCTCCATAGGTGTAGCGGGAGACCCGTTGGACGAGCCTTTCACGAATCCCTCTGGGGCCTGCTCCGTGCCGGAAGGACGCTGGTTTTCGGTTGGATAAGTAGCACTATACATGCTTACCGAAAGACCATAGAACTGATTCCTCTTTCCGTCATTAGCTACCGATGTCATGGTTATCTGATCCCATTCCGTAACCAGTTTATAAAAAGAATCCACGAAATCATCTGATCGTTGCTGGCTATGAGTAGAACAATTCACGTTAAACCATGTAATAGCCCTCATCTCATAAATATAATCCGGAAGCTTATCCATTCTAAGACTATTGCTATGAGCTGCAATGAAACTAGTAAGATGTTCCAATCCCCTTCCAGACATATTATCATCATTCCAACCCGTCCTCCTTTCTCCATTCATCCAGTCATCTAAAAAAGCAAAACCAGTAATGTTAGGATTTATCTTATCTACCTCGAAAGAAGGAAGGGTGTTTATATCAAAATAATTCCACATATCAGGAGGACCAGAAGTTATATTCAACGAAGTTAATTTAGGAAGATCATTAAACTCCTTTATATACCTATCCAAATAACATGAAAATAAGTTGAGGGTTTGGAGATTTTTCATATTCTTTATATTCCTTATCCCGCTAGATTCTATATTCCTAAGATCAAGCATGTTAAGCATATTTAAATAATATACCTCTGTCTTACTGGTCATAGCCTCAGGCATTACAGTCATCCTAGTACCCACATTTTCAAGAGATATATAAGTCAACTTTTTAGATCTAGACAATTTATCTACCGGTATACCATCATTAGCGTATGTCGTATTATGTACTATTAAAGATTCAAGACCCGGCGTATCCACGATCGGGAAAGCGGTCATCTTGCACGTCATGATTTCAGCATAATAAATATCACAAGTAAAATCTATCGCAACAGATCGCTGCACATCACTTCTTCCATCAGCGTAAAGATGATTATCAACAGGTACGTATTGCGATCCATCCTCCTTCCTGAACCACCACGTAGTATTGGGATTTTTCCTGTGTTGTATTGCCAAAGAACGGAATATGATACGATAATTATCCTGCCCTTGGACCTTGGTCATAGGAAACTGCTCCTTTATTCCATCCCCCCAATCCACATTAGCCATACCGGGCTTTCTGGATCTAAACTCGACAAACGTATTATAAGGATTACCAACGACAGGATCAGGTACATAATTATAATCATCGGTATAATAATTTCTAAGTGCCCTATCCCATGTAGTGAACCACACGAACTTATTTGATGAAGCCTCATATTTATATAATGTCTTAGCCATTACCTATCTTGTTAAAATATTCTACAATAACATTCCTGTCCAATCCCATAGAATCACATAAATACTCCCCTTCTGGTTGACCCCCAAACGATAATACCTTATCCGTATCATGAGCTAAAACATCTCCATCGCCTACAAAGGTACGCCCATCGTCAAATATGATAAGCTTATATGGCTTATACGACCTCGTGTCAATATCAGAAGATCGTGTTGACCTTAACACCGAAGCCTCTGGTGCCATACTAAACCTCCATCCATAATTATTCATAAGCACATAAACCATCTCCATAGGAGTCGACGGAGAGCCATTAGACTGACCCTTTATAAAACCAGAGGGAGCCTGTAATACGCCACTAGGTCTTTTATCATTAGGCTCGGAAGCTGAATACATATTTAGATACAATCCATAAAACTGATTTCTTTTGCCATCGGAAGCAGAGGAAGACATAGTGAGATAATCAAATCCCATCACCTTCTCATATAATGTCGATATAAACGTATCACATCGACCTTGGGTTGACAAGCTGCGATACATATAAAAGCTATTCATAGACCTCATCTCATATATATAATCCGGTAGATTACTTACATCTATATTATAACTATATGAAGCGTCGAGACTCTCAATGTTTTCCAACCCCTTACCACTCATATACGGATGCCAACTTGCAACGGATCCATACCATCTGTTTATATGACTGAAAATTTTTAAACTAGAATTTATCCTATCCACCTCATCCATAGCCGGGCATGTATTAGGATCAAACGATGGCATAGCCACTCCCGGGGATATATATAATTCTCTTAGCTTGCTAAAAGACAGCCATTCCCTTGGATATACCCTAACCCTGCAACCTGCCAAAGCTAATGTTACAAGATTAGGCCACATAGAGGGGAATTTCCTTATATTAGAAGACTCCGTATCATTAAAATCAGCCGTTCGACTTAAATTAATGCCTTTTAACTTAGTCAACCTATCCCAATCATCCGGTATGGATGTCAATGTCCCTACGCCTAATTCGTTAAGTATTATATACTCTATATTTACCGATCTACGTATCCTGTCTTTAGGGATATCGGTTATATTCCCATCGCCGGTAATGGATAAGGTTAAGTTGATAATACTTGGGGCGTCTAATATCGGGAATCCTACCATCATTATCCTTTTTGTTTGAACGAATGTAATATCATTCGTAAAAGTCATGGTGATGACCCGATCTTTATCTAGCCCATCAGCGTAAGCATGATTAGGCTCAGGGATATACTCACTCCCATCTTCCTTATAAAACCACCATGGATGGCTATCCGGATTCTTACGATAACTTATATCCCTTCTCCTGAACATCAACCTATATCGCCCGTATATGGATTCGCTCCTGTCCTTCACGAAAGGAAATTGATCTTTATTCCCGTCACCCCAATCGACCTCGCACATGCCGGGGGTCTTGGAATAAAACTGTATACTCTCATTATAATTATTAACATCCAATATAGGATCAGGCACGTCATCCGTGGTATCATCCCTGTCGACACCCCTGAAAGCGTGCTTGCCCTTGGTGAAAAAGGTTATAGATCCGTTGTTCGTATCCTTACACATCAATTTCATACCTCTCCCTCCTCTATTCTCCTGAAATACTCGACAACCGGTGAGCTGTCCAATCCCAGATCGTTACAGATATCTATAGCCTCGTATTTGTCGGCGAAATTATACTTACTCATATTATCATCCAATACATCTCCGCTGAACACGGATACATGGCCGTCCTTTACGCCAAGGACAAACGGGGTAATCCTAGCCTTCCCGGCCCGCCTTGCCCTCGTAAGGGCGGCCTTAGAAGCCGGGGCAGGGGCCAAGACCCATGTCTGCCCGTAGTTATTGGTAAGCACATACACCTTCTCCATAGGCGTCGTAGGATTACCGTTGCTAACACCCTTAACAAACCCCTCAGGGGCTTGATAAACGCCAGATGGTCTCTTGTTGGTAGGAACAGGGGCTTCATATAAACTTAATATAAGTTTATAAAATTGATTCCTATTGCCATCAGAAGCCACTTGAGACATCGTTATATACTCCCACGACATCATCTTATCATAAAACGCATCAACGAACTTATCAGCCCTCTCCTGTGTAGATATAAAAGAACTCGATAAATCCCATTTCCTAAATTCCCTTACCTCATATAACCAGTCTGGGAGATCGTCTACCGGAACCGTATATGACCTACAATATGTCTCCTGAATCTTATTCAACTTTCCCCCTACCAAATCCTGTTTCCATGAGCTACCGTTAGCCGTAAAATAAACACGTATTTTATTATCCCCAACCTTATCCACCTCATCAAAGACAGGTATGTTATTCCTATAGCTAATGATATCTATACCCGTAGCCGGAATAGAATTAAACGCCGGGTCATACGAAGGAATATTGCACCAATTGAAATTAAAAATAGTAAGATTCTCCCATTCCGAGAACCTCCTCCAATTAGAATCGGGATTATCAGCGAAATTAAAAACGGAATTACACCCAAAATACTTCAATCTTTTCATTTTTAAAAATCCCTCCGGCCAGTTACTCCATACACCATGATGAGAAAAACCTCCCATCTGTATATTTGCGATATTCTGGCTATTAAAAATTCTATCATAAGGTATATCCCCATTTTTTAAAACAGACCTTGTCATATTCAAATAAGAGATATCAGGTAAATTTATTAACGGGAATTGATCCAATACTATTCCATCTAAACTAAAATCACCATCTATCACATTAGAGAAAGTCATAGTCACCTCCCTCTTCTGTACGCTATCATACTTATGAGGAGGTATAGGTATATATTGAGATCCATCTTCTTTCTTGAACCACCACGTAGTAGCGTCAGGATTCTTTCTCCATTCAATATCCAAAGACCTGAATATAATCCTATACACACTTCCGTTTTTAGTCAAGGGATACTGATCTTTAGTCCCATCTCCCCAATCGACATTAACAAATCCTGGCTTACTAGAAGATATATTAAAATTTCGATTAAAAATGCCAGAATCTACTACTGGATCTGGCACATAATCAGCGTTCCTTCCATTATAGCAAGGGAACCTATCCTCGTTAACATAAAACGTCACCGAGGACAGGGCCGTATCATATCCTACTAAAAATCCCATATCAACTAATTGAGGTTATATCATAAGACACCCATTCCTTGTATCCGTTAACCATCTCATATACCTTGTTGATGGTCTTGCATACGACAGCGAATCCGATATCCACGTTAGGGAACTTCTCGTTAAGCTCATCTATCGTAAGCTCCTTGGTTATGCTCTCATCCCACTTACGCATCTCCTTTACCTCCATGAGGATCGGTTTACCGGTTATGCCTACACTCATGACCCACTCACCCTCACGATTGGCATCCGCCAGATCGGGGAAGATCGTAACGCCAAAAAGATCGGAGAGGGTGAAGTTCTCGCCGGTACGGGTAAAGGATGCCGCCGCCCCCGGTGTAAGAACCACCTCGTTCACGGCCAACAGGCTCGTAAGTTTCTTGGCTCCTCCTGATACCGTGGCGTTAAACACGACAGTAACATTACCGGTAGCGCTATTAACGAACTTGATCTCATCCTTATCGCTATTTATAGCTTGTAAACGTGATCCAGATACGATATTCACGATCTCATAGTTCTTGTCATAAGTGCTTTGCAACGTAACATTACCATATCTTGTATCAATCAACGTAATCCACTTAGCCTTACCACCTACTATCTCTACAAGCTTATAAAAAACGTTATTACCATCAGCGTCAACCCATCTAGCTATAGCACCCGGGGCGAAATTAGTCACCTCCCGATCTTGAGTATAACTTATAGTGCTTTCCGTAGGCTTGTTAGCCAAAGTAACGTAAAGACATTGCTCTACATCGGCCTCCATCTTAACTATCCCAGCACCATCGTAATAATAATCAGGTACGTTTTTCTCTCGTATCAACAAGATGGTACCTTCCTTAAGCTTATCGGCGTTAGTTGGATCATCCACGAAAGACTTCATCTGGATATAAGTATCGAAGATAATAGACGTACTCTTATCCTCTATCTTCTGATTGATATCATTGACAATATTATTAATCTCGTCTTTCGTATAATAAGGAGATAAATCAACCTTCGGACCTTCCTGCTCTAAAGTCTGAGTTCCATCCCACCAATAATCAGGTACATCCTGCTCCCTAATCCAGAGGCTGTCACCCACACGGAGCTTAGCCGTGTTCTCCGGGACCGCCAGCCACTCATTCATGGCATCGACCGTATCAAAGATATACGCCGTGTTCTTGCCCTCAGCTATACGTCTTACGACAGCCAACTCGCTCTCGACATCGCTAAGTCTTTCCTTTATATTATTGATCTCTCGCTCTAACTTATCATAATTATCCTCCTGATCTATAGCGTCGCCGATGGACATATAAACCTCGTTAGTGAGCTTATTGTAGGTAACACGAGCCACCTTCTCGTAGGATGTCTTATACGTAGATGAACCCTTACTGGTATGACAAACAAAATCATACGTATTTTGATACACCACAGATCCACCGGTATTGATGAAATTATATCCATCTTGGCTCATCGTACCTCCCTTGTATCCAACAAGTTCAAAAGAACATTTACCCGTACCTTTAGATCCAAACCATGTAGCGTAGGCCATGAAATACGTCTCTTCAGGTAGGATATCATAATACTTAGCCCTTAAATCCTTAACCGACATCCAAACACATTCCTTACCGGAACCGGTATTATCACCACCCCATTTAAGAACTTCTATAACAGAGCTATCTCCATTTCCGGGGCCAGACCAACCTACAGCAAGATTATCTATGGTGGGAACATTAGAATTAAGGGCTTCCGTCATCGTGTCCAAGTCCCTTCCGGAACTTGATTCCCATAAATATCTGAACGTCACAAAATCAACATCCCCGATCTTAATGCCTCCAGTATTACTAGGATATGTCTTTGTGACTAACTCATAATACCATTTACCATCACGGAAAGTAGCCCTTATCCTCTCTACTTGCTTGGGGGATATAGAGACATATGATCCGCCAACGGAAACGTTATCGCCATCAACCGCACGGGAAGTCCCATCCTTTGGACCCTCAGGGTCTACGGGGGTGTAGATCGTAGCCTGCTTATCTCCGGTGTTGATAATAACTATATAATAGCTATCCCCGTCAAGACCCTCGTCATGAGCCATGGTGACAAAACCTTGCTCGCTATCCGGTCTCCATTCAACGACAACCATATGCTTGTCCATAGGTATACCGGAAACGCTGTTAACGTAGTTGGTTGAAGACATGAAAATAGCATGGTCATCATAAGCCTCATCAACACGTTGATGCTTAGTAGCCAATCCGTCAAGACGTGATATCTCAATGGGGTCAGTTACCTCGACCCCATTATAATCATACCACTTATATCCTATCATCGTATTCTCACGACGATATTTCCTTTTTCTTACGACCTGACCTCCAGCTAAGGCGTCAATCATAAAATAATCATTACATACTTTAACCATAGCCGTTCAGATTAACAGGTTTGACATAAACAAGCCACGATAGTAGCGCCAACAGGAATGGCGGTCAGCGTAGTCCCCACCGGGTAGGTAGGAGAGGATGACTCAAGCACCATCAACGACATCCGCTCTACGACCATATTGTTATCAATCAACCGGCTCCCCTCTACATAGAACCGGCCATCGGCCACCTCATAGCACTCTCGCACCGGAACCATATGTCTTTGGCTCTTATCCGCATAATCACAGATCGTCACCTTAGCCCCATCCGGTATAGACGTAAGCTCATCACCTACATTATAATCAGGATGATCAGAGTACACGACATACAATATAGACTTAATATCCTGCAACGCCGGATTGACCGTCCTGAATCCCTTCAAATGTATCTTATGACCACCAATCTCATAACAATCATCCACGTCCATGATATTAAGATCACAACTGATGACCGTCCAGCCGTTAATAACCGTCTGCGTAGGTGTAGTATTGATAGGATAATCAGGATCGGTAGACTCAACGATCTTATAGTCGAAAGTCTTTACATCCAGATTTCCGTTCAACGACTCCTGCCTCCTGATCTTCACCGTACCCTTTCCGGTATCATAACAGGTCTCCGTGGTATCAATAAGCCGATCCATGTAATCCGGTTCCTCGCACTCTATACGGGTAAATCCTTCCCATAACGAGCTTACCTTATCTCCTACATGGATGCCATTATCGGTAGAGCTGACGACCTCCCATGACTCTGATCGAGCACCCAATTCGCCGTCGTAAGATACCGTATGCGTAACCCGAACCACTCCATTGGCCGATCGATAGCACTCGACCGTATTAGACAGCATCCGGTCTTCCATGTCCGTGAAATCGCAAGCCACCAAAGACCATCCTACTGGCAGGGTGGACAGCCGCTGACCCGGGACGAGACCGCCGTTATCCGACTCGACAACCTCGTAGCGTACATGCCTCTCATTCGCCTTGGCGTCATAAGACACGATCCTCCTTATCTTGACATTGCCATCCCCTGTATCGTGACACTCGACGAAAGATCTTATATCACGGGCCTCCATATCATCCATCTCGCACACCATACGAGTCCATCCTCCAGGTATATCCTTATATACCCTATCAACAGGAACATCAATATCCTCAGAACGGGTAACTACATAAGAGATTCCACGGATACCTATATCACCATCGTAAGAAGTAATACGTGATACTTGTACACGTCCGTTACCGGTATCATAACACTCCTTTCTGGACTGAAGCATACGATCTTCAAAATCAACGAAATCGCACGAAACCAAAGAGAAGCCTTTGGGGAGGGTAGCCAGTTCGGCCCCCGGGACGAAGCCGGCGTCATCCGATTCAAGCACCTCGAAGCGGACGTATCTTGCCTTTATCTTGGAGTCATAAGAAACCAGCCTACGAAGCTTGACGTTGCCATTGCCTCCGTCATAACACTCGACATAAGACCTGATGTCACGCTCCTCCATATCGTCGAAATCACAGACAGTCCTTACCCACGTATCTGGCAAGGAACTGAAGCTGGCGCCCTCAGGTTGTGACGGGTCGGTAGTCTCCAGGACTTTATAGTTCTTATCCCTAACTCCTATATTCCCGTCCCATGACGTGAGAACCTCCAGCTTCACCTTACCGGCCGGTGTCTTATAACATTCTACAGTTACCTCAATATCCCGGTCCTCCATATCCGTGAAGTCACAAACGACCTCAACCCAGTCATCGCTTATGCTGGTGATAAACTTACCTACCGGATTCTCAGGATCGGTACTTTGCTTGACGCGATACCATTCCTTTCTGGTACCCATCTCGTAATCAAATATCTTATATCCCTCTATCTGCACCCTTCCGGTTCCGGTATCAAAGCATTTAAGCACCGGTATTATCTCCCTTTGGGTCATGTCCGGGAAATCACATACTATACGACTCCATGTATCGGGTATCTTATCATACTCCGTACCGATAGGATTGCTATCGTCAGTCGTATTTACCACCTCATAATGGGATACCTCCGGGTTCAGGCGGGGGTCTACCGACTCAACGCCCTCGATCTGGACCTTGCCCCCTTCCGTGGCGTAACATTTACTTACGAATATCAACTCCCGATCGGTCATCTCCGCTATTCTACAATCTATAGCTACCCACTCGGCAGGAATCTTATCCAATTCCGTACCAATAGGCGTATCAACATCTGAAGAGTTGATGATAAATATCTTCTCGGCCAATATCTCACCCTTATTATTCATATAGGTATGGATACGAGCCTCTACCTGACCTCCCGGAGTACGATAACATTGGTTGACGATCGACACACGGGCGTCCTTGATGTTAATGAACTGATAGTCCTTTTTAGGAACCTCGCTTACAAGTCTCTTTACTCCTTTATCATCGAAGTATACGTAACACCCGTCATTCCTCATCATGACCGGATACGTCTTTCCGTCTATAACAACACCGGAGAAGTCATCTGGCGGAACGGAGAAACCCATGCTACCGAAGATGGAAGCAAGTCTCTTTAAATACTCATTTATCGCAGACACGTTATTAAAATTTAAAATTTATTAATTAGATTAATATTTATATCACAAGATATTTACCCTAACCGGGTTAAACGCCAACCCACTACTGACTATCGTATTAACGCACGAATCGTCGATTACTTTTCTAGCTATCCCGATAGCCCCATTGATATCCGCATTTATCAATTTTCCGATAGAGCTTTGGAATAATCCCCTGCGTTTTCTTTTACCTAGATAATTATCCTGATGTTCCATTTTCTCAAAAGCTAGATGATCAATCTTTGACGTATAAGATTCCTCATGAGTAACAACCTCTATACCCAGTAATTTAGCTTTATATGTTATCTTATCAATTAACTTAGAATGAGGGATAGAGACAAAATGCTGGTTGTTTCTCTTACCAATATTTATCTCCTGCTTCCACTCCTTGTTAAGACCGATAATGATACGACCTATATTATTAGACACACAGAAGCTTACAATATATCTACTAATCTTATGCATCTTATCATCGATCCAACAATTACGATACAAAGAGATTCTTCTTATTCTCCTAGAAGTTCCCTTATCGCCAATATACGACATCAATCTGGCTTTCTTCTTATTATACCACCGATTCAATGATTTTATAACTTTCCCGTTTATAATGAAAGGCTTGATGCCTACATTACTGATACATGAGCATAAATTATTCAATCCTAAATCGATCGAAAGGAAATTATCTTTATTAATATTCAAATCAACCTCCTTCCTTTCATAAACCACCTCTACCACATAACATGTAGCTTGAGGTACTATCCTTACCTGTTTTAACTCATCTTTCTTTACGTTAGTTTTTATCGGTTCAACAACATTCTTAACAAAATGAATATAACCATCATCCTTTATCCGGCAAGAGGAAGTTGTAAATACAACCATATTCTGTTTCTTACCTTTCTTGTACTTCGGAAGACGAGGTCGATGATTGTCATACTTACCAGGATTCTTATCGAAATCCTTCTTCAATCCGATCCATGAATTAACGCTCTTGAATACCTGACCAACCACCTGCTGAGATACAGCGGTAGGAAGTTGTCTAAAATCAAATTGATTCTCCTTTCCTAATTTAGTAGATAGATCATATTCCTTCAAATATTCCCCATTGAAAATACCCTGCCTTACCAGATACAGTACGTAATTGTACAGCAACCCGGATTTAAGGCAAATATCCTCAAATCGGTTATCTTTAATAATATGTCTCTCAACTGATATCATGCCTCAAAGATAACAAAAAAAGGGAAGAGAATTGAATCTCTCCCCTTTAGGAAATATATGAACGCAAAAAAGGTTCTTTATTTCGGCTCGGTTACGATAGCCGAACCAAGACCAGCAGCCGCCCCGATCATATTGATCATCTCCTGAACACCCTCATGAGCGCCATAGCGTACACGTAAGATCAGGTTAACCGGATCATCGGCGATAACCTTTCCGAATCCCTGAGCGTATCTATGAGGATTGAGCGTAATCTGGAAGTCAACGTACTGAGCCGTTTGCTCTACACGGCTATATTCGTTCATGAACGTCCGCCCCATGAAATCCTGATGTTTCGGGAATCCATTGAAGTGAGCATATCCCTTCAACTCGTCATCCATCATATTGCCGCCTACGTGAGTGCGCGGGGCTTTGCTGGACAATCTCTCGAAATGAAGCTGATCCCACCAGATAGGAGATCCCTCATCCAAAGAATCGGGATAACCGCCGCTAGCGCCTACGATCTCCACGCTATCCTCGATATAAGTCATTTTATCCATCAAGCACTCTGATGGAGATAACAACATTTCCTTGCCACGGAAACGGATACCGCACTTGCAGTTAGTGCCAAGTTCCTGAGCCGACTCCAATTTCTTCCACATACGGTTGCGGTAGGACGCCGGAGCCTCGCTGGTGAAGAATCCCTCGAACACCTTGTCGCACTCATCACACAACATGTTAGTATATACCGTTGTCTGGAAGCTATGCTGGCAAGCCGCCGGAGTACCGTAGTCGGTGATCTCCAGTTCCGGGAAAGCCTGTTTTATTTCCTCCAAAGCACTGTTTCCACACTCATCATCCGGGATCGTGATATAATACTTCTCGGTGGATACCTTACAAGAACCACAAGCTGACCAAGAAGCGGTACGAACCGTAGGGTTCTCGCACATATCGGATGTCTTAGCCACATAGTAGATAATAGCCGTAGGATTAGCCTCCACGAAAGTAGAGATCTCCTCATCCGTCAATTTCTTTGAAGTAGCGGCAATATACAAACCTGATCCCTTGATCTGACTCATCTTATTAACCGTATCGGCTACAACGTTAGGCAATGACTCCACCGTAGTAGACATATCAACACCGTCATCCTCCAAGGAAATAGAATACAGATAGCCGCCCTTAACCTCGGTATAGTTAGGAGGACAATCCGTACATCCTTTCATGATAGAGATAAGACGTTGAGTATAATCAGCCGGTTTAGCGCCTTTCTTCATCACCTTATAACGTGACATGCTACCCTCGATAGTCTCACGTACGATCTTCAATCCTGGATATTGGGCACGAACCTCAGCCAATGCCAGATCGTCACCGGTATCACATACCTCCATGCAATAGAAGTTCACGTCCTCCGTATCAGGCTCAGTAGCCTCGTTAGTACATCTTGTGACCGGAGTGATATCAATATAATCGGACACCTTACCACCACCGGCGATAGGCTGGTTTTTCATCCGCTCGATACACTTCAATACGGCGGGTAACAAATCAACCTCCTCGCAAGGATCGCATTCCTCGCATTGATTAGGGGTATTGTCACAATCATCCAAAAGGATAGCGTCATTGATCTCAACACGACCTTCCTCGTAGCCAAGAAGCTCGAAAGCCCTGCCGGCGAGAATCAATCGGATAACGATACGGTCGCCCTTGGAAACGGAGAAAGCCGTGTCGTCAGAGACACCATTGTATCCTAAGATAACGTCATCGACATAAGCGTGATCCTTCTTCGGCCAAGAAGCGTAAATCTCGGTGATCTCATTCAACGAGAACAGAGGCGTGGAAAAATCCTTGTCATATATAGAACGGGAAGCCGCTTGTTCATTACGACCGATACGGATCTCATAACGCTTGTCGTTACGAGGCTTACCGGTAAAATCAGTCACGGCCTTACAACCGTTCTCGGAAGTATCTTTAGTATCGTAAATACCGATCTGTCCTTCCTTCAAGAAGATGGAATCAACATCCACCATCTTAGCGTGTGGGGATACGAAAAGTACCCGGTCTTGCGGTCTGTGCAACATATTATCAATATTTAGTTTAAAAAAATTATTTACCTAACGCAAACATAATAATAAAGACGATCACGACAATAAAGTACAGCCATGAGTATATAAATATTAATACGGATTACATTTTTTGTAAAGCTACTCTATTAAAACAAATCCATATTCATTTATAATATTATCAACATCATTAGATGACAATGAAAACCACTCTCCTGAAATCCTCTTGTCGGAAAACTTATCATGCAAACATCTCTCTATATCACCTTTTACACAAGCTATGATACTTAACCTTGGATTAGCGCATCTTAAATCCCTCTCTCTCTTCTTTACATTAAACGTCTTACCTATTTTAATATCCTTACTTAAACCATCGACAGCCAAATAGGTGAATATATTACAATCATGATCATCATCTACATCATTTACCAATATATCAATTATATCATCGACAGATTCGAATATACCCATTTTTATAAACTTACATATATCCTTTTGAATACAAACAATCCTTTCCGATTCTTGCTTGGTGTATAAAAACTTATCACATTCACCGGTAACAGTCTTATTTATAGCAAAAATTATTCTCTCAATATCATCGGAGCTAAAAAATGAAGACAGATACCTATACATATCACTATACTCGTTTCCTCCCCTTATATATATAATAGCGTCATTGCTTATATCTGATCTTCCAAACATTTTTATACATTCATTATATATAGATGGATGTAATTCCATGGCGACCATCATCCATATCTCTTTAGCACACATAACCAACCTATTCGATCCTCTACCGGTAGATTTATACACCCCAAGCGATTTTAATGTCTTGACAAGAGAGGTATTGTTTACGTCATTAATAAAACTTGATAAAGATATACCTCTTATATACTTGTCTTTTATAACATAATATATACGCTCAGAACTATTCCTATTGGATAAAATTCCCTCTATCCTCTTATCACTCCATCCTTCTACGATCCTCTTTCTTAAATAAGCCTCTTGCAAGTCAGTCAAAGACATAAATGATGTTTCTTCATCACATCTAATAGGTACACCGAATAAAATTTTACTACTTGAAATCATATCATAATATTTTACACAATTAAATATTATGCAAATATAGGAATAAAAAAGCAAAAACACACATACCATGAAATAAAAAAAAGACCCGCCTATTTCTAGGCAGGTCTTTCTATCAAACTAACGTTGTTTATTTAAAAGAAGCCACATTATCCTTATCCATTCTATATCTATACAATTCATTCTCGTTAAGGTTGAATTGTTTAGCGACCATATCCAGAATCTCCTCCACAAGATAATCGGGCAGCTCCGGGTCGATGTCCGTAGATTGGATACCGGCGGCGTTGATATACCCCGACAGGTCTACCCTGACAGGACGGCGGTAGTACGTCATCTTAACCTCCTCGGTACGGAAGCCTGACTCGTAGACCACGACCTTCCCGTTCCCTATGGAGTAGAATGTCTCACGGTAGTCGTAAGAAGGACGGTTATTCTCGTCTCCAAGAAGCTCATGGATATTCTCGTTCTTAGCCTCCCACATAACGAAATCAGTGGCCTCACACCCTTTGTATGAGAAAACTCCTTTTATGTTAGAGAACCATAGATAGTCGTCAGGTAAGTTAAAGGACGTAGACTCAGGGTCATCCATCCTACCCGCATTATCCAACGACATCCAATAAACAAGAAGGTTTTGGATGGAGCGTATAGTCTCGTCATCCTTCCTATTTAGATAGTACTTAACCAACCGGTCTTGGGCCTCGTTGAACAACAGCACGAACCTTCCCGGATCCAGCTTAATCCCGCCATTGGCCAGATTCTGCTCGTTCTTCTGCAAAGACCTTAGATACGCTTCTTGGATTGTCATCGCTATTCCTCCTTAACCTTATCACCTTCCTCTACGTCATCCTTCTTCTTAATATCCTTAACCTTCTTGGTCTTGGACTTATCATCGATATTAGACATAGATATAATCTCCTCATACTCATCCAATACATCAGCCTTTATGTTAATGAAGTCTTTCTTGGTAGCCAAGAACTCAGCGGATGTCCGAACGTCAGGTCCTATGATCTGGCCATTATATTGTAATCCGGATGGAGTCATATTGATACGACCATTTCGTTGAAGGACGTTTACGATACGGTAAAACTCAAGAACTTCCTTGAAATCGCCTTCCAATGACCGATCCCAGATATCAAGCAGATAATCGACATTGGTCTTCTTCTCATTCATCCAGTTTGATAGAGATCCTGTATAATACTCATCCTCCGTGAAATCCGGGCGAGTTACGATACCGATGTAAAGAAGAAGATCGATGACAGCCTGACGATCGTCGCCGCCTTTCTTAAGGGCACTGATAAACTTATAGCTGATGTTCATCTTATTGATCTCACGCTGCTGAACGAAATCCTTCATATTGTCTTTCTCCACGAAACAGAACATGGAGTTCATGAAGACAGGATCGCCATCCATTTCCTGAGGAGTCAACATGCCGGAAAATACAGCCAGATATAAATAAAATAGATCTACGGTATTAGCCGTATTATAAACCTTACCCATGAAGATCTTATCCTTAGCGTCATCCCAAAATTCTAAATTGGTTTGAGATAGATCCATCTGCGACATTTCCTCGAAAGGCTTCATGATATTATCTACCCGCTGTTTGACGAGCTTATCGATCTCATTCTTGTCAAGACCATTATAGCATCTTGATCTTGGATAAAAACCGGTGTTATAGGCCTTGGAGAAATCATCCCAAGGGCAACATACGTGAGTGGCGTTCTCCGGGAACGGAGCTTTAGCTATATTAGCGTCTTGAAAGGCCTGAGGAGCACTTCCATCGTGTTTGCCTACAACCTCATATAAGGTATCTGACATGATATTGAAACCGTTTACCTCGGCCAATACCTTCCTTGATTTTAAAATTTCTTTCATTTCCTTTTTGCGTTACTTTAAAAAAAGAGGAGAGGAATATCCTCCCCTCTAAAAACCAAATTACATATATGAAAAAACTTAGCCGAAGTAGTTCGGTTGAAGCTCGATAATCAAGAACTTACTGTTATCCATAACCCATGCTGCGGAAGCGGAGTGGCACCAGAATTGTTCTTTCATGCCCGGCAAGGATGATACGATCTCATTACCGTTGGCTTTGTGCGCCCAACGACCGTACTCATAGCCCCACCACATACTTACACCTTCTGGCTTGATATAGAATACGTTGTTATTCATATTACCTAACTTAGCGTTAGCCGTATTAGGAATAGCGGAATATGCGTTAGTTGATCCGGCGTCAGTGATATTCTCGATAATACAAGAATAAGAAGATCTAGGATACATACCATTCACTAACTCGCTACGATCTGTCATGTCAGCGTAATCCAAAGAAGGATCGTGCTCGAACTCAACATTACCGATGCCCGGGATGAAAGCTCCCTTAACCTGAACCGGACCTAAGATCATGGCGTCATTAGTACCAGAGATAGGGTTAGAAGGCAACATCCTATCGCTTCCCATACCCCAGCTTAAGTTCTGCAAGGTAGTGAAGAACGATTCCCTGATCAACTTCTCTAAATTGATCATAGCCATAGCTCCTACCTTGAACTTAATCTTACGTTCCGTAATAGGAAGATCCTGACGTCCACGGAAAATATAAGATGCGGCAGCCATAAGCGTGTCCTTGGTAATACCCATCGGACGGCTATAGTAGATAGTGTAACCACGGCGAAGCTGACGGTAGATACCCTCATTCAAATGGATAGGACCATTTTGATCCATGATAATACCACCTTCTTGCCACATCAACTGTCTAGCTTCCAGCTTAACCAACTCAGCCATACAGAATACCTCCAGCGTGGACGCTACCTTAGCCGTACGCAAATCAAGTCTACCATTAACAGTCTTACCGATAATAGCCAAATCAGGAATATTGCCCTCATACTCGCTTCTCATAGCATTCATACGACGAAGAGCGGTCTCCACGAACTCTGAAGTGCTATTCTGAGCGGCCTGCATGGACTTCATACCAGCGTACATAGTTGTCTCGCCCTCAACACCACGGTGGTTCCCTAAACGGAACTCACAAGTCATAGAACCGGCCTTGTCAGCTCCAGATACTTTAGAGAACTGAGTGCTGTACTCACCAAGAGCATGACCGATCTTCCAGTAGCGGATACCCGGACGTAATTTCTCTTTGGGGAAGTATTTAGCCTTACCACCAATAACACGACACCAATAACGTGTCAAGTCACCTTCTGTCTTAGACGGGATCTCACCTGAGATAAGGATATTACAGCCGTTAGCGGCGTCATAGGTGATGACATCATAAGCCGTAAACTCAGAGGTGTTCAAAACGATATCAAACAAGCTACCATCAATACCAGGTTTCAGGTGGTGACCTGATGTATCCTCTGCCGTAACGACAGCGAATGTTTTTGTAACAGGTAAATCATAACGGAAAGAGGCTCCAATACCGTTAACGGAGATCGTAGCGCCGTTATTGATCATACCCATATACATCGGTACAGGGTAATTAGCGATATTAGAGAACAGATTCAAAAGACCCAGATGATTCTTATCAGGATCCTCATAATACCAGCTCGCCAATGAGCCTAAGTTATGCTCTACGAGCGAAGTCTTATAGTTCTTGGCATCGGTAAAGGCAATAACGTTATCGCCATTCACGGTAGCCGGGAAACTTTTTGTAAGAAACGGATTCATTTTCAATATATTTAAACGTTATACACTCTTTGATCCACTCAGATCAAGGAAGTTAGCTTCTATAGTATCGTTATCGATATTAGTCTTATTCTGCTTTCCTCCCTTATTGCCAGAAAGAAGAGTGATGGTCTTCTTATTAACCTCCATCTTAGCCTTGTTGGTTTTCTGTTTAAGGAACTCGTCCTTATTCATCAAGAACAAGGCCAGATCAGCGGCCATATCCGGATTCTTGATAGCCTCGGAATAGGCTTTATCTATAGCCGTATGACCTTGATTGTCTATCGGCTTTGTAACGAAATCGACAGCCTTACCTATCATCGTGTCAGTCAACTGGAATCCTGAGCTTATAGATGTCTTAAGACCTTTCTTATAGACTTTCATCTGCTCAACTAACTCCTGTCTCCTTTTCTCGGACTTCTTTTTCTCCTCCTCGATAAGGTTATCCATCTCCTTTTTCAGGATATCATGAAACTTATTGGCCTTAGACTCGATAAACTCATCGCCTTTACCAATCATCATTTCCATATTATCCTTTATCTCGTCTTCCGGCATACCCAGCATCTTATAATAATGTTGGATAACCGCAAGCTGATCATTTTTATTACTCATATCAAGGTTATCCAACGGAGCCTGAATACTCTGATATTGGCTTAATAGTTGGCCAACGTTACCACCGGCCTTATCCACCTCTATCATCTTCTTCATAAAGTCAGACATCGAGCCGGTATCAACCTTATCCTTCAACAACTCATCGGCCTTATCCTTGATCAACCCCTCCACTATATCAAGTAGATCATCTTCTTTTGTGATAGTAGAAAGATCGACTGGCTTATCATCTACCATAATATCAAGGTTATCGATACTGTCGATGATACCTCTGGCGGCCATCTTCTCCAAGAAAGATTTCCCGTTAAACACTGATACCACGTTATTATTATCAGTACCGCCTTCGCCAAAGGAATCAGGGTCTGGGTTGGTAGCGTCACCGCCCTTATCCCCGCCACCGTCAGCCGCTCCGCCGTCGGCAGGCTCTTCCTTGGTATCACCTATAGGATTACCATCCTTATCATATTTACCCTCGATATTATTCTTATCGCCATCGCCATCACCGTCACCACGGTAAAAAAGTTCCTCGACACTCATGGTCTTAAAACCCTTAGCGAAATCACCCATGTCATTCATACAATTTCCTTTTTTAAAATTTACCCTTTTTGCTTTTTACAAAAGTAGGTGATTATATAAAATCATCATAAGAAATGATACTAATATATATCTGAGCGGAAATACGCTCTGGGCTTCACCAAATCCCTATACCGATTGCTCCATGCGGAGATCACCGGATTCTTTTAACATGTAATACTCAACCGTCTTGTCCAAATCATAAGACTATGTGATTCGATTGAGTATTACAAACTTAATCAATTTAGCTATAAGTAAAAGAATGCACCCCATTATAGTATATGACAGAATTTTACGCCAAAATGATTACAGATTTTGTAAAAATATTTACAAAACTTGTAATCAATTCTTGTTTATTATTGACGTAAACCTATCTGTATCAGAACGTTTGTTCCTAGCGTCTATCTCCTTTTCTTTTAATTCCAGCTTCCTTCTCTCTATCTCCTCACGAGATCTTCGCTCAGCCTCGGCGTTAGCCTGTCTGGTTCTCATATCCTCCTCACGGATATCCAGATCCCTTTCCTTCAAGGCTCGATCCGCTATAGCTTCCACATAATCCATACCCTCTGCGTTATCTTGTGTCCTAGCCGCTTGACCGGCGGCCATTATGCTCTTACCTCGTAAGTCGAAGTTGCCCTTGATATAAGCCAGTTCCTTATCCTTCTCATGCTCATCATTACGAGCCTGTTGATCGGCCTCAGCTTGCTGCTGGACAAGTCGCTGTTGATTCTGGTATTCTTCCTGCCTTACACGATCGGCGTAAGATCTAGCATCCCTTCCGATCTGATTCATCTCAGCCGTTGAGTTGGCGCTCATCATCCTAGTGATATCAAGTAAGTCATTACCTAACGTATTTGTCTGTAATATATATTGTTTCAAATTCTCCAACTCCAGACGTTTCTTGGAATTAGAGACAGCCATAACATTAAGATGACGTAACGACAAGCTATTATCCGTAAGACTGATGTAAGCCAAGGAAAGATCGCTGTTTCTGTACATCACGGTCCAATCGTATCCTTCCTTCTGACATACTTGAGCCACGGCTAGATGAATATCCAATGTCCGTTTCTTGAAGTCATCGAAATCATTAAAGTAAGTCTGAGTCTGTAGCATAGTAGCGTTAACTCCCTGTTTTACGCCCGTAGAACTCTCGTATCTAGTTGACTGACCCATAGCCTGCTCAGATATACCTATCATCCTATAAGCCATCATATAGGCGTAAGAAGCCATTTCCATACGGGATCTTATCTGATCCGTATTAGTAAGATCATATACACCGAACTGATTATATATGCTGCTCATCTGCGGATTCTGGTAAGGATTGTTTGTGTCATTACCACCTACACCCATAAATGAGACGGACTTAACGATCTGCATAAAAGTAGCCAAAGCTCCCTTCTTGTCCATCATATCCTTATATTCCGTAGGCAGGAATCCTAAGTCGCCTAAGAAGAACTTACCGATCTCCTTCTCGGCGTTATTGTATAGCTGGTTCATAGCAAGGTTATACATCATCTGGAACGGCTGTATGCGATCAGCGAGACTAGACCCTATAAATCCAGAAACCGGAATGACATAATCATACAGACTGCTATCACCATGTATCTGATGAGGTATTGGATCCCCACCAATATATATAGGCTTATCCATTAAATTACCTCCGGTGATCTTAACGCCAAACCTAACCTCAGGAACATACTCCAAGATGTAGGTGTTCACCTCAGGATCACTGACGGCTTCGGCCATAACCCTCTTCACTTTCTTTATCCCGTTCTTCTCCAAAAACTCAGGCAATAGCTCGTCGGTAACAAGCTCCTGATCCACCATCCCGGTCTCCGTCATGTAAGTTATTAAGAATACCGGTTTCATGGATACCCAATATCCCTCCATGACCCTAAAAAGGCGGGAATCTATCTCATATCTCTTACCATTGGACATGTCAGAGTTAAAATAGCCAAAGGGATGGAAGCGGGGCAAGAAGCGGGGCTGGGTGTGCTCCTCCCCGTCCGGCCCGAAGGTGTGGTACTCACCCATCGGAACGCCGTAGTAATCCTCAGCGGCGACTATAGATTCATAGTCATGGTATCCCTTCCATGGGACAACCTCATTCTCGTACATACCGGTAATAGACGGCTTCTTTTTCTTCCAGTCATACCTAGTACCGTCATTAGATACCCATCCCTCATAATCATCATCACCGCCCATAATACGACGCTTGTCCTTGGCCGTCATCTTATGGCCGTATCTTGATATCAGCTCAACACCCTCGTAATAATGAATACGGCCCACATAAGATCCGTATTGCGGGTATTTCACGTCAGGATGGAATACCTCCATCGGGCTCCATACCTCCGGACGATAGTAGTCGAAGCCAACGAAATGATTACGGAACATCTTTCCGCTAAGAAGACGGTCCCGGAAATTCTCCCTGTCAAGCTCATCCATATAAAACCGGCTACGGTCGGCCTCGATCGTATGATCCCCCCATACCGCCGCCTGCGTCTTCCATCTTGTACTCATGAACCTCTGGATATCATCAGGGGTCATAGACGCTTTGGCCTGTTGGATTTGCTGAACATAAGCCTGACGCTCCTCCTCAGAGTTAAACTCATTGTACGTAGGATCAAGACCAGCCTCCACAAGACGCTGATTGACGATAATATCCCACTGTTCTTGTATATGACGATGAAGTAAGTTTGACATCGTATCCTCGTACTCACTTATAGCCATATCACCTACCTCATTAACCGTATACTTATCCTGTAGGTTTGTCAGCCATCCCTCAAAGGCGTTTACGATACCACCTATGATATCATAATGCTTCAAGAAAGAAGGTATCCTTATATCGCTCCTTAGCTTCTGCACGTTCCTTAACTGAGGGATAACATCCGCCATCTCCATAAAAGATAACTTACCATCCGCCATCAGATAATAGTCACGGTACATCTGGTTACGATCATACTGTTTCAACCCTATCGTCTCAAGAGCGTCCATACAATCCTCCTTCCATTTCCTGTTCTTTTTCTTCGTGGAAATAGCCTGAGGAGGTAATCCTAATAACGCTCCTTTTGCTGGAAACGAATGATCTCTATTAAACACTTCCATGATTATTCAATTTTATTTACAACAAAGATAGGCGTTTAATTGACATTCATTTACCTAAAAGCTCCTATAGATACCGATCCAAATGCAGAGGCATATATCTCATGGTGTTTATAAGCATCTTCCTTACGAGCGTTATTCATCTCATCTATCTTCGATTTAGGCATGTAGTTATTATCGTCAAAATATCTGGCGAGAACCAACGCATGCCCGAAGGCTATTATCCTATCGACGTTCAATCCGGGCTTATACTGTATTATCTCATCCAATAGGGCTATATCATCGATCAGCTCAATACCCTTGACAGTTATATCAAGACCAGTCTGATCATCATAACCAATAACGAAATCCTGCCAGCAATAATCCACGACGCACGAGAATAGCAGGTTCTGGTTGCCGGGGGTCGGGTATAGCCCCAGCTTGCTGTTCTGCCGGGAGCCGGCCTTCACATACTTATTGGCTATTGCCTCACCAGCAAACAGAAAGAAAGACGCTGGCATACCGCTTTTACGGTTAAGATACTGCTCATACATCTGGTCAGCGTTCTCCATAAGACATATAGCACCATATCCTTTCTGAAGTACCTCGCACGTACGGCAGAATTGGTCTATAGATGATGGGCGGGATACGTAAGAGGCAACTATTCTATAGGCATAAGGATCTCGGATACCAACACGCCTTTTGAATATATAAAAGGATCCCAATGAAGGAGTATCAGACTTGGCCTGCTTATACGGATCTTGGCCCGCCACATAAATAAAATCATCAAACCTATTGGATTGAGGCATCTCGAATATCTGGACAGGAGCGTCAATAACACCGCCGCTAAACGGGAATCCAGCCAGTTGCTTATTCGATTTAGTAGTCCCCAGTTTATTACCTGACTCAAGAAAGACATCACACAGCATACCGCTATATTGCCCCGACTCAAGAAGATCATTCTTATGCTTGATAGCGTACTCGACCGGAAATAGGTTCTGGGATGAGCTTAAAAAACAGTCATCGATCGTAAATGGATAGAACATAGTATGAGAAGTGTACGCAACCCTATCTTTTGTAGATAGTTTCTTCCGTTCCTCATTAAGTTTATTGGTACTAGCCTCGAAATCAGTAGCGTCGATCTTGATCTTATTAAGCTTCTTGTCATCAGGCTTACCAAGATAATCGCCCAATCCTATAGTTCTCTTAACACCGGAGTTAGCCATCTGACCGGGAACGAACATCGCCCATTTCCGTTCTTTCCATGTTTTCCCTTTCATGGCTCTACGATTTAAAATATCCCAGTCCATAACCAGAAGATTGTAGGTCTCAGGATCAGAAAACATTTCTTGAGCGTCCTTGGATAATTCTACCTCACCACCAGTACCAGCCAAGATAGGGCTAAGACGCCAGCCGTAAGGAGTGTCGTAGGAAGGCATAGCGGCAGTGTACGGCTTCTTGATAGGTCCCTTACCAACCTCGTCGAAAATAGCCGTAGCCGGTGTCAAACCAGCCGTCTTCTGAGTGGAGGTCTTCCTACCCATGTTGATGTTGGCTATAGAGATAATGGCATGGATATCACGTACGCCATTGGACATCCTCTTGCCTAATGTAACGCCCGAACTCCAGTCGGTCTTGGTCCTGTTGATCCTGAAAAAAGGATGCACATGATCAAGACCATACTCACAATACTCACCTATATTAGATAAATCGCTATCGCTGAAACCTACCACGGAATGACTAAGCCCGATCGTCATGGTAGCGTTCATCTGAAGAAGGGATGACATGATAGTCGTATTATGGGATACGACAAAATTGGTAGTAAGAAACTGATGAGATTTATTATCTACCTCAATACAAGTAGCCTTATACTTCCCGTAATAATCTATATCGGATATCCTAAGTCTGTTATGGGTCTTGGATATATACATATCATCACCATCCATGACGCAATAATATCCCATAGACCAGAATATTCTTCTTACGAAGGATATAATATACTCACTTTTGTAAACAACCTTAAAACGATCATCGCCGGTGCTTATACCGCAAGCGATCTTCATGAACGAGCTTATAAATAACTCTTTCTGTTTTTTGGATGAATAAATGACATCATCCATCTCCTTCTTGCTTAGCTCAAAGATCCTGTCGGTAGCGCCACAAAGGAAGGAGGCGACCAGAGACCCCATGAGCTGGGGTGATATCAGCCAACGCCGCTCAGGAAAATCAACCGCATCCCCCATATCTATAGTCATTTTAGAGAAGTCAGAGTGGATAATACCCATCGTACTCATGACTTTATAATCACCATGATACTTGACCTTCCACTGGTGCTGCCCGCAACACACCACGCTGCGACCGTCCTCAAAGGTCACTTTGTACGTATCAACGAATCCCTGAGGATATACGCCCACTATGGTAGTAAGATTCCCGTCATCACCGTATATGATATCTCCTATGTCGGCGAATCCTATTTTCTTGGAACCATAAGGAGTGTATATAAGCTCCGAGTCCAGAAGAGCCTTGCCAAAACGACGAGTACCAAACATCCCCAACCCCTTCTTCTCCATACGGGCACGTTGGTACATCTCGGCGAAAAACCATTCGTTGTCACGCAAACGACTGATCGCCGGCACACGTTCCCCGTTTGGAAGATCCTGGAATACGGGAAAGAAATTAACATGCCAATAAAGCCATGGCGGGATGAACGTACCGTTGATAGTTATCCCGTTCTTGACCTTATAAGCCTCCTCTGTAAAGAACTGCTTAACATCATCATCCTGATCCTCCCAACCGAACAGATCGTTCCATACAGGAGGATTTTTCATGTTTACATAAAATTCCGGACTCGTACTTAGACTCATTTCATAATATCCTTTAAAACAGACTCGATTCCACCAGAAACCTGACCCTTACGTTCCTTTTTCTGGACATTGCTTACAGACCTATATACATCCATGATCCCGCTCTTCTCCATATAAGAATCATTCCATGTATTTATCTTATCGATTAATTTTGATATGAAGTCAAATGCCCTAGCCATATCCTCCGGCTTCTCCTTATCCCAAGGATGTTTATCAATATAAGTCTTAGCGTCGTTTATGGCCTTAGCTATGACCTCAAGATTATCATTGACCCGATCAGCGTCCTTACTCGTCGGCTTTCGTCTTCCCTGTGGCATTGGCTTTCATATCCTTAAACTCGTTATACTGTTTCATAAGAAGCTCATAAGACTGAACAACCCCGATCTTACTTACTTCCGTCACGCTCATGTCATGGAACATATCCTCAAGCTCCTTGTCGGCATATCTCAGACGTTCCTTGTCATCATAAAACACGAATCCAGATGTCCTGTCTTCTATAATACCCTTGGCGGTGGACGCATATGTCGTATCTAAATCCAGATCCATACCGAAGCTGGTAGCCAACTGGATTATGAACATCAACCTAGAATTGACTTTTACAGCCTCTATATTCAACATCTGTATCTTATGGGTCATCTCATGAAGAACGACAAAATCCTCCTCTTTTATCAACGAAGATGATTTAAGGGCTATCTTCTTAGTCCTATCCTCAATATCGCTATACAGACGCTTGCTCTCACGCTTTATGGCTATCCAATGCCTTATATGAGTATCCGCCTCTTCTTTAAGATAATCCCTGATCTCTTTTTTGATATCCTTATCCTCTTCCATTATAATCACACGTTATAATCATTATTATTTAATTCAATCTCATCACTGATGCTTTGGTCTATAGACCTCAATAAATCCCTGGTACTAACATCCCGCAAGAAGCGTACGTTACCACCATTAGCCTTAGCAACTCTCCTCAAAGCGGAGTAAAGTATATCACCCAATGAATATTCAGGTAACTCACGGCATCCGACTTCCATGACAATAAGGGCATGGATACGATCATCTATCTTACTTCTTACGGGACTTCTCATCGCTATTACTTATAAGCTTCCCCTATAATACGTAGCGGGAAATGTTTGAAATTACGTTCAGGATCATCCTTCGTATAACCCATAAGAGATAGATGTTTCTCAAAATGACCTTCCGTATATTTTGAGGTATCCAATGTCATCCTAAATATAGTTCTATTCTCATTGTCAGGATGTTTGTTATATGAAACGTCTCCCATACATCCACATCCAAGATGATGCTCCTTGACATGGAAACCATCTTTATGGGTGATAAATAACACGATTTCTATCTTATCACCTATTTTCTGATCAAAAATATTTAGATAAAACTCGCTCTCTTCATCCGTAAGTCCTATATCAAAGGAATCGTTAGGGCACTCAATATTAAAATCGTTATGATCGGCCGTTATCACCTCCATAGCATTCCATTTGGCTTTCTCTCCTTCCACGAACTTCAATGGGCATACCTCGGTCTTCATCCAAGCCTTCTCCTTGATAAAACAACCACACAACGAGCATCCCGGTCTTCCAATCAATCTATGGAATAATACCTTAGGCGGCAATTTAAAGAACCTAATATTAGAAGAGTTCTTAGGACATTTCTTGCATAATTCAAGACGATTCTTATACCATTCGGGATAATCTTTCTTATCCTTAGGAATCCTACCCAATAAACTGTCTTCCCAAGCTTGGGCTATTACTTGGGCTTTACCAATTGTTTGCACGATAATTATTTTTTAAACTGTTTTTGTTGAAAATCCTGTAATTGTTCCCATGTCATTCCATACCGACATTGATACATGGCCTCATGGTTATCACGTATAAGAGGATCTCCGTTCTTCAACCCCTCCATATCCTCTATCGCATTAATCTTCTTATCAAGACAATCAAGCTCAATAGGCATCCTTTCATCCGGATAACGATTACCTTCCTTGACAAATATCCGACGTATCTTATCACGTCTTACCCGCATCTCTCGGAGATTGCATATAACGTATCCGATAAACGGGATTCTGATAGATATATTGTCAGTATACCTAGCTAGGTGGTGGACGTAAGATACGGATGCTTTCATGCACCACTCTACCTGTTGTTTGGTAAACTTCCCATCAGATCTTCTTACCACCTCATCCACGATATCCCTATCGAATGAAATAAGATTCCTACCCATCAATATCCAATTTGTTTCTCTTGAACACAAACCCCATTACACGGGTATCATCACCCTCCCCGTCAAGAATAAAATAGTTACGTAAGCTTCTCATCTCAATAGACAGCTCACGGGTACGGAAGTTCCCGTTCTTCTTGTCCACCAGAAAACCCCCACGTTTAAGCTCGTTGTTCAGGACAGCGACGTAAGATTCCTTCTGCCCATGACAATCCATGTACTTAGCCCTGGTATCATCCGAGTATCCGTAGTTGATGTAGAAAGAAAGTAAGTTTATCGTCCTTTCGGTAATCAAGCTCTTACCCTTAGAATCCAGATAGCCGTTGTATATCCTTAAGAATTGCTGGATCATATCCAGTCTAGTATCATAAGGCAACGCAAATACGAAAGCTTTCCTTTGCTCAGCCATATAAAATTAGTTTTCAGCAAAACTACTTAAAAAAAATATCGTTGTCAAGAAATTATGCCATAATCAACATAATATATGCTGATTAACATGTATTTAAGAACATCCAAATGGGAAAAGGCGGTGGAAGTGGCGGAGGAAAGCCAGATAAGTCCACCGTAAGACACGGCAATGAGGCCAGTGGAGCACAGACCATACATGCCTCCGAGCGGCGGTGGACAGCCCTATCCTGCCTCAAGGGACATGACCACCCCTTTTCTCTTTGGATTCCTTCTTGCTATGTTATGGGATATAAAGCCAAGGGGAAATGGGAAGCCTTGGGCGATGGAGCCTGCCGTAGAAGATACGGACGGCCGGAGCGCGAGCGATCGTACAAGACCTCGCTTTTTCTTCTTTGGCTTATGCTCCACCCGATCTCCCTACCGGGGTACCGGCTTCCGGTATAGGATACGGCTTCTACCAGGTTTAGCCTGCGGTATCCTGCCTGACGGCACCATACCTTGGCGGTAAAAAGCAATGTTTTATTAAATAGAGACTTTAAGTGGAGTACACAGGAACTCGACGTCAGGAGAGGTTCTGTGTACGGATAGAGATATTAGAAAGTAGTATATGTTTATAGAGTTAATTATATTTAATAAATATACCTATTAACGCGCGCGTAACAAGTAGGTTGAGAAAAAACGATCGTTCACGCGCACAGCGTTTTACGAACATTACCTACCCTCCTTAAACAACAAATGGGCGACCTTCACAGGCTACCCATCCATCCGAATAACTTGTTTCGTATTTACGGAACTCGTATATTCGCAGCAAAAATTTTACAAAAAATGATGGGAACAAAGATATCACTTTTACAGAAAATGAAATCAAATTTCGATAAGATTCTTACCGAAGCATATATCCCAAAAGATATACAAGCAAAAAAAGATGAGCTTGGATGCCTAAGGCTTCCGGCAGGATCACTTGTCTGCCCAGTAGATTACAAACCTGTAACTAATAAGGACGGGAAGAAGGTTACGGCTGTAAAATACTCGAACAAGAAAGATAATATAAGAGGTTCCGGTATGGTTATAGAAAAGAAGTGTAAGCAGGTAACGGCTTATCTTTCTATCATAAATGTCCAGAAGCATGTATTTTTAAGAAATAGGATGAGAGAAGGCTATCGTGATCGTATAGAGGTCAATACCGATGATTTTATAGATATCCTATCCGATGGCATAGCTTATTTCTGCTACAGACATGTTATAGAGAACTGCCATGAGGATATAGACTATCAGCTAAAGACGCTTAAGGCTTATGCCGAGGGCGAGATAAGAATAGCTTTATCTGATATCATGATCTACTCGTATAAGGCTAAGAAGAATGAGGATACGAAAGACATATTCGTAGGTAAGAAAAGATCCGTATACAAATGTCTGGATAAGAATTTAAGCTCAGACGAAAGACGGAATATGGCTAACAAAAGCCGGAAACTTGATCGGGTAAGAATCCTTTCCAAGATAATATTCAGAGCCAGAACCAGAAACGTACATCATATATACAAAGTAACTAAAAGAAAGACAGTTAAGTTCAATGTAGCATACCTTCTTAATGAGTTGAATAAGAATCTCATAGGCATAGGTATGCAAGAGATATCTCAATCCACTATATACAGATATATAAGCATGTTCTTAGACATGTGTAAGAAGAGTATATCCGATTTGTATGAAGAGGTGGTGAAGAACAATGGAGTGGTTAACACGAAAGACAATAACAATGTAACTATAGGGCATATAAGGGCATCATACAAAGGAAGCGTGCTGCATATTCTGATATCTACAGACTACATAATAAACGTGTTTTTAGGTAAAAAATCAGCTGAGATGAGCAAGGCTGGATGATTTGAGTATCAGATATAAAATTTAATATTTACATATTATTCACATTTATTTTTATTAGTTAATTATAACTATTCGTATCTTTGTATCATAAACTTAAAAAGATATGATACAAGAGGATTTTAGAAATGAAAACGACCTCCTTCGTCATATTATGACGGTGGATAAAAACGTGGAGCAGGGTCGTGCCTTGAAGAAGATTTTCACCACTAGGGAGAATCTGTTCATTACCGGTAGAGCTGGTAGTGGTAAAAGTACGTTCATGAGACGTATCGTAAAGTTCTTGGGTAAGTGCGTTATCGTAGCACCGACTGGAGTAGCGGCGTTGAATGCCAGTGGACAGACCATTCATTCGTTCTTCTCTATAAAGAACGATCCTTATATCCCTTCTATCGAGAGAGGTATGTTGTCGAATAAGGTGGATGTAAGTCCGTTTATGAAGAAGAAGATCAGAAACCTTGATACTATCGTTATCGACGAGATCAGTATGGTAAGACCTGATTTGCTTGATGAGGTGGCTGACATACTTAGACAATGCAGGCGTAGCAAGGAACCTTTCGGTGGAGTTAGGTTGATTATGTTTGGAGATCTATCACAACTACCGCCTGTGGTGACGGCGGATGATTTTATCGACAAATATTATGAGAGCCGGTTCTTTTTCTCATCAAAGGCATTAAGAGCGTCAGGATTCTCGGTCATTACCTTCGAGAACGTATTCCGTCAAAAAGATCCTCAGCTTCTTTCCGTACTTGAGGATATAAGATGTGGGGTTATTACCGACGAGTCAAGACAGATATTGGATAGTAGGGTCAAGTATCCAGATAATATGGATAATACTATAATTATATGCTCAACTAACAAAGAAGCTTATGAGATAAATAAGACTAATCTTGATAAGATCAATAATAAGGTATTTAAGTTCGATGCTACTGTATTCGGGGAGAAGCCTGTAGCGCCTTGCGAGGATGAGCTTATAGTAAAGGTAGGGGCTAAGGTCATAATAACCAGAAACGGCAACGGGTATGTCAATGGCTCGATGGGTATCATAACCAGCATAGATACTGTTGATGAGACGATATATGTTCATCTAGATAACGATACTGAGGTGGAGATAACCAAAGAGAAGTGGGAGAAGATGAAGTATAAGCAGGTAGATGATTCCCTTGAAGGCATTTCTTGCGGCTATATAATACAATATCCATTGAGGTTAGGATACGCTATAACCGTTCATAAATCTCAGGGAATGACTTTAGATAATATATTCGTAGACATCAGCAGAGCCTTCGAAATAGGACAGATATATACCGCTCTTTCAAGATGTAGGTCTATAGACGGGCTTTATCTGAAATCAGTGCCTAAGGAAGATATGGTACTGCTAAGCGATAAGATATCTGACTTTATAGAGAAGGTGGATGAGAATGAGGGTGTTTTGAATCCAGAAAAGATATCTGATATCGGTAAGGATATGATCAAGAAACAACAGGATTTGTTTAATTTCGATGAATACGGATTATAATGGCTAAGAAAGAACTTTTTTCAGACGTAGATGAGTTAGTATCATCTTTAAATAAAGAGCTTGGAGAAGGCTCGATAATGAACTTCGGCGATGATAAGCCTATAATATCCATACCAAGGGAAAGCACTGGTTCTCTGGTGGTGGACAAGGCCCTCGGCGGCGGATGGGCGGTAGGCCGGATCCATGAGCTGGTCGGGATGGAATCTTGTGGCAAGACCATGATGTGTACGTTAAGTATGATCGAGTTCCAGAAAAAACATCCAGATAAGCTGGTAGCTATAATAGACGTGGAGAACGCTTTTGATATCGAATACGCTAAGAAGATGGGATTGGACGTGAACCGGTTCCTTATTTCCCAGCCAAGCTACGGGGAGTTGGCTATCGATATCACGGCCAAGCTGGTGGAGTCCGGCAGGGTAGGCTTTATTGTCGTGGATTCTGTGGCGAATCTAGTCCCTAAGAAGGAGATTGAGGGTGATATGGAAGACAGCAACATGGGATTACAAGCCCGGTTGATGTCAAAAGCTATGAGAGTTCTTACCGGGATCGTAAACAAAAGCGATTGTGTTCTGGTATTCATCAACCAGTATCGTGAGAAGATTGGTGTAATATACGGTGATCCTAAGGTAACAACCGGCGGTAATGCCCTTAAATTCTACGCCTCTATCCGTATGGAAATGTCGAGGAAGAAGGTCATTGTAGGAGAAGACGGGTCTTCTATCGGTCATGAGGTTAGGATAAAGGTATTGAAGAACAAGACAGCTATACCTTTCCAGATAGCAGAGACGGCTTTGTATTATGGCGTAGGATTTGACAAGGAGCTTGAACTTTTGAAGTTATGTGAGGAAACCGGTATCTTTACCCGTAAAGGATCATGGTACTGGTATGGCGAGGTCCGGGTAGGGAATGGAGTGGATAATACGTTAAGTATCATGAGGGATAATCAAGAATTGTGTCAAGAATTAAGAACTAAATTGAATTTGTAATCATGGCAATAGGAGTAAAATTTGTAGACGTAATACCGTCCAGTGTAGAGAACGCTGTCGAGGTTAAGAAAGGGGATGTGAAGAACTATCTGTTCGTAGGTATTCCCATGAGTGAGTTTATCGGAAAGAGATATGAGTATGAGGGATTCATATACATGTGCCTACAGGGTGTTACCGGTGGTACGGAACTTGGCGGCGATATAGCCATAGCCGTATTAAGACCAGTTCGGCCAGCGACAGGGCAGGCTTCTTATCATTTGGTGTCGTATACACCTCTTACGTATACGAGATCTGATGTGGCGATATTCCTTCGCAATGGTGATTTTAAGGTTGTTAAACGAGACGATTGTAATCTTATCTGATCATGGGGACATATATATCGATAAAATCAACAGTAAACGCATTCAGGTACGGGATTGATCCTATACCTGAATGGTTTGATAAGATATCCCAAAGAACCAAGGAGCTTGATGTGATGGTTGACGGTCACAAGGTAAAGGCTTTGGATATAATCCTAGAAAATGGCATTCTACGGGCTTTTTACGGTTATTATATAGGTATGTATCCGGATAACTCAATACAGGTGTTTAGACCGGAGGATTTCCATTCATTATATACGTTGAAGTTATGAATATATCAATAGGTATAGATCCGGGTATAGACACCGGAGGATTGTCCATGATCCCAGAAAATGGCGAGGTTAAGGTAATTATGACTCCAAGGATATCAGTTAAGGGGGATATAGATCTTAGGGCTATATCAAGCTTCTTCCTCGATGCCGCTGACAAGATCCAAGAAAAGGGAGGCGGGACGCTGGCGATCGCCGTCGAGGACGTCCACAGCATCCACAACAGCTCGGCCGCCAGCAACTTCACCTTTGGCGGGAGACGCCGTGAACCGAACGCCCTATTCGCTATGATGGTGGAGATGATGGAGCGATACGGATCTCACCCGGATGTTAGGTTCATGTTCGAGGAGGTGCAACCAAAGACCTGGCAGAAGGAACTTCATACGACAGCCGATCGGGTGTATACGGCGGCGAAGTTAGACACGAAGGCTACCTCCATCCGATGTGCCATGCGCCTTTTCCCTTTGGTTTCTTTCGTGAAACCATGGTCAGGAAAAGGAGTACAACCTACTAAGATACAAGACGGAATGTGTGACGCCACGCTTATAGCCGAGTATATTAGACGTAAGTTTAAACTATTTTAATACTATTAAGTATTTATTGTATTTGTATTAATATAATTATGATTATATTTGCGATGTAATAAAAAGTTGTTCGTTATGCTTATAAGATGCTTGTCGAAGTCATTAAATGAGAAGTTGGGCAAATTGGAGACGGTGGTTAAGAACGCCGGTTCCAACTCCCTTTATAAGGATCTTAAGATAGATGTTGTCAATAATCTGGCTTATATCACTTCCGTAAATGCCAAGGTATGTGTTATAGAACGATTGAAGGTCGAGGCTGACTCTAACTTCTCTTTCTTGGTAGAGGCAAGCTCTTTTATTAAGTTCATGAAAAAACAGAAGAATCGTGAGATTACGATACTGCTTTCGGATAGAAAAGATCAGATCACGATCCACTACGCTTCTGGTGAGTATAGTTGTCCGGCTTTTGATATCAATACATTCCCGCAGGTACATAAGATACTTGATGGAGGAATTAAGGTTAAGATGAGCGATTATGTTTCGGTTCTTAACAAAGCCAGCGATTATACGGAGGTAGATGATTTTTATCCATGCATCGAGAATGTGGTCATTGATATTGATGATATTAATATTAATATAGTAAGTACGGATAGAAATACTATTTACAGGTATTTTGTCCCTAATCAGGATAAGGTAGAGAAGATGTTTATCCCGGTATCGAACGAATCTGCGATATTGCTTGATAAGCATATCGATAAGTCATCGGATATGTTGTCTATAAAAGTGGACGATACTAAGACTTATTTCTCTACGCCTGATATGGATATGTATGAGACCCATTTTGAGGGTAATTATCCAAATTGGAGGTTCGTGGACGAGCATTTTGTCAAAACAAGTACCTATGTCTTTGATAAGGATCTACTCGTCCAAGCCCTCCAAAACAATCTTAAGGTAAATGAGTTCGATCATTGCAAGTTGATATTTACCGATAAAGGATGCGGTATTATGTCAGAGAACCCGTCTTCAGGTAAATCATGTAAGGAAAGACTTACCCCTTTGTCTCATTATGGTGAAGATATTGTATGCAACGTGTTATGTGGAAGATATCTGGGTATCATAAAAAGCATATCGTGGAATAGGATAGTTATCGAGCATGATCATAAATCTCATTTCAATAAGATTTATGGGGAGGATAATAAGAACGAATATTTCTTGTCATCATCAATTATTGTTTAACGTTTAAATATATATAATATGGGAGTTCGTGAAAATTCATCAGGTGGTAATAACCATTACTTTAAAGTAAGTGGTAGCGGATTATTATATCAGTCATCAAGAGAACCAAAGGAAGGTTTCGAGGAGCATATAAACGAGAAGACCGGAGCCGTTTCTTATTGGAGGGTGTTCTGGAACGGTATCGAAGGTTATTTGTCTGATATTAGCGTAAGAGAAGTGGAGTTCAATGGAATAAACGCCAAATACTTATCCATAAAGATAAGTGATGAGGATGGTAATTACTTTATAAACGTTCCTTTGGTGACTCAAAAAGGAGGTATTAATAATTACGTGAAGTCACTGGTAAGGTACTTGCCTAATATCGATCTGAAACGTAAGGTAGTGATCAATCCTGCTCATGCTAAGAAAGGGGATCAATATGCTCCCGGTAATTTTTTTATCTCATACGCAAGGGAGACCCCTGACGGTAAGGACGAGCTTATCCAGCAATATTATAAGAACGGGCAGAATGGATGGCCTGACAGGGTTGAGAGTACTGATATAATGGGGAATAAGAAGTTTGATTATACGACCCAAGACGCTTTCGCTTATCAGGTACTTAATAAATATATCCAAAGTATTAAGACAGATGGTGTGAAACCTACTCAGTCGGCAAGCCAAAACAACGCTGGTGAGGCTATAACGCAAACGCCCCCACCGTCATACGCTACGCAGGCTCCGCAGCAGACGCCTCCTCCATCATACCAGCAGGCTCCGCCTCAGACAGCCCAAGCGCCTTCTTTTGGAGGTCAGCAGCCGCCACAATATCCTCCTTTTGGAGACGACAGTGACCTACCTTTCTAATTAACTAATTGAAAATGAGTAATTTAATGGAAAGTAATTTTAATATATCTACTAAAGTGAACCGTGTCTCGATGCCTACCCAAAATAAGGTAGATACGGTTATGAAGAACTTAGGGCATCGACCTTGTGTAGCGTATTCCGAGGAAAAGGATATGTATTATAAGGATGGAGAATGGGTAGCGTCAGATCTTGACGCTACTATCTTACCTCTTAGGGAGATGTTCGAGAAGACATCTGATTTTAAGTTAGGACTGAAGATCGTTTATTTAATAATCAAATTATAATGGCCAGTATTGAGGATATTAAAAAGCTTCTGGAAAGCAAGTCGTTTACATCAGCCAGAGACCTTGATGAGCTTGAGGAGAAGCCGGATGATAAACAAAACGAGGTTAGATTGAATTGCGAACCTATGGTAGGGGTGATGGAGGAAGAGGGGAAGATCTTCCTTAACTCCGTAAGATTCTCGAAAGCATGGAACTCGTTGGGTAAGGATATTCCTATCAAGCAGGGTAATGCCTTCCCATTAGGACAGGGTGATGTCCTTGATATAGACACAGGGGTATGGGCATCGTTCCCGGATAATACCATAGGGGTGTTGATGATGCTGCCGTCGTTTACCGGAGATACGGGACTTACTTTGGTGGGATCACCGTTCGTCTCGTCTAATAACGGGAATATCATGATCAGGGTCACTAATGTCCGTAAGGATATGGCTATAGTCGAGAAAGACAAACATATAGCTGAGTTAATTATAGTCGGCAAGATAAAAGCCGATATTCGTGAAACTTATAACAGTGATAAAAATGTTCGGATTGAAGATAGTAAAGAGTAGTTATATAAATACACTAAAACAGGATCTTGATGAGGCTATTAGCTACTCAAGAAGATTAAAAAAGGATTACGATGATGCCCGCAATAAGATAACGGAATTGGAAGAGAAAGTAAGGTATCTTGATACGCTTGTCGATTCTCTTGATATGGATATAGATTCCAAAGATTCTCATATAGTTAAGATGGGAAATGAGCTTAGTAAGTCAAGAGAGTTATATGATGAGTCAGTAAAAGAGAAAGAGGTTCTTAAACGGGCTTATATGGATATCGAGAAGAAACATAAACTATCATCCAAATTACTCGATGAGGCTAGAAGAAGATACAAGGAACTTGAGGATCAAAATAGGGCTATGTCCGATCGTATCAAGTATCTAGAGAATCATATCGATCCAGAGGCTTTAGACAGCGATGTGCCTTATGAGGTTGTTGTTGATGAGGATAAGATGGATCCTAATTCCGGTCATATTGATATACATGAAAATAACGCCTCTGAGGTCGCTGATGCCGGCAATGACGTAAATGTCGAGAATAAGGCGGAGGATAAGAAGAAATCTAAGAAACGTAAAAAATCTAAGAAAAGTGAATAAGATCTTGTTTTTCTTGTTAACGTTATTTACCTTAGCGGTTGTCGGATGCAGTACGTCAAGAACCTATTATACGGAATATGATACTACTGACATATCTTATGTAGTGGATTCTATAGTGTCTTCCGGGACCGTGATGGGCCAATGGAAGGAGTGGCGGTTTACGCTGGACGACGGCCGGGTCGATAACTTTGGCTTCACCGCCCTATACGACGCCAAGGGAAAGGCTAGAGGGTCTATACAGGTAAGGCAAAGATCCGATACGTTTAATATCAAGATAATTGATTACCATAAAAAAGATAGATAATGAAATACGGACTAGGTTACATACCTTCACCAGCGGATGACAGGGACGCTATTATGAATATGCAGCATGAGGCTGTTCCTGATGAGTATAAGGTCAATAACGTTGATAGCGTAGTGGATCAAGGATCTTCTCCTATTTGCGCTGCGGTAAGCTTAGCTGAGATACTTAACTGGAGAAAGAGTATAAGGGCTATTAAAAGACCGGCTAAGATCTCTCCCTACGATATATATGATCTGAGAGAGGATAAGGATCAAGACGGGATGGTTCTTCGTGACGCTATCAAGTCTATCAAGAACGTAGGCGTAGATGGGGAGAAAATAAACAGTTACGCTAGGATCATAGATCCGGTATCAGCTAAGGTGGCTTTGATGCTGAATGGGCCTCTGGTTATAGGTCTGTATTGCTATAATTATGGTAATCGATTCTGGCAAGGCCAAGGACAGAACTTGGGAGGTCATGCCGTTATCCTCACCGGCTGGGACAAGGCCGGCTTCGTCCTACAGAACAGTTGGGGGACGGGATGGGGTAGGTCTGGCGTGGAGACGTTCCCGTTCGAGGATTGGTGCTATATGCTAGAATGTTGGACAATAGTTTCATAAAGTTACTATATAAACTTCGAGAAATTCCTATCCACATCCTCTTGTGAAAGCCGATGTGGTGTATTTAGGACCCGTAGCTCAATTGGTAAGAGCAACTGGCTCATAACCAGAAGGTTGTCGGTTCAAGCCCGGCCGGGTCCACGCTATTTTTTGGGGAAAAACTAGCATAGAGTTTTGTCATTAGGTTTTTTAAAGTTTAGACGTTTGATGTCCTGGTTCGTGAGAATAAGGACATATGCCCTAATAGTTCAATGGATAGAACACGTCGGTCCTAACGATGAAATTTCGGTTCGATTCCGGATTGGGGTACATGGTGTTTTCTTAAACATATTCCCGTAGGTCGGTAATTAACGATAACCGGTAGACAGCCTACGGGAATTAATAAAATCTTACGTGCTTAAGATCGCTTTCAGTTCTATTTTTCGTGTGTAATCTATAGGAGGGTAGCACGACCCTCCTTTTTATAAATACTATTTGCTATGGACATTAATCAGATAAAAACGTATCTACCATCAGGATGGGATGTGGTTGATCTAATAGATCACGGCATAATCGATCTTGATATCATGAATGAGAAGATGATTGGTGAGTATGTGGCTGTGTTGATGATAAAGTCTTATGATAAGATTACTGAATCACATAACTTAACTACTTTCTCGTTCCATGATAAGGATATGGGTGGATTACGGAGATTGGTATCGAACGCTATAATGGCGGTTGGGTTAAGGAATAATCCTCTGACAGGAGATGGGAACACGGCAATCAAATAAAGGTGCTGAATACACTGAAAGAGGGATATTGGATATCCTTAACAGACAGTTCTTGGTATCTCCTAGATGGATTATAAACAACTTGTATGTCTATAACTGGGAGTCTGATTATCTGGCTATAACCAGATCCATGTACGCTTATGAGGTTGAGGTGAAGATCTCGTTGGCTGACTATAACAAGGATTTCGAGAAAGAGGGTAAGCACCAAGTAATGCAAGGCTGGTTCGAGGCACGGAAGCAAGCCCTATACGAGACCGGGGACTGGGTCAGGTACGGCCGCCCCAACTACTTCTACTACTGCGTTCCGGATGGGTTGGTTGATCCTAAGGACATACCTCCGTACGCCGGGCTTGCTTATGTTTGTGGCAGGAATTTGAGAAAGATCAAGGACGCCCCTATCCTGCATCGTGATAAATTTGACCCCGAAGCTTATAAGATGGCAGATAAATTCTACTACAATTGGTGGAACGAGAGACGTAAGGCCAGACAGATAGAAGGGAAGGATATGAAAGATGAGTTCAGGAAAAGCATGAAAAAGGTGAAGGAGAAGATAACCGTCGATGCCAAGATCAAGGCGATGGAGGCGTTCTGGAGCGTCTGCGATTACGCCTACTGGCCGTACGGGGGAAGAGGGGTGCCCGGAATGAGACCCAACTGTTCCGCTTGTGGTGAGGAATGTAAATTACAATGCCCGAAGGGGAAAGAATTTAAAAACAAGATAAAATGAGTAAGATTAAAGATTTATTGGCAAAAGCCATTTCATTGGCATCAGAGCAACCTATGAGCTATAAAGAGGTAATTGAGTTACTTGATGGTATAGATACCTGTAAGGTCAAGATATGGCTAGAAGAAGGGGCGATATTACCTAAGTATGCCCATGATGACGATGCTTGCATGGATCTGTTCGTTAAGAATATAGAGCTTGATAGCGGTAGGATAATATATCATACAGGCGTACATGTAGCATTGCCAGAAGATTATGAGATGGAGATTCGTCCACGTAGTAGCATTACAAAAACTAAGTCAATTATCCAAAACGCTCCGGGTACCGTAGATGAGGGATACAGAGGGGAGATTATGGTAGTGACTAGACGTATAGATCGTTATGGTGACCCTTCTTATTCTAAAGGAGATAAAGTAGCTCAGTTGCTTATTCGTAGGCGGGAACGTATCGTATGGGATCAAGTAGGGTCTTTGGAGGATCTTGGAGAATCAGAGAGAGGAAATGGAGGATTTGGTAGCACCGGTAAATGATCAGCAATATGGAAAACAATAATACGTCTACCACCACCAATGAGGGGTTGAAAGAAATCGATAAACAATTAAATCATGTTATGTATGGATGGAGATGCCCTGTATGCGGAAGGGTATATTCACCTTTTACATCTATGTGCGCTTATTGCGGAAACAATAATAACTTTAATCATATTACATGTAAATTGACATGAGCGGGAGAATTAAGATAAAGACCAAAAATAAGGATAAGAAACCTAAGATCGATGTATTTAAGGTGATAGAAGACAGGTTTAAGAACATGAACGAGCTTAGAGACCTGATCGACATGGATCCAAGGAAAGGACTGGTCAGGATCCGGGAAGGGGCCGGCTTTAGGGAGGTGGAGCGGGGCGGATGCCTGCATCGGAACTACCTTAATCTGTTGGAGGAGGAGCTGGGAGCTAAATTATCCATAGACCTTATAGATAAATATATTAAAAGAAATATCTAGTTTTATACATCTGCCCTAGGAATTACCTAGGGCAGGTTTGTCTTATACAAGGATGTATCCACCACGATCTGGCTATCCATATCCTCAATCAACTCAATGATCTCATCCCTTATATCGTAAGAAAGCAAGATCGGGATTATGGTTAATATAAAAGATAGTATTATCCCGAATCCTATTATGATAATGATATCATTATACCCTATATCTAATATCGGCATGACAAACATCATCCCTGACGTGAATATCATTACGAACAACGTGGATATCTCATTTATCATATCCCTCTCCATTACGTCCTTGATCATATCTCCTCCACTTTAGTATGGTTTATTATCCTGCTGATATGACGGATACTTAATCCCGTCCTGTCCTTTATCTTACCATATACGTAGTTCCTTGATACGACAGTGGCTAAATCACCTAGCTCATTAAGTATCTCATTATACATCCTATGGATCTCGTTGTTGCGGATGACCGTACTGTCCCTTACATATATCTTCTCAACATCATCGTCGCAGAAGAAGATCTTAAGCTTATGAAGTATGTCTCTAAACATGATTATCTTTTTGTCCCAAAGATATGAAAATTTGAGGATAAAACCAGAAGGAAGCCAAAAAGAACAGGGAGGCAGTGGGAGGGATGGGGATGCCCGGGAGGATGGAGGCCAGCTCGTTCTCTTGGATTCAGTGACATGATCTGAGAATAAATTATATATTTGTATGTGCAAAATACATAATAATATGATATTAAATAAAATTAACTCAATGGGGGGGGGTATTTTTCATCCTCCATAAAAATTTATCAGTATGCTTAGAAGAAGATTTCATTCATCAGGAATACATCCGTCTAACGCCGGCGATGGAGTATATGGAGTTGCTAAAAATCTAAAGTTACTTCCATCCAATAAGGTAGATGCCGAATGTATTGGAGCTGCTTTGATACATAAAGGCCATAGGATTATGATCGAAAAAAAACGAGAGTAAAAATCCTAGTTATAAACAGGCAACAGAAGGTATGTCGGCCAGTGACAACTTTGTCTGGGGAGAATATTTGGTAGATCAATACGAGATCCCTAATTATGATACTATTGATTACGATTACCAAGGCCTTACTAGCGCGTATCTTATGAGTAATTCCGGGATATATAATGGTCAGCCACATATACCAAATGACATATCTCAATGGACCGGAGTGATGTCTGATTGGAATGGTAAATCTAATTCAGAGGTATTAAAAAAGATTGGAGCCACAGAACAAGGATCTTATGCTATCTCAGGCAATCTTCTTAATGGATTCATAAATAGTAGCGATGCCCTTGGATTCGATGACTGGTATATCCCCTCTTGTCCACAAATGTCATTGATATATATGAGGATGGTTGATATAAATGATATATTGTATCTTATTGGAGGCAAGGTATTCCAAGCCTCAACTGAGGCGTATATGACAAGCTCTGAATGTAATGATAGAAATTATTGGGCGGTTTCAGGTTTCGGTCAAGTAGGCGTATCTGATAAAAGAAATCCTAAAAGAATTAGACTGATACGAGATCTATAATATTAATGGTAGTGGTCGTGCCACTACCTATCTAATTATCCCATAATAAAGATATATACCAAGGGAAGTAGCCGGCGGAAGACCCGATGGGTAGGCCAGGAGGGATGAAGGGAGGCCTCCATCCCTTTGGTACTACATCCTCATCACAAGCTATCATTAGGTGCTACAATTATTATATCTACTCTATAGGTGTTATTGTAAATGCCAGTTCCAACGGCAATAGATTGGCATCCCTCACAGGCATTGGCTGTTATACAATAACCATTTGTTATAAGATCACCTTGCCAAGTTATACGATTGCTACTTGTAATCTGATTATAAAATTCAGACATGTAAGTAAAATTGATGATCTCCTCAGGATCGGTTATCTCCGTTATAGGAGTAAATTTAGTTATCCTATGCCCGTATAACTCCGTATCAGCTAAATCACAATGCACACCAGAATCATATAGATACGTAAGAGTCCCTTTTGAAACACCTCCAGATGTGCCTAATAAAACGTTGTACTCATATTGTTGATCCTTTGAAACTATCTGTCCACCTATTCTTATAACTTCTATCTTCTTATGATATATATCAAGATAAGATCCGTCAAAACTATATTGATATGTATCTCCATCAATATATATATCTACAGGATTAGGACACATGCTCTTGTCTATATTAACACGGTAGTGGATCTTACCGGGAGAAGAAGTCCTGCGCCTAAACATACCCCCTCCTTATCTGAGGGTTAAAATACCCCCCCCCCTATGTATTTAACTTTTTTATTCATAATATGTTATGTTTTTATCATATCGCAAATATAATAAAATAATTGGATTATAAGGGGATTGGTTATGCGGGACGGACCACCTCCCCGAAATCGGCCCGGCCGGGCTGCCGTTTTTGGACCACCTCCCCCCTCTAATCCACAAAGGACGGGAAACAGGAACGGCAAACGATCTGCGATCCGAAAAATAATGCTTATTTTGTATTTAACTTGTTGATTGTCAATCATATAAACCAATATTTTAATATACATTTACATTTGATTAGTTTTATTATATATAATCGTTGAATTTTTATTGTAAAATATTTGTTTGAAAATAAAACATGTATTATATTTGCAATGTGAGATAACAATATTAACAAACAAGCGTGCTAGATGCTAATATAAATCCTAAGGGCATAGGTAAAATCTAATGACTATCAAAGATTTAAACAAAGTACAAAACGAGGTAAAGAAAGCAAGTGAAAAGACGTTAACTGGCGCGGTTAAGGCGTGGTGCCAACTATTTAAATCTAACAAAGAGGTGAATGAGATACTAAAAGAAAATGATATTAAAGTAGACAAGGCAATCGTTCCTGCACTGGTTGCTTTGGCAAGGGACAAGGAGGTAGTAATCCAACTTTGCAAGGAGATACTCCCACGTGTTAACACGACTTTTTGCGCATACAAGGAGGTTGAAAGAGAATATTTTGATAAATTAGATAAAGATAAAAATATCAAAATGTCCGTTGATAAAATAGAAAGTATCGCAATATTAGGTACCAATCATAAGAGATTCGGATATAATGAACCATTGGAATATGACGGAGGCGTATATTATGATGTGTTTAACGGATCAGACAAACGTATTGTAAAGTGCGCCGTACCTATCAAACGGTATACGTTTAATCTCATTGCAAAGTGCGTTACATACTATTTGACGCATCCTAAAAATGATAGGTAAGCAACGGGCCGCAACGGCCCGTTATGGTTGCACGTGTTTACCTCCTCGTGGTGCAACTGGACTAAGACTAAAAACACAATGTATTTGACATATTGATATAAGCATACACAAGTCGGTAGGAGTATAGCCGTTGGCGTCGATAGCTTGTGTAAATAGGCCGCCGCTTAACAATGTGGTTTAGGTCCGTTTTCAGTCGCAATACGGACCGTTATTCTTTGGGCTTGTATCAAAACGGGTTAATACGTCCGGTTTCCGGATAGGCCGTGTAAAATAACGGGGTATATTGGTGTATATACGCATGTATATGGCGTATGTCTATGCGTTGTGAGAGTAACACGCATGGAGTGTATTACGGGGTTATTTCCGTGCTAATGTATCAATACGACGTATGTCAGGGTGGCTTAAATACCTAATATGCGTACGGATAGCAAATAACAACCCTTACAAGGGTATTTTGTGCGGTTAAATTGACGGACAAAATGCGCCTTGTCGATACGTATCACGGGCAACGTATGTACGTATTTGGCTTCGTTCGTTCGGGGCAAAGGGACAAATCCAAAGGAAATATGGAGGGAGTGGTGTGTCCGGCCGGATGTATTGATAACGGCGGCCGTATTGCCCCCGGCCTCCCGTTTCTTATTGGTGTAATTAAAAGAATAGATTATGTACAAGAAAAAGTTTGATAATCTGAATAGGAAATTATCCATTCAAAGAAAAAAGGCTTTAGAAACGGTTAAAGTAGCTCAAATTGAGTTTTACACGGAGCTAACCAAAGAGCTATATTTATCCAACAAATTAGACTGTAGTAGAGATTCGGATAAATGCAGACAAAAACGTGTAAGTTATATGGCAAACAAATTACGACAGTAGTCGTTTGTTTTTATTTGATTTTAAAGTTTGTGCCCTTTCGTACTGTAGTGATATAGGACGAAAGGGCTTTTTTGTACCTATATTTTACAAAATGATAGAATGTGTATATATTTTGCTTACACATAAAAGTGTTAAGGCGGCAAATTTTAAGCCTTGATCGAAAATGTGTAAGTAAAATGCTTTATTTAGCATCATTTTGTATACATATATATCCATGCGGACGGGTATATTGTGCCCTTATGTATGGTTTTGCGCTTGAATCGATCCTAAAAGGTATATAATAGGCGGTACTTATTGTATATTTTTTATCTATGTCTGGGCTTATCTTTCCTTAGAGGTAGCTCTAGGGGTTGATATATATTATTTTATTGATACTCAATTAATTGTATTATTTGCGTTCAATTTTAAAATCGTGGTTACTTATTGTATATTTTTATGGGTGTATTTATATATTTGGTGCTTACCTTGTTTTGTGGGTATATGGCGTTTGAGTTGGGGCGGTATGTTATAGCTACGGGCGACGCTCTGCCTATAATCATAGTTTCTTTATTGGTTTTATTATCAATACATTGTATTAGGCAAGTATATAAGGCAATCAAGAACAAGGACCTCGATATCCTAGACTGAATCGGCGTTCCACGTGGAACAAAGTAGCGGAAGGTCTTAGGATTTCGTGGGGATTTCGAGGGAGGGGTGGGGTTTGCGTGATGGGACACTTCCAAACAAGAAAAAACACCTCCAAACAAGAAAAAAACACCAACAAACAAGAAAAATACCTTTCGAGCAAGGGAAACGCCTTTCAAGCAAGGGGTATCTTCCGATCAAATGTAAAAGTTTACAAGTGGTAGGAGTTTCCGGTCAAGGCAAGGCGGTTGTGAGCGATGGCGGGTAGATATTGTTTATTGGTATGGGGCGATGCGGAGGAAACCAAGGGAAACGGGAGGCGGCGATGGCGTGGGGTAGGTCCCGCTGGTCGTCCGTCCCTGTTTTCCTTTGGCGGTAGTGTAATATTAAAAATCTGATAGTGATATGACGAAAGAGGAGGCGAAAGAAAGGTTCGGTGACAATATAATAAACAAACTATTGTCGCTTGGTGCTGAACCGACAAATGTATGCAGGAATGACGATATTGTGGAATGGTGCAGTGATGGATGCATAAAAGTGGGCGATATTGAAGTATGGGCTTACTATTACTTTTATGAAGGAGAGAATCCTGATTTATGTAATTGGGAGGATCGTATGGAGATAGAGGTAGAGGAATGTTGGATTTAAAATTGACTGATATGAGATTCATGTATTTAACGGAGCTTAGAGGAAAGGATATATGCGTAGGCGACAAAAAGTGCAAGAGGGTAAAAATATATGTAGGCAGGCCGTTGGCGGATACGCCTAAAACCTATAAACAAATAGGTGGATTTGTAGCAAAAGAACTATCCAACGCTTATAACAGCGGTTGTGTTTCCATCTATGAAGCAAAGGATAAAACGCTCAGATATTCGGTTTATCGAGACGGTTGTTTTTATCCTTATTACGGGAAATTAGAGGTGGTAGAATAATACCAATGGGAACGGGCGGCGGTGTCACGGCGTGGTAGGCCACGGGTGTCTACCGCCGTTCTTTTTGGAGTGGTAATATAAAATACTAATAGTATGGACGAAATTATGAAATTACAAGATGAAGCGCTGCTTTATCTGCGTGATAATATTACAAAGGGTGAGGCGTATTATATCCTTACGACTGATAAGGAAATGATAGAGATTCTTATATCAGATAAGAAGGACGGAAGCAAACGTATCAAGATTCTTGATATGGAATATACTATCGAGAAGGATGATATGTTATTGTTATTCGATACTGATGGGATAATAGACGAATGTCTTTTGGTTGCCAGCTGCATAGGGGTAAATATGTATTTTCGCAGGCAAGATGTCAACGCTATTTTGAATAACATCAATAGAGAGAAAGTTATGAAATATCCTTACATAGCTATTCAGTTAGATAATATACAGACTATCGAAAAGCGTAGGGTTATTTTTGAGATAACCGGACATAGGATAGATGATAACAAAGAGAAAATAGATTTTATGTTTGTTTATTTTATGGCTAGAATATTATGAGAGCGAGGAGGACTGTGAAGGAAAGAGATATTGTGAAGATATTGGTATTCGGGTATGATAGGATGCTTATAAAATCCATTAAGGATTCCGGATTCAGAAGTATGTCGGATGTAATATCGTACGCCAATAATATGGTCGGGGATAAGCCCATTGATCATATTAGGGTATCAAATGAGGCTCGTGGATGGTGTGGGTCATATACTAATTATGGTAAAAGAATAGATTAGTTCGATAGTAGGATATGATATGAGAAGGATTATAAAAGAGAAAGACGATATCAAGGTATCTATATTTAGTGGGGATAGATTGGCTCGTGTTTTCATTGATTCTGGGTATAGGAATATAGCTATGGTGATAGCCGATTGCAATAGAATAGCTAATGGTTGTTATCATATACATCATATTGAGGTGGTAAATATGGATAGGGAATGGTATGGCACATATACCGCTGATGGAAAGAAAATTAATTAATATAAATAACATCATGAATAATATCATAGAGAACAATGATGGGGTAAAAAGAAAGGTAAGGGTATATGATTTCGGCGAGAAGGTCGCTGATAGATATACTATTGTATGCGTAAGTGACAGGAATAAAGATTCAAGAGGAATCTTATTTTATCCGATGTTCACTTGTAACGAAAACCCGTCGCGTCCGCAAGGAATAGGGATGTATGTAGGGGACTATTATCCTCATAAGGGAGGTATGTACAACTTAGGGAGAAGGGTGAAGGATATAATGTCTTTGCCTAAAGAAGTGATTAGATACATAAAATGGGTAACAACAACATGAATGAAATAGTTTACAACAATTACGATTTGGTTGCTTTCGAGCAGAATGGAGAAGTGGTAGTAGCCGTAACATTCTACAGGTATTACAAGAAGAAAGCTAAGGGCGAGGTTAATTATAGATGGAGAACCAGATGCCCGGAGCTGGTGGATAAGATCGTAAAACACCGTACCAAGGTATTTACCGGTCAACTTATCCAGTTAGCGAAAGCGTATGGGGAGAAAAAGGTTATAAAATATCAAAAGGAGGAGGAAGGAGTATGTCAAAATACGATAGAGACGCTATAGAGATATATATACTGGATCATATAGATACAGATAATTATGGTAAGCAGTTTAAATACGATAGGGAATATATGTCTTTTATGCTTAGTGTGTTCAAGAATGAGTATAAAGAACATATCAAAAGGGATGGAATTAAGAAGGCTTTTGAGGATTACATAATGAGCGTTCCGTCTATATTCAGGATTCATATAGCGGATTGTGATATTAGATATTTATTACGTTCATGGGGAGTGGAGTTTGATGAGGATGATGATGAGATATACATCTTATACAAGAAGATCATAAGAGAGGTCTTTTTTAAGATGTGTGAGGATATGAAAGTTTGTTAATGTTGAACCAAAACCTTGGCGGGGCGGAAGGATATATCATGATCGTACGTGTGCGGATATGATCCGGGGTCGGTTCCCGGCGCCTTGACACAACTTAATTAAATATAGATAATATGGACAATATTTTAAAAAGAGCGGCAGCGGAATTGAAAGAAGCCGGTTGCAGGGTTTTTGCGTGGCAGGATGATACTTATAATAGAGGTTGGAGTAAGGGTGATTATACGATGTTGTATTACGCCTTCCCTGATTCACCCAACATCGGGTATCTGAGTCATGGGGAATATGGGATGAGCGTAGCGTATAGTAGAGCTTATATACCGAGCTGTGGAAGTGGATCGGGGTGTTGTGTCAAGGAGGAAGCTACGTTCGATCTTGCGACGGCGTTAGACGTGCTGAACGGGCCGTTACCTAGGTGGTGTAGGTCTTATGGGGTTTATCCAAAGCAGTACGATAATATTGATAAATGGTATAATAGCGATAATCATAACAAAAAATTATTTAAGGAGATTTGATATGGAGGTAAAAGATTGGGAAAATCTGGTTTTGAATACAGAAGTAGGATCACATTGTTTTGTTACGCTGATTGATGATAAGGATATCAGTAGAGGTTATGCGCAAATCAGACGTGCGGAGCATTTCGGGTATAACATCTGTTTTACAAGGTTATATGGGAATAAGTTTTATTTCGAAAAAATAAAAGAAGGCCGTACACAACAATATATCAATAGGAGGAAATGATATGGTGATAGAGTTTGATTTTGAGATATACAAAAACGGAGATTACGATAAGGTATATCTCCGCAACGGGAAAGAGGCAAGAGTATTATGTGATAATGGGAAGGGCGATCGCCCTATAGTCGTGATGGTTGAGGATGATAACGCGAATGATTATATTATTCTACGTTATAATGAAACTGGCAGGAGGAATATTAATGGTAAATCGAGTCTTGATCTCATGTTATCTGTAAAAGAACGGGAGCCAGAATTATGGGTTGTCGTTATATCTTACATGGATAATAAGGATAAGAGGCAAAAGATGGTCTTGCCTAATTTTTTCTCAAGGAATATAGGAGGAAATATATATCTTCAAGGAAGCTCTAAATCGAATGTATCATATTATGTTGGTAGGTTAGAAGAAGATGGGTGCTTCGATGAGCTGTGCGAGAAGATAAGGGTAAAAAGAGATCGTATTTATAACATGGAAATAATATCACTATCAGATGACAAGGCGACAGTTTAATCAGTTGATAAATGAGCTAGACGGCAAAAGCCCGTTTATCGTATTACATAGGGATGCCGTTGCGCCTAAATACGTGGGCGTGGAGGTGTCGAAGGATGGGATGGTATACAGATATGCGATAATAGGGATAAACGATGAGTATAAGGCTAAAAAAGCCCTTATTTCGAAAATATTAGGCATAGCTAGTTACCTAAATGGCAATAAGCCCTTAAAAAAGGGTTAATTAGATGTATTTATGGCCTGCGGCATCATATACGATATAATGCCATAAATGACGTTGTATAGAGGATATGTATGATAATATGATAGATAACGCATTCGTGTCTTGATATCATAATATTATGCCATTATATCCTCTTTTTGTATAAAAAAGATAACAAATGATACAAACATCTTGAATATGGATGGAATTAAGATAGGAGCTGAAATTGTATTTAATATAACCGGCAACCATAATATAGGATATGCCAAAGGGGAAAAGTATATCGGGACGGTGTTAAGCGAGGATCACCGATCACGTCTTTATGTACGGACAATAGGAATGCCTAGGGCTTGTATTGATGAGCGGGATGTAGAGTGGGTTATTGATCCAGATGGGGATTTTGATATGGATGAGGCGATCCCGAATCCTATGGCAAGGGAGTTGTATAAGTTGATGGGTAGGTACGTTTATACGTTCGGTAGGTCTTATGAAAGTATCAATGGCTATATCGTGTACGAGTGTATGATGATGGACAGGGATTTAAGATATAATGTTATGTATGCGTTGCATGATCATGGATTTGAGATACGGCATATTGATAGTTATTCTTGGTGGATGACCAATGAGAGGTTAATGTCCGAGGTAACATACACGGAGGGGGATATTCATATAATTGTTCATGAGTGTATGGAAGATTATGTGGATAATGTAAAATTCGGGGAGGAGTTTTATAAAAACAAGGGAACGTGATAAGATACTTACTTGTGATGACGATGATAATATTGACACCACCAAAAGGGAACGGAGGCATGCCCCTCGCCCCGAAGCCGGCAGTGGTCGAGGCACGGGTATGGGATAAGCTGGCGGCCGCCCTATCTTTCGTGGAGTCAAGGGATGACGATCGGGCGTACAACGCCACTTCAGGGGCGTTAGGGAGGTGGCAGATGAAAAAGGTGTATGTAGATGAGGTTAATAGGATATTGTGTCTTAAACGGGAGAAAAAGCGGTATAGATACGATGATAGAACAAATCCTGTCAAGGCTAGGGAAATGTTCGAGATATATCAATCTCATCATAATCCTAAAAAGAATATAGATCGGGCTATAAGATTGCATAGGGGATTGCATTCTCCTATGTATGTTAAAGAGGTTAAGCGTAAATTGAGAGAATAAAAAGAATATAGGAGGATAAGGACATGGACGAGAATAAAATGATACGGCCGATGGATTTTGTTCGGCTTACAAATATTGACGAATTAAATGTGATTAAGGACACTAAAAACCATATAGGGCTGGTGAAGGAGGTCAGTCGGGACGGGAGAATGAGTATAATATGGATAGGTGAAACTTACAGCCAGTTGGCGTGGTTCAAATCGAGCGAGTTGGAGGTGGTGGATAACCTTGTGAGCATCCTGACATGCGGGCTGGCTAACTTTCGAGGAGACGGGAAAGAGAGCGCGGATAAATTTTATCCAATGAATTTATGTTATATAAAGAGGGAGTGATATATGAAATGGGTGATAATAAAAGGAGTTAGATATCCTAATTCCGTGATATCAGCATTTGCGGCATATAATATGGATAACCCCTTCTTGAAGATCAGGATCAGAAACAAGTATCATATAGTGCCTTTTGATGATGTTAATAAGATGGCTAGTCAGATGGTATATTTAATGGACAACTATCCTGATTTCATTCAGATAGGGAGATGGTGGATATCCAAGAAACATGTGATGTCATGGACGCCCAAGGGGGAGGCCGTGGACGGATCGGGTTGGGTTATATCCTTCACCCTGTCCTTTGGTTTGGATAATGGGACTCAAATTAAGTTTGATGAAGAAGGTGAATACCTAAGTGAGATAGATAGGTTAAACGAGTTGTTTAATGTAATATTATAAGGGAGTATGTTGATAGATGTAAATAAATGGATTGAGAAAAACGGGAGCTTCGAGGAGGTCAATGGATTGGATTTAGTGAGACACGGATATGAGTGGATTAGACGAATGCGCAAATTCGAGAATAAGGCAGATCGTCATACTTTCCAGAAAGTGTTTGGTAATAAAAGAGGTAATGAGTTATGGGACTGTTTTTTAGAGGTAGGAAAATCTATCTTCATATTAGAAGATAACTATTTTATGATTAACGACAGGAACGTCTTCTCTTTATGTTTAGCAGAGTGTAGTGATTATGATCTATATGAGCTTGTTCATAATATTGAGACTGCTAGTGATCAAGGCAAATGATGTTGTTTAATTTAAAAAAATAAATTGTTATGGAAATGAAAAAGTATTTATCGATTTATCTAGAGAGTGGATATCTTTTTGACGATATGTCAGGAAAATTAAAGTGGTTTGAGATTGATAAGATCTTGATCAGTTTTACATATGGAGTAGTTAGATATGTAGGAACATGGGGAGGATGTAGGACTGAGAAGACATTAGATGGGAAATTATTTTATTCGTCCGAAGAATGTTTTAAAAAGGGCAAGAGCATCCCTAAGACAAAACTATCAATATATGATGTTTTTAAGTCATTATATGGATTCGCTCCAATAGGTGATGTGTGGAAATACAAAAACGGAAGAGCTGTCAAGGGGGAGTTGGAATATTTTGATGTTGAAATAGATAATAAAGGAAAAATTTATTGTAAGGAAACATATTACAGAACATGTGAAGATGTATATAAATTCAATGACTTAACTGTAGTTGACAAGAATGGAGACATAAGGTTAGTGAAATCATCAAAAAGTAGATTAATGCTTAGTGATGATCAATTGGATGTTGTGGAGAGAATGAAAGGCATCATTGATGACATGGTTAGGTTAAAGATGATTATGTATATTGATCAAGACTATAATCTTTGTTTTCTGCCGGGAGATAAAATAGAAGATTTGACAATGGATGAAACGGATGGATTTGTGGATACCACCGGTATAGTGACATCTATAAAATCTAAGGATGTAGTGGAGTTTTATGTAGAAAACCCATTCGTAAAGATAAAGGATGAGTAATACTTGGATCGGGATTGTAGTGGTTCGTGAGAATAACTACAATCATATCTCTAAACGTGAACATAGATTGGGAGGTACGTATGTCATTCGATTGACGTTAGGGATCTAATTATATTAAAAGAGGAGGAATTATGAAAGAGATTGTATTAAAAGTGTATAAGTTTGATGAACTGTCAAAAGATTCACAAGAAAAGATCATAGAGCGTGAGTGCTGGAATATAATGGAGCAATGTATGGATGCTCGTAACATAGACTATGAGAAGTCAATGAAAGCCTTTGAAGATCTGACAGATACCAAGGTTTATAATTTGGAGGTTGGATACGAGAGATATGATTTTAAATTCAGGTTCAAATACAATGGTTGTATATATTATCATCCAAATGATTATGATAAGGACATATACACTGAGAATTTATGTGGCAAATTGTTGTTCAGATATATCAATAATAATATTATGCCATATATTACCAAGGGCAGGTATTTCTCTACGTCGGGTAAATATGTTGATGGGGAATACAAATACAGATCCAAATATAGTAGAGTGATATTTGACTATAAAGATAGTTGTCCATTGACAGGAGTGTGTTATGATTTATATCTACTGAAACCTATAATCGATTATTACAATACATGGTGTAATTATCCAGAAGATTTTTCCTTAGAGGATTTAATAAGGAGATGTTATAATGACTTCTTCAGGTTATGGCATAAAGAATATGAATATTGGGCTGATAATGAAGATGCGATACGTGAAGAGCTTCATCATAATCAGTATGAAGATCGACTCTATTATGAGAATGGGGATGTGTATGTTGGTTCATTAAATGAAATAGTATGAAAACACAAGAAGAATATGCCCGTGAGATTGACGAGATTGTTCGCCGTGATGTAGAGAGTTGCCAGATTGACTGGTTTAAGATTGATAAGGAAATATTCATGCTTCCGGAAAACAAGAACAAGACATTTATTCTCGGAACACGAAAGACAGGATGTGATTTGTTGATACTGGGAGGCACTAATTGTGATGAAAGTTATTTGGATGGGGTTTTTGGGTGTCTTGGTAATGAGAAATTCTATGTTTGCCAGCCAATATCTCTTTATGAGACAACACGAAATATCCAGGAAAGACCTGCCTTGTACGCTTTTAAAATAGCGACCGAGTATTTCAGGGCGCATGGAATGGTTCCCGTATTTGAAAATTCACATTGTAAATTGATGAGATTATGAATATAGAGATAATAAGATATAGGCTTCCGATTTATTGGGCTTGCCCGTTAATCAATGATGATTACACTGGATTAACGGATGAAGAATGTAAGGAAATTAAACGCTTCTTGGAAGCAGCAGAAGGTTATCCGGTAGATGTAGATTTGGAAACACAAGGATTCTACCAGTATAATGACGCAGGAACACTCCCCGGAGAATGTGCGGATTTTATTTTTCACAAGTATAATGATTAAACTAAAATGATATGGAAACTGCAAACAAGCTAATTTATAAGCAAACAAATTATCTTAAAGAAGACGGAGAAGAATATAGAATAATAGTCACTATATCTTTAGATGATGATTGTCATAACAATATGTGCGAATGGAGCATAACTGCCGATATCAGACAAAAAAACAAATATGGACGATATGAGGAGTATATGGGAGGTTGCTGTCACGATGAAATTGCGGAGTATGTTCCAGAATTGGCAAAATTCATACCATTACATTGCTGTAACCATTATGGTGCTCCTATGTATCCGGTGGAAAATGGTACGTATCACATAAAGAATAGCGATAAGTCTGTAGCTATTGAATATTTACGTATATCAGACAAGGAATATTCCAAGTTGTACGAGGCGGTGGATGATAAAATGTATTTCAAGTATCTGCTTTTCAATCTGGGGATTGTGGATAGATGGGAACGTGAATCATACGAGCTTCTTGTTGAACTTGAAGACCTGTGTGGAAAGAAATGGGTTAATCCATATAAGCTGGAAGAAGAAAAGTTTACCCTAATACTAACAGACAAGGAACGATCTTTTATTGAAGAGCGCATTGAAGCTGGGTATTATTCCATAGAAAATATAGAAAAACGCCGGGAAGAGACTCATAACGCAAAGATGATGAAAGAGCGTGCCAAGATTTGTGAACTATATGACAAACAAATTAGAAAGGCAGAAGTTGGGAAGAAGATAATACTCTGTGTGTTTGATCATGGATTATCTGTTGATAATGTAATATATTATAATCATACGAACACGTTAGTCTTTAACTGGTGTGATCATATAGAAAAAATCACTAAAGAAAAGTTTGATGATTTCGTAAATAACGTAGATCGTTCCCGACTTCCGGAAGGAATTAAATTTGAGTTAAAGTAATTTTTAGTCTACACATAATCACTATCAGAAAAATGAACAAGATTATAGAAGATTACAAAAAGATAGTTGCCGGCAACAAAGCCGGCAAAAACATCTGCTTTATGTCAAGAGGAGAATACGCTGATCCGAAAATAGCGTACAACGGTATCCTCATGAATTACTGGGATGTGTATGATTGTATGGATGAGGTAGAAGAACCGACAGATGATGATTGGTTGAACGCGGTAAGTAATTTATTTGACTCATATACATATGATGTTAAGAATACGGATGTTGATAAATTCAAGATGTCGGATGTAATGAACGTATATCGTATTATTAATCTGTAGTTGTATAACAAAAAAATATTGATATGAACAACTCTATGGTCGCTCACTTATGGGCAAATGAAAAGAAAGAATCCGCAAGAGGTAGTAATCTTTTCTTTGAAGGTAGAAGTATTTATTCTTATGGTTATCATTTTGAGGTTGGAAGAATCGTAAGAAATAAGTGTGGTGAAAAGGCGTATTTGCTTAACGATGAGTATTATTCTTCTTCTACCTGTAAACATCAACGTTGTGTTCGTAGTGCAATACCAACTGGTTCAAAGGTATTTTCTGTTGGATATAATATGTCTGATGATGGTAGCATGGCTTTTATCACCAGTCGATTGGAGCTTATCAAAGAGGTTATCGAGAAATACAAGAAGGTCAGAACAAGCCTGTCTTATAGGGATGTTTGGGGAGTATTTAGAAGTCTAATGGATTATATTGAGTTCTTTAATATGGGTACTCCCGAGAGCCTTCTTAAAAAGAGCGCAAACAACTGGATTGGAACTAAACATGCGTTATCTTATGAATCGGATAAGATTAAAAGTGAATATGTCCATGAGTTAAAGCGTGTGTTTGAGGTATTGCTAAATCATCAAGCGTTAGAAACTTTAGGGACGACCAATGTGATAGTAGATGAGATTTGTGGTGAAGGAACGTGGGCTGGGTATGTGGCCAGATGTCAGAGATGGAAAGATAGTCAGGCGAAAAAAGAGGCTTTAATTTTTGAAAAAAGAAGAAAAGAAAAAGAAGATCGCAAGAAAAAATTTGAAGAACAGATCGAGATGTGGAAGTCTGGCAAGATTCTGGAATTATATCTACATTATTATTTGGAGGATGACCAGCCTAACGTATGGCTTCGCATCAAGAATGGCATAATTGAGACTATCAAGAATATCAAGATAGGACGAGCTGAGGCTGAGAGACTTTGGAAATTGATAAAGTTCTTCCATAATGGCAGTAAATTCCAACACGATATGGTATTGGATACAACCGGTCACAAATGGAAGATCAATAGCTATAAGAATGATATATTGGTTGCTGGATGTCACCGGATAGCGTATAGCGAGATGGAAGGTGTTGCGAGACAATTAGGATGGGATTAAAACAGCTATCAAGTAATATTTGAGAGCTATGGCAATCACTATCAGATTTACGGGAGAGACATCCAAGATGTCATGGGTGGCGTTACCGGTGGAGCCGGCGTATATGGGTAGGCGGTCGGGGAAGACAAGGCGCAGCCCTTGCCCGTTGGCTTGGTTGAGTAATAAAATAACATATAAATATGTAAGAAAATATGAGTATTAAAGAAGGAGATATGGTATCTATAAGACAGGATTTTATCAATCGATATAAAAATGTGCAAGAATCCATCATAAAGGCAATGGATAAGGCATTGGAGCGGGCAATAGGGAACAAGGTAATAAATTTCGAGAAGTGTGAAGGCAATTATTTGGACGTCTATCCTCTTATCGGGGCGGTCTTACAGAAGGAGGTAAGGAGAGTACTTGGCGAAAATGCGAATAAGGATATATACCGGAATATGAAAATAAAAGCGACCAAGTACAGAAATGATTACAGGGTATGGTTGGACTATGCCGGGGATTACAGAAACGAAAATATAGAATAACATGAAATATCAAAATTTTATGTGCCCTTATGAGCTTGCGCTAAAGTTGCATGAGTTGGGCGTAAATTCGGAGTCGGAATTTTATTTTGTGAAAGAGATGAAAGGAGGGGAAACCCAGATAGATTCAGTCGTGCAAAATACAATGAGGTATTCATATAGAAAAGAAGGCGACCTCATACCGGCTTATATGAGTCATGAACTTGGAGAGATACTACCAAGTATGATAAATGTCAGTAAATCAAAAATATGGGATGAATGGTTGCAGTTGACACAATATTTCCCGAATAGGGATAGTAGATATTACGAAGCCGCCTATGTTCGTTACAATGCCTACGATTCGCCAACAGAAGTGTATAGCGGATTTGGGGAAACAGAGGCGGAGTCAAGGGCGATGCTTCTCTTTGATTTGTTGGAAAAGAAGATATTGACACCTGATAGTTTGAATTTAAAGGAAGTGGATAGGAGAAAGGAATATGAGAACGAATTTGAATAGTACAAGCATGAGAAACACATGTCCAGAATTTCCGCTTTTCGGTGCGAATTATCCAGACGCAACTTGCATAGATGGCATATTATATGATCTGGATAATGTAGGTGATGATGGTGTTCTAATCAAGCCATTGGAAGAAATTCCATGCCCATTCTGCCGAACAGAGGAGTTTATCAGATACGATCCATTCAATAAAGAGTATAGCATGGATAGTGAAGAGGATATAAAAGATTGGTATATGAGCTATATTAATGAAATGAGAAATAAGTATGGGGGAAAATAAGAAGAAACAAACACCATGCCGGAACTTGAAAGATTGGCATACGAACAAATGAAGGAGGTAAACGATGGAGACAGTAAGATTATCAGATTACTCTTCTTATGATAAAAACAAGGGAGGAATACAAAAATTGCGTCACAAATTCAGGAATCAAATACTTGAATATTGGGGAGAAGATACCGGAATCCTAATAGGAACAACCATGGTATATGAAAGACATTTGTGGAACGAGGAAGTTAAAGTAATATGATTATGGATGATAATAAGATAATGGAAGCGGCTAAGTTAATAGCCAACTCATCAGCGGCCTTGATCGAGGCTATGGGGATGATGAGCGAAAATATCGAGAGAGCTAATAGGGGCGAGTCTTTGGCGTATACCGAGGAGGCCTTTAATAAAGTGGTTATGAATAATGGAATAGATTATAATAGTGTTATGAGTAGAAGTTGGATATGAGAAATGGAGGAGGACTATGGGTAAAGAAGTTAAGATAGATGTAGGATATAAAGATGTGCTAGAAAAATCATTATCAGCCATCCAATATCTAAGAATACATGGATTCTCGACGTACATGGAATCGGAGGGGATTGTAAATAGGATAATGATGTTCAAGGATAAGAATGAGATGAGAGATCAAAAGATCAGATCAATTTAATAGAACTAATTATGACAGTAGAGTATAAGTGTATTGATGTTTACAAGAAGCCGGAGAATCCAATGGAATGGTTGCCGTGTCCACGATGCGGCCTCCGGCCTCTGGTCTGGGAGTTCGATAACGGGAGATTCACGGCGTGCGGGTGCGGAACAGACTGTTATAGTCATTGGAGCGTGCGAGCGGAAAGTATTATGTCGGTCATAAAAAGATCTGATAACGGTAAGTCGGCTGAGGTGTATGATATTGATGAACTTAAAAATAACTGGAATCATTGGGTGAGGACAGGGGAGATACTGTTTACGCCAGGGAATGGGAAATGGTAATATGATTAATAATTTAAGATATGGATCATTATTTGGCTATAATTCAAACGATATTGGATAGATGTGAGAACGACAATACATCTCCTGATATCCATGACATGGAGATAATAAAAATAAATCTATGTAGAATAATTCAGACTCGTTACGGATTAACTCAGTTATGGTTCATTCCGTTGATAGAGAGAATACAGAATGCTTGTTGTAAACATCACAATGACGTTGACATGTCATGGGAAGATTTTGTTAAAAAAATGAGTGAATAGGAGGGATAAATATGGATGAGAACGAAAGAAAGAAGGGTATGAACCAAGGAATATGGCTGGCGGTTCAGGAGCTAGTCTATGCCGGGTGCTGGACGCAGGCCGCAGAGGAACTGGTGTCTTTTTGTGGATTGACCGAGGATGAATGTAGGAAGCTGCAAGAAGAAAGCGAATCATTCAATGATGAGATGATTAAGTTTATTGACAATATGTTTGGACGTGAGAATATGATAAGTGAAGGCAGTACTATAAGTGAAAACGATACTATATGTATAAATATTAAGTATCATAAAATAGGGGAAGTCTTTAACTATAAAGTTGGTATGTCTGAAATGACATTAAGAGTAGATAAGTGTGATAGATGTTCGGGATGCGCTTTTGAAAATTATATATATGATTGCGTAAAATCAGGTTGCTTGGGATGCGAAAGGGAAGATGGGGAGAGTGTTAGATATACAATAGTTAATACATAATTTACAAAGCATCATGAATGGAGAAAATATAATACCCAAGATAACGGATAAGCGTGGGATGTCATGGAATCAACCTCATAGGAGGTACATAGAAATCGATGAAGAGTATGCCTTAATGACCAAACAAACCTTTGAGGGTCTTAGGGAATATTCATTGACAATCCCATCAGGGAAATATGAAGGGAAGATGTGGAAGGCTAATAGAGGAGGTACATGGTATCTATATTGGTATGATCATGACGATAATCCGGAGATGATCAAAATAGAACGAAGAGAAATATTGTTACTTAATTAATACAAAATAATATGAGAGATAGAGTGCAAGAGGCTAAGGAAGAAGGCATAAGACAAGGAATATGGTTATGCATACAAAGATTGGTACATATGGAGCAATACGATATGGCAAAATATTTTATAAAGTTATTCGGATTTGATAGAAATGAGTGTGAGATGCTATTGGACAAGAATGGTTCGGATGATAAAATGGAATCATTTATTATTCAGATGGTATTTAATAAAGACGATAAGATAATCTTGGATGATATAGGATATCATAAGATAGGATCTATATTTAAATACAATATCGATTCGAAAGAAGTAGAACTGGAGGTGGTTGAATCCAGTGATGCTAGTTGTGAAGGATGCGTATTTAATAATAGTAAGAATTATTACTGTAAGGATACCCATTGTATTGATGTAGATAGGAAAGATGATATAGACGTTATATATAAAGAGGTAAAAAGATCATGAGTTTAATAGATAAATTAGAGGATTTGGTGATCAAAGTAGACACCGAATACCAACAGAAGATGGAGGCGGTGATCCGGGAGATAGTTCCGGGGATGCCGGAAGGGAACGTGCGCCATGCCGCCGAGTGTATGTGTACGGACAGGATGGGGAGCATGATGGATATCGATATTTATATATTAAAGGAAGAGGATAGACCTTACGAATGCCATTATCTAAAGGATCTGCTGGAGGATAGGGTAGCTAGAATAGCCAAAATGCATGAGGATGAAAGTTATACATACAATATGGATGATAATTATTGGTGCGCCACATGTGGATCCCATTCTCATAAAAAGGATTCCAAGACAGGGTATTGTTGGTATTGCGATACAGTTAATTGGGTTAAAGAGGATGGGAAGGATGTTGGAATATAAAAACAAGCAATTATATAACAAGGAGGAATAAACATGGGAAGAGGTGTTAATACAGGCGCCTTGTCTCCGGTCGGCGGTATCGGGGAAATACGAATGCGAGCAAACCTGCGAAAAATAGTGGCGTACAAAGATTTCGCGAAACAGATGGTCATGGCACAATACGAATGATAGAGGAGATTGGTGATTAAAGCATTAAATAACATTAAACATGAAAAAAAGTAGAAGAATTGTAAAGAAAATGAGCAAGAAGAGCCTTATCAACAAGAAGGCTCTTCGGTATATTATCGCAAACAGTAATTTATGTAAACATGCGATAAGAGAATTGGAATTAGCCGGATATAGCAAAGAAGAGGACGGTCCTAACAAATGGATGCGCGAACAGGTAATAGAAGCTGTCGCGCTGTTCTCTTCTCATGGTAACAGCGGATTCTCGGCACCATTTGAAATCAATCTCGTCAAGAAACTTTGCAGTTTTGATATAATCTCTCCTTTGAGATTTGACGATGGCGAATGGGAAAAAATAGGCTTAGACGGGAGTTGCCAGAATAAAAGAAAATCATCGATATTCAAAGAGCCGGACGGGAGTATCCATGATGTTGATGCATTTTCAAAAGTTCCTGTAAAAAAGTTTTTATTCGCCACTCGAACGTGGACGGAGAACATCCATAAGATAGGATGGATAGGAGGGTTGTTTGAGACGGACGAAAACGGAATACTCACTGGAAGATATTTTGGTAGATGTAATGTAAAAGACTATCAGAACGGATATATGCCAAAAGGCAAGAAAGAAATACCATGCAGGGAGATAGAGATATCGCCGGACAATTGGATTATGACAGTTGAATCAAACAATGAGGCTTTGATTGAATTGTCAAAGATTTATGATATAGTCTGGCGACAATGCCCTTGCTTGAAAGGCATAATGAATACCAACGTTACACCGGAACTTGAAAGATTGGCATGCGAACAAATGAAGGGATAAACAATGAATGACAAATTTGTAGACATGCCGAAATGCATGGCGGACAAATACGAAACCGCCGACTTTATTGCCGGCGACCCCGTCCAGTTCCCAAGGCGGTATTCCGGGCGGGACGCGGAGGTCAGTGGGCTCATTACTTCGTGGCTCTCGTTAGGGAATCGAAAGGCGATCATCGGGGCGGCGGAGCGGATGGACAGGGAGTTTGGTGGCAGTCCTTACGGGTGGCTGATGGATAGGCAATATGTGAAAGTATATAATTACCAAAATATAATAAGGTAATTATATACCTAAACATGAATGATAGGAGAAAGGATGATATTAACTATTAATAATGTTTATTTAATTTAATTCAAAAACAAAATGTCTACTTTTGTAGACACATAAAAATTACACATATGAAAAAGAGTGAGTTTGTAAAGGAATTGGAGAAGATCATCGATATGGTTAAGATCGAAGATGATGGTTTCGAGTATGGCGGTAAAGTCATTTTCTATAAAGAAGATGATGATAACTATGAAATCTCGGTAAAGAACATCGAGATGGATCTGACGGTAGAGGCCAATACTATGGCTAGTATGGATGATAGGGCTTTTGCCTGTCTTATGAGTGAGGTCTATAAACAAAAGTTTACAAAGGCTATAACGATATCGGAGGATGAGGATGATGAAGACAATTGATAAGATGACCGATCAGGAGATATATGATCTTACTGATGAGCAGGTAGAGAAATTGGTCGTAATAAGATGTGCGGAGGAAGGTGTCAGGTTTATGGATGAGCCTCCAGTCATGAAGACGTATGGCTATAAATCTATTTCTCCATCTCATTTCTTCTACTATTTGGAGGGCTTGAATATAGCCGTTCTTGATCAGAATGATGCTATTAAGATAGCTAAGTTATTAAGTGAATTTGATCTATACAGGACTAGATATGATTTCACCGTATCCAATGAGGAGCTATGCAGTAGATTGGATATAATCAATATCAGGCATGTTCCGATGTTTGACACGAAAGATAAGGAAGCTTATAAGTCTGTCAAGGATAAGAACAACGAGATCGAGGAGGAGTATAAAGATCAGGTAAACGAATACAAAGAAAATGTAAAAAAGATGGGTGAAATCCGTGCCGAGATATGGTCAAAAGTAATTGATGTAAGGCGCAAGATTGATCACATGAATCATCTTAAAGTTCTTTTCGTAAAGGAATATCTTCCGTTGGTGGATCACGACACGGACAAGGCTATGATATTTTTCAAGAAGGCTTATGACGTGGATGATGATACGGAGAGATATATTCGTGAAGGGATAAAGGATTATCCTTTGTTTAACAATAATATAGATTAAAATGCACAATTGGTTTAAATGTACGGTTTCTTATGAGACCGATGCCGAGAACGGCATGAAGAAAAAGGTAAAGGAAGAGTATTTAGTAGATGCCTTTTCTTATACCGAATGTGAGGCTAGAATCATAGAGGAAATGAGACCATTCATCTCCGGTGAGTTTAGCGTTGATATCAAACGATTCCGGATAGCGGAATTATTTGCCATGGATGGAGACCGGTTCTATAAGGTCACGGCTGATTATATTACGGTAGACGAGAAATCGGGTAATGAGAAACGCAAGGCGTTTAACTACATCGTTCGGGCCAATGACCTTGATCATGCCAAGAAGAACTTCGAGGAGGGCATGAAAGGGACTATATCAGACTTCGTGGTAACCTGTATTAAGGAGGAGAAGAAGTTGATGGATTTCTATGAGTTTGACGGTAAGATCAGGAACCCGGAGAAGCATGAGGATAGTAAGCAATAAAGCTAGCTATGAGACCGCATCATCCGTAGCTGAGAAGTTGATGGAGATAAACAAGATGGAGGGTACGATTTATCGTATCCTCACATTATCTAACAAGACTTATCTGGCGTCTAAACTAGGATATAGTAGGTCAGGGTTCTATAAGAAAATACAGAACAGGAACTTTAATATCCGGGAACTAGCTCAGATATTCGACACGATCATCAATTTCAAGGATCAGGATTGGACGAAGGGTAAAATAGATAGGCTTAAGAGATATAGAGCCATGAGCCTCATGGAGTTTAATAAAAGTTATAAAAAGAAAAAAGCATGAAGGGTAGGATGTTACCATGTGAGAGGTGCGGCAGGATAGTAGCCATAAGGAGCAAGGGGTTGTGCCCTGCGTGCCGGGCTAGGGAACTACCGCCAAAGGGAAGGGCGGCGATACGGGTGAAGGCCAAGCCAAAGGGGAAGAGCCTAGCCGTTTTCTTTGGCGCCCATGTGGCTAGATTGAGTATGACAAGGAGATCTGCTACCGGCGCATACATACCATGCCCGGGGGTAAGCAACATATGCCACTTATACCCTAAACGGAAATATAAATCAGTTGCTGAGGATAATGATAACATTATCTACTTGACGGCTGATGAGCATACAAGATTCGATTATCTATTAGATACGATGGATTTCAGCCGGCTCTTGGACGAGTTTGGCAACGTATGGCTGTTGGCAGCCAGAAGGATGAGGGATCTCGCACCTAGAGTCGAGGAGGATGGTAAATTAAAAACCAGATTATTATCATGGATAGAAGAAAACAAAGATTACTTTTAGACCTAGGATATAAGGCTATAAGTGACACAGTATATAGTTATGGGACGATCATAGAAGTCATAAGCGATCAAGAATTGTTTGATGAGATGAAAGTTCGTTTATCCGAGAGACACAATGTGGCTATTGCGGATGATGGAGAGATAGGATGTTCGGCTTTAGGCAAGATTTTAGGCAAGATAAAGGACGAGAATGCGTCGTCATATTATTGGCGATCATCATTACCAGTATTAAGATCATATCATACAGATCCTAAATTTACCGCTTTCTTTGGCATATTAGACGTTTTGTCAACGATCCCAAAGAAAGATATAGCTGAGGAGGAAAAGCCTGCTGAAGAGCCTAAAAACGAGCCTAAGGAGGAGATGGAAGTTGAGTATGATCTGGAGACAGAGCAACAGTATTATGCCGCTGAATGGATCAAGGATATCCCGACACCTGTGTTATATAGAATGACTGTAGCCGGCAAGCGTGTATATTATGAGATGGATGTTGATGGGTATCCTATTATATACGATGGAGCCACTAACAATATCGCCAATGGGTATTGTGATACGTCCGGAGCCTTGGAGAAGTGGAAGAATGAGATGAGGCTCAAGGGTAAGGATCCTGATGAGTACGCTAACTACAGGGCTGATTTAGGTACTATCATGCATTATCTGTTTGGGTTGTATCTGACTGGGGTTAAGATAAAGCTGATCCCGACATGGATCAGGAAGGTGGTCAAGGAAGCCAAGCTAAGAATAGACAAGTATAGGATGGAGCGGATATTAGTGGATAACATTGATGAACTGATAGAGGATCTGATATCATTTGCCATATTCTGCAAGGAAAGACATGTAAAACCTGTATTGATCGAAAAGATGTTGAGGTCAAGGAGATTGAAAGTAGCTTCTTCGGTGGACGCAGTGGTGGAGATGGATGGCGAGCCGGAGATGGTGGAGATAGAGGTCGAGACAGGAGAGCTTTATAAGGTGGGAGCCAAGAAAGGCCAACCTAAAATGGAGAAAAAGAAAGTAAAAAGATGTAGGAGGATATTCGCTATATTGGACTTCAAATCAAACAGGAAAGGTAATTTCTATGACGAGTACGCTTTCCAGCTTGAGCTATATAGAAGAATGATACTGGAGAACTACGGAAAGATATTGGAGATAGAGGAGATATATAACTTCGCTCCGGGTGATCCTACCGCTAAGACGAGTCAATATAAGTTGAAGAGACAAACCGATAATCCTATACTTAATATGGCTACGGTCGTATATCTTCAAGGTAAGTATAAGTTTGAGAAAACCAATTATACGGTTACGTCAAGGATCGGGTCTTTAGATATAGAGGGTGATTTTGAGTTGAATGGTTTGATAAGAAAAGAGTCGCTGAGAGATTATATATATAGAGTGATGAGTGAGAGGAGAGGATGATGGAATTTAGGGAGTTCAATAAGAGCGTTCATCGGTATGAGCTGGATCATAGCAAGCCAAGAAGGAAGCTGACGTGCCCGCAATGCGGCAAGGATAAGTGTTTTACGCCGTACGTGGACGTAACCACCGGTCAGATCGTTGGAGAGCAGTTTGGGGTGTGTGATCATAAAAATAAATGTGGTTACTTTAAATATCCAACAGGGAGCGAACTTGGGGACAATGATCTTTTTACCGATTCAAACAAAGTATTAAGGAGGTACAGACCTCCTATGGATCCGGATATAGCCAACTGCATTCCGGTAAGCAAGATGTTTGAGACGCTTAATCCTTTCGAGACATCCGATCTTCAGGATTATCTATCCAATATCTTCGGATCGTATCATACCAATAGGGCATTTAGCTTGTATAAGGTGGGGATGATGAGATTCGGGGACTGGGGTAAGTGCTGTGTGTTCTGGCAACTGGATAAGAATTGGGTAGTGCGGACCGGGAAGATAATGGACTACGGGCCTGACGGGAAGAGGGTAAAGGTTCCCATGGATCATGTATGTTGGGTGCATATACTGGACGGTCAGGATTACCTGCTTAGGCAATGCCTGTTCGGGGAGTTTCTTATCAACTTCTATCCCAATGACGCTCCGGTGTATATAGTAGAGTCAGAGAAGACAGCTGTTATCTGCAACATCGTGTACCCTAGTAGGTTGTTCATGGCCTGTGGCGGTATCCATATGTTGAAGAGGGAGATGATAGAGACATTGGGTAGGAGGCGGATAGTCCTGTACCCGGATAAGGGCGACGCTTTCAACGAATGGAGAAAGAAGGTAGACAAGGATATGAGGGGGATGAATATAGAGATAAGTGATTTTCTAGAATCAAAACCCAATATAGATGAGGGGATGGATATAGCGGATTATTTTATAATTAAACAAATTTATAATAATGGCAAAGGTAGTTGATAATTACAAGGGATTCAAGGTGCTTGAAATAACAAGACAGGAGATGATGGATAAGCTTACCAGATATGGGTGCTTAGGTATTTGCGATATGTGTAACAGACCTACATCCGTAGGTTATTACGTGGCGGTGATCAATCAATGGATGTGCAAGGACTGTTACAATGATTTCATCAAGTCAATTGACAGGTATGAGGAGGACATGAAAATAGAAAACAAGAATTTTAATAGATTCTGCAATCTATTTAATGTTAAGATAGAAGAAACGGTATGAGAGAGTTGTCTTTAGCTCAGAAAGCTATGTTAAACGGGTCCATATGCCCATACTGCAAGAACCCGTCCACTATGATAAATACGGTAGAGGGGAAGCAAGTAGGGTGCGAGAAGTGTGGGGCTTGGATGAGGTCTGATTCGATGGGTAAACCAGTAGGGAGATTGGCGAAACCAGAGCTTCTTAGGGCCATGGATATAACAGCTATTGAGATCGATAGGTTCTTGAAAGAGTCGAGTTATGAAAGGAAAAACTTTTACAAAGAGTTATCCAGTGAGCTAGGAATACCAGAAGAGCATGTGTCTCCGTATAAGATGTCCTTATTATCATTGCTTAATGTTATGAGACATATCAAGGTATATGGGAAGAACCATATACAGATACATGAGGGTACCACGATAGGTAAGGCTTGCTCTAGGCACGGAGCGGTGGCGATCGGGAGTAACGCCTGCCACGGATGCCCGGAGTTTCTGTTTCATGTGGTAGACAATACAACCAATACGGTAGTCTGTGATACAGACATGAGTTATGGAGATTATGTAGGTGAAAACAAATAAATTTGGGCAATAATATCAATAGAATAAAAAATGAAAGTAATTTTTATTCATAAGCCAACAGAATTTTATGTTGGAGGATCGGTGTACAACAAATCTTATTGCAAGGATAAGATGATAGAAAAAGGCATCAGCGAGAACCGGGCAGAGATGCTTAGTGATATAATAGGTCCATACGTATGTGTGTGGGAGATAAAGGACGGAGATGATCCTTACGAGAGCATGAGAAGCAGACTCGGAGATAAAGCCTCATATTTAGATGGAGAGGATATTATCGTAGAGGATTATAATTATGACGAGGAGGACGAGGATGGGGAGATCGACTGAATACTATAGGACACATCCGGAGGCCAGAAGAAAGAAAGCCGAGACGGATAAGAAGATCAACGCCCGCCCTGAGCAGAAAGCCAAGAGACGGGAGTTGGGTCGCAAGAACTACAAGACCGATAAGTTGAAAGGTAAAGCCTATCGGAAGGGAAAGGATTTATGCCATACGGCTAAAGGACTTAGATATAAATCAAGATCAGCTAACAGAGGGTCTAAATCCGATACGGCTGGCGATAGAAACGCAAGAGGATGAGTGAGGATAGGATATGGAGGTCATCCAAGGAGATTATCATGGATGCCTATGAGAGGATAAGAAAGTATCAGTCGGGAGAGCTTCTCCCGGCTCGTACTGGATACGCTTATCTTGACAAGGCGTTGCTGGGCGGGTTCTACCCACAACATGCGGTGGCTATCGGCGCTAGGCCAGGAGTGGGCAAGTCTTATTTGGCTCAGAAGATTATGAGTAATGTAATGAATGTTAATATCAATCCCCAAGCTGATGATTATGTATGGCTCAGATGTGAATTTGAAATGAATCCAGAGGATTTGATGTTACGTTCACTATCAAAAAAAATGGGAAAGGATATACAAGATATTCTCCTTAACGAGATGTCTGATGAAGAGATAAAGGAAATGCAGAAATGTCTTAAGGAGGAAAACTCCAGCAGAATAACATACATTCCTAAACCATCGACAGTAGACGAGCTTCAGAACTTCTTATGGAATAGTTATATGCCAGCGAACAAGGATAAGAAAATGGTATTTGTATCCATAGATCATACAGCTCTTATACAAGGCACGGGTGACGCTAAGAGGAATATAGATAGTCTGATAACCATGTGTAATATAGCTAAAAGAACTTTTCCCAATATATTCTTTCTTATAATATCACAACTTAACCGTGATATTGAGGGAAGACGGGATCCTAAGGATCATATGCCAAAACAATCTGATTTCTATCAATCAGATACATTGGGGCAATTGTGTACGGCTATGGTAGCGTTGAATATCCCAAAAAGATACGGATATTCATCATACATGCAATTCCCGCAAGGCTGGTATCCTAATCTGGAACGTTTTAAGAGTGAATCAAGGCGCTCTTTCCGTGTAGATGGACTTATATTCCATCATATAGTAAAAGTCCGTCAAAGATCATTAGAGGAGATTGATGCGATACATGTAGATATTATGAAAGGATATGAGCGATATTATCCTGATGGAGGGGTGGTGCGCCAAGAAAGACCAGGAGGCTCGGATGCCCCTGTGGGTAGCGGCAAGCCGGACACGACAGTCGTTACGCTACCGCCCCCGCCTCCCAGTATTCCATTGGAGCAGCAATACATACCGCCTAGCGATGATTTTAATGTAGTACATGACGAAACACCATATTAATCATGAGACTTAGAAAGAATTATTTGCTTGTTATTATGAAAGGCATGGAGATGTTGTTAAAAGCCAACTTCTCCACCGAGAATAAGATGGGCATACGGGAAATTATATCCTATTTAAAGGAGATGTCTGAATACAGCATTAGGTATATCATCAATCGGGAACGGGAAAAGGAGATCATTAACATCTGCGAGGAGGTATCCAAAAAAGTTCAGGAGTATAAGAGGATGAACGACAACTCTATGGTATTGGAGTTGGAGAATCTGAAGCGGGAGGTTGTAGCGGTAGAGGATCTTCTTAGCTCCTACAAAGGTGTTCTTGATGCTGAGCTGGTGATAGCCGAGGATGATATCAGGATCATACGGGACAAGATCGCTATAAGCCTGAGGGAGGACGGAACATGCAAGAGCATGACTGATGCTGATAAAAGGGCTAGGGTGGATGTAAGATACGAGAGAGCGTTAGAGGATTATCGAATCCTTCTAAGATGCGCCAATACGGTTAGGGCTAAGATGTCGGTTATAGGGCATCTTAATCAATCAATAAATCAATCTATATCAGTTGGTAGGGTTGGTATGGCTAATGAATCTTATACGGTAAAGCAATATGAAAAAGGGAAAGAGATTATCGAAAGCAGACGGCCTTAGGGTATTGACAGAGGCTTATGATTCTATAAAGAATTACAGCGAGAGCTGCATGTGTATAGCTATAGTCGAATCGGCGGATATGCTTGGATTAGCGCATGATGATGATCTGGCATATGAGCTTATACCTGAGTTAAGGATGTTTAAACCTATAGATAAGCATCTCAATAGCTTTTGGTTTGACTGGGATGAACGAGATAAAAGGCTGTGCATACTCAAGACATTGATAGACATATATAGCGATAATGATCATTCTGATATATTAGAGAGAATAAGTAGAAAGATCAGGTCAATATTTTAACTTGTTTACGTATGTATATAAATTTCGAGCAGATGATGACATCAGGGTTAACGATGTCTGATGTCGGGTATCTTTTGATGATCCGGCAAAAAGAAGAGATGGCTAACACCATTCCAAAGGAGAAAATAGATAGTTATAAAGCATCTGGTTATATTGAGCTTCAGAAGAATGGGAAGTGGAAGATAACGCCAAGGGGAGGATCGCTGCTGATGCTGATAGAGACACCCGGTCTGACACCGGAGGTCGAGGGGATCCGGGACCGTATCGTTGGGGTATATAACGATATGGGTAAGGATACAGGAGCTATCAAGGAGGTGGAGAAAAGGCTTATCTGGTTTGTGGCTAACACCAACTTCAAGGAAGAACCTATAGTAAGGGCTGTAATATCCCATATAGACCTTAAACGTGAATATACGATGAGGTTGGATAACTTGATATGGAAACCGTCAAATGTCTATAGCGTACATATGAGCTTATCGGAATCAACGTTATTCGATACGATCATAAAGATGTATGGCATGACATCCGATCTGTATCTTAGGGAGAATAAGAATAAGGAGCTGGCATGGTTGTTCGCCGTAAGCCGGCTTCCGGACCCCCCCAAGAGGATGGATAAGGAATATACTATTACTGGAGATGTTAAGATGGACATCGAAAGAATATCAAATATAAAAAAAGAATTAGGTAGAAGATTAAAAATGTCGATTTAAGAGTTATGAAAAGAAATCAAGTATTAGGAGTAGTAATAGACGCAATATTTGCGAAAACATCTGAGTTTGATGATATTGAAGACATAAAGGAAGATAGTAACCTATCGTCCGATATGGCTATGGATTCATTGGATCTTGTTGAAGTGATAATGGATATAGAAAAGATGACAGGTGAATACATACCAGACGAGGTGTTTCGCAATACCCCTTGCGATGAAATAACGGTAGGAAGTTTAACTGATATGTTGTATGTTTATTTTAAGGACAAATAATGGACTTTGGATATGACGATTGGGAAGAGGGGTTAGAAACCCCTCTTGTCGATGATTGCGATGACGATTATAACGAGGAGGACGAGTATGATTTCGGCTAAAGAACTAAGGATAGGGAATCTTGTAAAAGACAAGGCTGGCAATATATGGAGGGTAGGGTGCGTTACTGGTATGCGTAATGAAAGTAAGTCATTGATCCTTGAACGTGAGGTTGATGACGGGATAATGAAATGGTATTCCGGGGAAGACGATGTCATGCCTATTGAGATAGATGATAACCTGCTTAATACCATCGGGTTTAAGTGTGATAAAGGACGGGATGTATATCGAGGCTACGGAATATCTATAGAGTTTTTTGATGATGGGTATTATCTTGGGCTTAGGGATCTGGAAGACGATCTAAGCGATCCTATACATATCAAGAATCTCCACCATCTACAAAACCTGTCAATGGATTTATATGGACATGATATAGATAAAGACTTATGATTATACCGGAGAATAATTTGTTATGCAAGGTCATAAACGGAGAGAAGGTTCTTGCCGCATCCTATTCACAGATAGACACGTTCGTCCAATGTCCATACAAGTGGTATAAGACTTACGTGGAGGGTCATAGGTCTACGGAGAAGCATGAGGCTACGTCATATGGTACGGTTATCCACCAAACGATGGAGTATTTCTTCAAGAACGGATGCAGACCTTCTTATGAGGATATGAGCAAGGCATTCAACTACTACGCCGATATAGAGAAAATACCTTTTGATAGCGTTAAATCTCAGATCGAGTCCATGCAACATGCGGCTAGGCTAATAAGATGGATCGTAGGGTTGTTTGAGAAGGACGCGGCTGGCAATTACAAGAAATCGTGGTCGGATCTTACGCCAATGGAGAAAGTGATCCGGGGGTCGAGACCGGCCGGCGTGGAGGAGGACTTCGTCCTGCCTTATAAGCTACCCAAGCCCCTTACATTGGATGGTGTGACATACGATAAGGTACATATCATAGGATCAGTAGACTGGAGAGGTGAGTATAAGACAAAAGACAGAATAGCCATGTATACGATAGACTGGAAGTCTGGGAGAAAATTATTCGATAAGGATAAATTGCTTCACAATCTCCAGCATCCGATATACGCCTTTTACATACTCAGAAAATATAAGGTATTGCCGGATATGTGCAGCTATTTCTTTACCCGCATGCTGGACAATCAAAACGTGAAGGTAGATAAGGAGAAAGTAGAGAGATCGGTCAAGGAACTTAACGATATTCTCCTTGACATGTATGATTTCGAGACAAATAAAATCAATAGCTATCAAGCTCACGTTTGGGACGACGCCAAACAGGGGTATAAGTACGAGAAGCGCTACCTCATGGGACGCCAGCCGGCCTGCCTTGAACCCCGCCCCAATCCTTTGTGTTTTTGGTGCGATTTCTCAATCCATAAACAAGGGACATGCAGGTATTCATCGGACTGGGATGAGTCAAAAAGAAAGAATAAAAAAGATTGACTTTATTAAAAAGCCTAGGTAAATATCTAGGCTTTAATTATATTTGTGTCAATAAATAATTGGTTATGGATAGAAACGAAAGAGAAAAACAGGTATTGGATCTTCTGATGTCTAGAAAGGATATCAGGAAATTGGTAGAGAAATCAAATGAATGTTATTCTAAGATGGATTTCGTTGGCGCCATGAAATACCGGCAGGAGATAAAGGATATCGTAGACCGGGAATCGAAGATCATGTTGACAAAAAGCGAGTCTTTGGTGAGTTTGATGAATAACGCTGATAATGAATATAAATTCAATATGCTGGTATGGCTACATTCCATGATGTGTATGGCAGATGTGTTTAACGGGATATTGGAGGATTTCAAGGATGGGGTAAGGAAAGCCAATGGCAACTCTAAGTTCGTTAAATTCGATAATCTGGATCGGTTGATGACAGAATGCAAGAAGGAGATTGATTATCTAATGAAAGGTACAAGTAAATCATTCCAGATATCTTTCGCCGTAAGAAGCGATGAGCTAAGGGAGATGATAGAGAATATGGTTGGCGACAATATCCGGGAAGGGTATGACATATTCAAGGAAGAGGCTGAGATGGTGAATGAGACAGATAGGAGCAAGATAGAGGAATTTAATAAAAAGCTTGACCATGATCAAATGTAATATAAAGCTAGGCGATATAGTCCATACCCAGATAGGAGTAGGAGAGGTGATAGCCATAAGCAAGACCAAAGAGACTTTGATGGTAAAAATGGACGATGGTCGGGAATGTGCGATAAGACTAGAGTACGTGAAAGACGTTTTTGATAACTACAGAGATGACATATAAATTAAGGCCATATCAAGAGGAGTGTGTTAAAAGTATCTCCGATTACATAAACTCTGATAGACATGATCCGGTATTGATCATAGGTCCTGTAGGTTGCGGTAAGTCACTTCTGATAGCAGAAGCGGCTAGATTGATGGGAGATAAGACGCTGATTTTACAACCATCAAAAGAATTGCTGCAACAGAACCACGACAAGATAACGTCGTATGGCATACCGGCTACCATCTACTCCGCTTCCTGTGGCAAGAAAGAGCTATCTAACATGATATATGCCACGTTAGGATCTATCAAGAAAGTTGTTGGTCAGCTTAAGGAGATGGGAATCAGAAACGTATTGATAGATGAGGCTCATGCCGGATACAGTCCTGAGGATGGCAGTGAGTTCATGACATTCATGAATGAGCTGAAGCCGAGAAAGGTGATAGGGTTTACAGCCACGCCATGTAGACTTAAAAACATGTCGATAGGACAGACATCATATTCCCAACTTAATTTCATCACTCGTATGAGACCGGTGTATTTCAAGAATCTGATTCACGTGATACAGGTAGAGGAGATGATAAGGCAAGGATTTTGGACGCCTCTTAAGTATGAGACATGGGATTTCAATGGAGATGCCCTTAAACTCAATTCTAACGGCTCCGAATATACGGCTGAGTCTATTAGTGAGGCGGTGAGAAAAAATGGCTTAAACAACCTTATTTTGCGTCGATTGATGGTATTAAAAGACGTATGTAGATCTATACTGGTGTTTATGGATTCTGTTGAGAGCTGTAATACTGCCGCCGAATGGATGAACGCCAAGATATGCGCTGGCATGGCGGAAGTGGTTCACGGAGGCACGCCAAAGAAGCAGCGGGAGGCTATAGTCGAGGGGTTCAAGTCGGGTAAGACGAAGGTGGTGTTCAACTATTCCGCCCTCGGTACGGGATTCGATCATCCGGGTCTGGATTGCGTGATAGTCGGAAGACCGACATTCTCGTTCTCATCGTATTATCAGTGGCTTGGAAGGGCAGTCCGTATAAAAGACGGAAAGGATAGTGCTTTGGTCGTTGATTGTTGTAACAACTCGTCAAGGTTCGGTGATATAAGGAAACTTAGTATAGAGAACTACAAGGGGTATGGATGGGGAATGTTTATCGGCGATAAGCTAATAACTAATATCCCGATGGGGGATAAGGTAACGAAAACAGATCTGGATATCAAAGCCGCCAAGAAAGATCGTAGGAGGGGGCTGGCGCAGGGCGTAACCGCCGCCCCTGTTCCCGGAAGGCCGGATCATCCCCTTGGATCTACGGTGATGACATTCGGCAAGTATTGTGGATGGATGTTTCATTCGATTCCAGTATCGTATTTCAAATTCATAAACGAGACCTTTGACTGGAGTAATGATCGAAACAGGGAGATAAAAGAATACATAGATTTTTTAATTAAAAACAATAGATTATGAATATGAGTATAGATGAGATAAAAGATATTTGTGTCCAAATCGCTATAAATGGCGTACATATATCACAAAAAATTAAATCAAATCATTGCATGATGATGGTATTAGCGTCAGCCCAAATAGATAATATTTTATCTAAAGAAAAGAACGGAGATCATGATTACGATAATGATAAAGATATTATCATTGGTCGTATCAAGATAATAGAATGTGAGTTGAAACAAATAAAAGGATTATTATGATTATGATAGGGTGTATATATCATGAGGCTGATCTTGACGGAGTAATGTCAGCGGCTATAGTAAAAAAGTATTTCAAAGGGGACATTGATCTTCTTCCTTACAATTACGGCAAGGAAATACCTGACGTGAATAAATATAATAAGGTGTTTGTAGTTGACGTGTCATTTGGAAACAGAACAAGATTCCTTTTCGATGAGTGGAAGGATAAAGGTACAGATGTCATATGGATAGACCATCATAAGACAGCCATAGACGATATGAGGGATTACGAGGTAAAGGGCAAGAGGCGTATAGGGACGGCGACCTGTGAGCTTACGTGGGAATATCTTTTCGATGACATCAAAACTCCTAATGTGGTAGAATTATTGAGTGCTTATGATGTATGGGATCACGACCGGTTCGAGTGGAGTGACGTTCTTTCATTCCAATATGGGATGAGAGGATATTGTGGTCTTGACGTGGATATGGCGGCAAAGGTCATGGATGGCGATCATGACTTCATATATGACATGATAAGGAACGGGGAGGCGATACTGGAGTATATCGTTGAGAAAAACAGAGGAGAGATGAAGATGTTCTCATTCGAGGCAGATATATTTGGATACAAGTCGATATGTATGAATACTACGGAGTTTAACTCCACCACATTCGAGTCTATGTACGATCCTAGAAAACATGATTTGATGATGCCATTTTGCTGGAACGGCAGATTCTTCAGATGCTCGTTCTATACCACCAAGGAGGAGGTGGATGTCTCGGCGCTGGCACGCAAGGGCAACCCCGGTGGAGGAGGCCATAAGGCGGCTGCCGGCTTCCAGCTTAGCGTGGAGGATATGATGGAGTTCTTAAAAAGTAAGGAGATGTGATATGATATGGATATTGTTTATTGTGGCGATAATCATATTATCCATAATTGTAATGATGAAGGGTTGGAATAAACTACATTGCAGCATGTTCTACGAGGGACTAATTATGGCAGTTGTAGGGGTAATGTCAATGGGGGCATCGATGTTTTATATGGATAAAGAAAATATGGAGGATATGAAAAACGTATATAAGTTCAAAAAACTTAGCAAAATGAAGCTAGACGATTACGGCTTCGGTTTATTCGAGTACAATGGCGTTCTTTATTTCAAGGAGGCAGATGAAGGGAGATGCTTTGATATAAGGAGCGGGAATGAGGCTATTATCGGGAAAGATAAGATTATAATGACTTTGGAGGATTAATATGAGGAAACTTGACAACACCAACAGGACGAGAAAGAAAAACGTACGACACTCGTGGGTAAAGGCGGGTCCGGGGATCCAACGCTGCGCTATTTGTGGGATCACGAAGCGAAGTGAGTATATAGACGGGAAGACCGTTCATTGCGTGCACCTATCATCTGGTGAGCTTTACTCTATGACAGGTGAGACGCCAGAATGCAGGGATCTTAGTGAATTTTATTAATCTAAAAAGTATATAATTACCTAATAATAAAACAAAAAGGAGTTTGAAATGAAAGAGGAATTTAGCAAATACGACAAAGTCGTTTATGATGGTGAGGTATTTGAGGTACTTGAAACCGCCGACAATACGGGAATGATGAAAATAGAACCGTTATTTGATGAAACATATAAATCCATTTGGGCTGATGAGGAGATGGTTGTCTCGTTAAACAGGGCTATCAAGTTAAGGCTTATTGATGATGAGACGGCAGATGAGGCGATGAATTTCGGGAAGCCAAAAATAGGAGATGCGGTGGTGGGAAGCGGGCCGCTCGTAGGGAAAGACGGCAGCGGCAAGGATGACCGGGCCGACGGCAAGCTTCGATGGGACCTCCTTCCTTTGGCTGAGATAGAGGACATCGTGAGGGTATATACGGAAGGTGCCAAGAAGTATGCTGATAACTCATGGCAAGATATACCTGATGGGTTCAATCGTTATCTAGGTGCACTCATGAGACACTTGGTCGCTTATACGAAAGGGGAGAGATATGATAAGGAGGGATTCATGCATCTATCCGCCGTATGCTGGAACGCTATAGCATTATTATATTACGATAAACATAACAAAGGGCTTATAGAATGGAAGAGTCAGGAGAAAGAGTAGTAGATGAGAGATTAAGAGCTATTAATAAAAAAACCGGTAAATACGTTGATTTAATCAAGCGCACTATTTATGATGATACTCCATTTCCGATAGTTAAGTATCTCAATTATAGTTATGATGAATTGAATTATGATTATGTAAGGTATCTGAATTTTGATATAGACATAAATTGGGAGCAGCGTAGATATCAAATTGTTAAGGATTTATTATCTAACGATTTCGATGGAAGGAAGATGGGTATAGATGAGGTAGATAATGCTATATTTACTGCTGATTTAATTATTAACAGATTAAAAACTATTTAAAAATGGTAAGAATTGATTTTTTCACGAAGAAAGACGCTGAGTACAGCGATTACATGCGATATATTATCGCCAACACATTACAGGAGTATGAGGGTGAGGTCACGTTAAACCAGATCCCGGAGAACAAGGCCGCGGAGGAGGAAATATCCAAGTACGGTATAGAGGTATATCCTACTATCATCGTCAGTGGAGATAACATGGATGGCTTTAATAAACTTGAGGGGATGGCCAGAAAAGCTGATCTTATTAACGTCATGTCGTTATACGACAAGAAATAGGCTTATGACGATAAGGGATAAATATTTTGGTTGGAAAGATATATTCTTTGACAGGTTCGTGCATTGTTGTAATGAAAAAAGTGACCAACCACAAGGAAGTAATATACCTCTAGCCAAAATAAACTTCGATAACAAGACAGGATATGTAGAGGACGGGACTATTAATATAGCCGAGCTTCTTCAATATCTTTGGATAAATAATAAGGTCTATGGGTGTGAATATGCACCCATAGATATATCTTCTGTCTTACAAACATTGATTAGATTGACCGAGAACGCTAAACATATGTTTGAGGATCAACCGGGTATATATGATATGATCCCATATAGAGGATTTTTTCTTAGAGATGACTTTTCATCCGGGAAAGATTATTCACTTGATTTGGATAAAATAGTGAGCGGGATGGGTGGATGGTATGGAGAGGATGAAGACCCATGCTATTCGATGTTTGTTAGCCAAGATCAGATATGGAACTTAAATCCGATATTAAAGGTATTAGCTGATGAGGGATCTATTCTAGCCAAGGAACTTGGGTATGATATGAACTCATATGTCAGCGATAATGGATACACGATATACAACCCCTACCTCTCGTGGATTAATCATTACTATCATTATTGCCCGACATTTAATGAGGATAAGCTGAAACCTTGGGATAGGGTGGAAGACAGAAAGAATAAATTCAAGATGACGGATAAGGTTAAGAGAGGCGCCAATAATTGGTATTATTCAGGCGGGACTATATCTTGTGTGGATAATTTCTTGGGGAAAGAATACAGAAAAAATCTCCGAACCTTCATATATCGTGGAATAGTATTCTTTTTAGATCGGATATGGCATACACCATTGTTTGAGAAGATGGGCGTGAAAATGAAATACAACGCTTATTATTGTTATGCCGCTACTTCCGGGATATGGTATGATAAGAGATTCAAGGAAAGACTAGCCAAGAGGTTTAACAAGTCGCTGGGCGGCGATGGGGAACTGTTCGGGGCTAACCTAGCCTGCATGGTATGTGACCGTAAGGATATCGATTGGGAGGCGCTTCGTCTTTGGCTTGACAAATACGATGATCCTACTGATAAGGGCATGGTGAATAGCCCTATTCAATTTATGTATTTATATCTATATTACTCTTTTAACAAATAAGACATGGAGACTAAAATATGGTGTAAACTTGTATATAATTACCTAACATTATAATATAATTTAAAAGATGGCAAAGAAACAGTTAAAGATCCCGTTTAAAGACGGGAGACCATGCAAATGGGTTAAGGATGTTCATGATGAGGAACGTGATAATTATGAGTTTGATGAATGCCTTGAGATACACGGATTCGTTCGTGGATGCTCTTCGGCTGTAATGATATTAAGACCGGCAAATGATCATGGAAAGGATTTCAATTATGTCAACAGTATCTATTATCAAGTGTTCTTGACGGATAGCAAGGAGATAATACAAAATATGATGCATGGGATCATATACGGGAAATGGACTTTTGTTAAGAGGGGAGAAAATTTTGGTATAAAATTGGTTAAGGTCTTACCTAAGATACATAAAATATCCCTTGATATGATCGCAAAGGATATTTTTAGGTCTGAGAATAAATGAACAATATGAAAGTATTATCATTATTTGATGGGATATCATGTGGATATCTAGCATTACAAAGAGCCGGTATACCTATAGAGACTTACTACGCCTCGGAGATAGACAAGACATGTATAAAGTTGACATACTCCCACCACTAAAGTGATTGGGATTCTTGGATACAAGTGTACGGGACCCCGGTTTTGCAACCGTTGGAATTACCCGTACTCTCCAATTCGGAAATGCCCTTCCGAAGGATATTTTTAGAGGCTAAGAGGTCCCTGTCGTTGATAGAACCGCATCCGGGACAAACCCATGTGCGGTCGCGTAACAACAGACCTTTATTAATGCAGCCACATTCGCAAGTTTTGGAAGAAGGATACCATTTGTCAATCTTATGTACTATCACTCCATACTTTGAAGCGATATACGTAAGTTTGTTAATAAAAGAAGAATGACTGAGATCGGAAATCTTCTTCCCCCACAAACGTTTCATTCCTTCAATGTTTAGATCTTCAATGAAAATATAATCATATTGTTTACACAACTGATGTGCTAACTTCCATTGAAAATCACTACGTAGATTCATGATTTTCCTGTTTGTCTGATGAAGCTCGAACAACCTTCTTTTCCTGTTATTCGATCCCTTTTCAGATCTTGAGAGGTTGCGATTACATTTCTTTATCTTCTTTTGATATCTATTGAAAAACAAAGGAGACTGAATAGACTTTCCATCGCTTAATGTCATGTAAGTTTTAAGTCCGAAATCGATTCCTACAGATGCACCATTACGTGACTTTTCATAGGTCTTATTCGATTTCGAGTCTGTTACGATGACAATGGAATATCTATTACATGTTTCCCTTAAAACTCTGACCTGTTTTACATTCCCATCGTAAGGACGGGAATATGAGAACTTAAAACGCTTGTTTATCTTATTGATCGTGAAAACATTTCCATTCAAAGCAAATCCTCCCTGTTTAAATACAAAGGAGTTAAACTTCTCTGCTTTCTTGAACTTCGGAGGTCTTTTGCATAGCTTTTTAAAGAATCTTTTATAGGAATTGTCAAGACGTCCAAGGATTTCCTGTACGGTCTGGGAATGCAAAAGGACTCTTTTGATTCGTTTGGTAAAGTGCTTTTGAAGCCTGTTCAGTGAAATATATTTTCCAAATCTCCTGTAATAACGTTTCTGTAAATTCAAGGCATGATTCCATACAAATGCGCATTCCCTAAGCATTTTATCTAAATGCTTAGTGTTCTTGGATTTATATATATTGTACTTGTATGAGATCATGTTTTAATTATTTTTATGACGCAAATATAATAATAATTTACTATATTTGCAAAACAATTCAACAAAAAAATGGATAGTAGATGGAAAACAAACAGAGGAAGTGTCTATAATTTGGGGTATCACATAATTTGGTGCCCTAAATATAGAAGAAAGAAACTCGTAGGAGATATCGAAAGAAGATTAAGAGAGCTTCTATACGAAAAAGCTAGTCAAAACAATTGGAAAATAAAAGAACTGGAGATAATGCCGGATCATGTTCATTTATTTATAAAAGCAACTCCTTCTGATTGTGTATCTCATATTGTTTCACAATTGAAAGGATATACAGCTAACATGTTAAGAAAAGAATTTGAATCTCTTAGAAGAGAGCTTCCTACATTATGGACAAGATCTTTTTATGTAGAATCGGTAGGGCATATATCCGAACAAACAATTATAAAATACATTGAAAATCAAAAGAATATATGAAATATGATACTATCCCCTCTTTAAAAAGAGGGGCTTTGGATAAAATTGTAAAGTAATTTCGCAAAATTACTGATGAGCTTATGTTCGGGTCATTAGAAACGGATATAATGTGACATGTGAAGGTAAACACGAGCAAAATGAGACCATACGGAAGAATCAAGATAGTTAAGGGATCTTTATGGAAAAAAGATATACATCCACCGAAAGGGCACAAGAATTGGTGGGATGACATATGCGATCCTGTACCTAGAAGTACTATGAAGCTTAAATTTAAAACAGAGTTAAGAGATGATTATAAACAAGAAATGGTCAATGCCGAACAGCGAGACATTCAGCATAAAACCGATAAGGGAACTTATAGATAAATATCGAGAAGAGGGGATGGTTATAGTGGATCCATTCGCCAGAAACAGCGATATAGGGACGATCACCAACGATCTTGATCCTGATACTAGGGCTATGTATCATAAGGACGCCACGGACTTCCTGCGTGGTCTTAGCGATAATATAGCTGATATGGTGTTGTATGATCCACCATATTCCTCGAGACAGGTATCCGAGTCATATAAAAAGCTTGGAGGTGCTGTTGATATGCAAACAACACAATCTAGTTATTGGGCTAAGCAGAAGAAGGAGATAGCTAGGATCACCAAGAAAGGAGGGGTGGTCATTACCTGCGCGTGGAACTCCGGCGGTATAGGGGCCGGGCTTGGCTTCGAGCAGCAGGAGATTCTTCTTGTGGCTCATGGGGGATGGCATAATGATACGATTGTTACTGTAGAGAAAAAGATCAAGGGTTAGATGAAAGAAAGGATATTCACCACAAAAGAACAGGGGAGAGTGCTGATTGAGGCCGGCCTCCCTATCTCCACCGCCATCGGCTTCAGAGACAAGTACCTTGACTCATTGCATTCTATGGAGGATGACGCTGGTCGTATAGGACTGATCGAGGCCGTTACCCCGGATATATCCAACCCTGTTTGGGATGTAGGCACGTTGCTGAATTTGATCCCATATGAGATAGAGGGTTGTACATTAGAATGTTATAAGCTAAAACATGCATGGTCTGTAGCGTATAGAGATATAGACGAGATCCCTATATATTGGAGTAGCGAGAAACTTCTTGTAGACACATTGTTTTCGATGATGATGGAATTACTTAAACATAAGATTATATGAGCATAAAGCAAATAACAAAATTAAGGTACAAAACGAAAGATAAGCCTCCTATAGAAGGGGTTCCTCTTTTAGGATACAACAAAAAATATAGCTGTCCGTGGGAAACAATGTATAGGAGAGGGGATAAGTACTACACCTGCATGAAGTATGATGCTGAATTTGAAACATATCCACCGGAAGAATATGAATATTTATATCCATGAAAATATGAAACAAGTAACAAGAATAAGATACAAAACAGAGGATAATCCGCCTATGGCTAATGTCCCTCTTATAGGATACAGTTTGGAATACGACTGCAAGGTAGCGTTGGTATACAGAAAGGGGGATAACTATTACACCAATATGGAGTGCGATGTTGAATATAAGACATCTCCTCCAGATGAGTACGAATACGTATATCCGTGAGAATTAGAAGGGATATATTTATATTTAAGCATGATTAATATTATTTTAATATTATTAATGCTTTTATTTTTGTTTAAATCCTATCTTTGTATCAGTATTAAAAACCAGATTGTTATGAACAAGTTGATTTTAAACAATATCCAAGACCTGTGGAGGTGGAGGGAGAAGATAAACATTGATGACTTTAGAGAGGAGCCTATGGCTGAGGATATGCCACTCTATTTCCCATGCGCTGTTATCTGGCATGAAGATTATGGTGAGCATGACGATGATAATTATATATGTTATGGATTTGTTTATGTAGCAGAAATATTAGGGATATGAGTGTTAAGAGACAGATATTTATTAATAACAAAGACATTGATGGGAAGATAGCTAATAATACGACATTTGATTTCGATTTCAATATTGACAAGAATATTCTTGAAAAAATAAAAGCAAAGAAGGAGAGCAATAAACTAAATACAAAAGATTGGACGCTGTTCTCACTTATGGTTTTGTTTATTTTTGCGATGGGAGTTGTAAGTGGATGGTTAGCGTTTAATTGTTTAGGCATTGGAGAAGGTTAAGGAACATTTTAAAAATCAATAGATATGAAATTACTATTTTTCGATTTAGAGACAACCGGTGTTAAGTTCTGGAGAAACGGGATACACCAAATAGGAGGGATCGTGGATATCGACGGGCAGGAGGCAGAGAGGTTCGACATCCGCCTAGCCCCGAACCCTGCCGCCACGATAGAGCAGGAGGCGCTGGACGTGGCCGGCGTTACCTTGGAGCAAGTGCAGTCTTATCAGCCTATGGAAGACGGATACAGGCAGTTAGTTGGTATATTATCCAAATACGTGAATAAGTTCGATAAGAGGGATAAAATGTATTTAGTGGGGTATAACAACGCTGGATTCGATAACAGCTTCCTACGGGCTTTATTCCAGCAATGTGGGGATAAGTATTTCGGATCATGGTTCTATCCTAACTGTATGGATGTATATGTTATGGTGACACCATTCCTTATGGGCGTAAGAAACGATATGGAGAACTTTAAGTTGATGACCGTGGCTAAGACTATGGGTATTGAGATTGATGAGAATAAACTCCATGACGCTACTTATGATATTGAGCTGACTAGGGATATATTTTATAAGATAATCAACAAAATGGATGTCAAGCTATGAGAGATGTTCTAGAGGCCATACATGATTACCCGGATGAGGCTCTTGGGTTATTTTTCTTTTTGATAGTGATTGTCTGGTTATTGTCAGGTGTATTTGAGAAAAAAGATGGATGATAAACTCGATGAGATACTGGATCTCCTAAGATCTCAAAATGAGATGATTAAGGATATTCACGACTATGTGAAAGAAGTTACCAGCGAGAAATATATAGGGGAGTCTAGGATGACCAGCTTCTCTATCAATTTGGCCGCTGATATACTTACCGAAGCCATTAGCCCTAAGATAAAAGGGATGATGGTGGATTTATTAAGGAAACAGGGATGGAAAACCGAATGAGACATGGGAACATATGAGAAGAAGGTAAATCAGTTAAAAGATTTGATGGTAAGGAAATACAAATCGGCTTACAACAAATCCAAGGAAATGGACATAGATATAAGCTCGATGACATATCTTCCAATACCAGATGCATTTAACGTCATAAATATTGAAAAAATGCATGTTATTCTTGATCGGGTCAATAAGATCATAGATGATAACAAGGATAAGCTTAAGAATCCGACTTGCGCCACTTGTATACATCTACATGATCAGGAGTGGGCGAAAAGATACGGGAAAGTATGTTGCTCTATTTGGCAAGTGTGTGACCATTATATAAATCCTAACAGTAAATATAACAGGAAGCAAAAGACTTATGTTAGACGACCAAGCAACAAAGCTTGTCCTAATTATGAGTATGGTGATGATAATTTTGAAAATAGAAAAAGAAAATTAAAATCAGGTGAATGGTTAAAAGAAAATATTCGATAGATGATTACGCAGAGTTCAAGACCATCAAAGATTGGGAATGCAAATGCTGCGGGAAAAAGATGCCGGCAGGAAGTAAACGGATGTTGCCTAGAATAAGAAAATGGGCGGATTACGGTATATGTTTGTCATGTTTCGATAAATGGAAGTTAAATGGAGGGGATATTGTTTATATAAATAACACAAGTCCTAGGAAGCAAGCTCCCCGTATCAAGAAAGAGCATGTTATACATATGTCCAATATCCTAAAAGGGAATTGTGATATAATAAAAGGCCGAAAACTTTACGTGGCTTTAAAAAAGGTGATAAACAGCGGAAAAACGATTGTCCTCAAATTCGATACCGATCAACCGATATGCATGTCAACAAGAGTCATGAATCCTTCGTTCGGGGAGATCATGGACGAGTACGGCAAGGATATATTCCAAGGAAAACTTAAACTAACAGATGCCCCAAAAGGAGTTAAAGATTTTATAGTTAACTATATAGAAAAATATAATAAATTATGAACTTCAAGACATTTATATTCATGATCCTGACATTCAGGAGAATAGATCCTATACCTAGGAATATAGGAATTATGGTAAGTGTAATGACTTGGATATCTATAATATATGTGATATTCATCTTTACTATACTGATAATAAAATTAACGACGTAAATGATATGAAATATGCAAAAGACAAAAATAAAATGAGCAAATCAAACAAAATAGAAATTTAGCAAACCGGTATGTTGAAAGACATATAAAGGATAGGCATCTAAGCGATGATACGATAAAAGAAATAAAGATAGCCTATGTTATGGTTATAAAAGATTTTATTACAATTATTGACAAGTCTACATCAATGAATGAAGATGATATAATATACGTCATTAACAGCATATCATCAATATTATATGAACCTATAGACATCTCTAACACCGATAAAAAAATGTTGGAGATAGGGATAGCGCTAGGCCTAAAGGGTGCTATATCATGTATATTTGGTTCATTATCAAAAGATGACTGCAATATAAAAGATGAGATAATTGATATATCTAAACACATAAAAGAAAAATTAATATCAGATAATCATGGATAATAAACAACTTTACAAAATAACCTTAACAAGGGAGCAACTGATGTTGATCTCACAATGCGTGGAAGACATCAGTAGATTTGCGGCGGGTGACATGGATCTACAGCATACAACAGATACGTTGATAGATGATATGGATAGGACGGAATCGCTGGGGATAAGAAGCTTTATAGTCAATAACTCACGAGCGATAAGAAGAAGGTTGTTCCCAGATCTTGAGGATTTTGAGCATATAGGGTACGATGGAGGCAGTAAGGATAAGATAAATAGGAAGAGACTTATCGGCAACACCTACCAGATATATAGGTCGATATTACATCAATTGGCCATTGACGAGGACTGGAATAACGTGTATAGTGATATCACGTTACCTTCAGGCGATATGGGAACAATTAAAGTGGAGAGGATTGACGATGATAAGGATAACGACATTTAACGATACTAAAATATGAGCTTATTTGTATGCGCTAAATGCGGTTGTGTTGATAATACCGCCACGTCTAGCTACTGGATGTTGACAAACGAGAATATGGTGGATAAATTCGACTATGCCAAGGAACTACAGCCGTACAAGGGCATGGCGCTGTGCAGCGAATGCGGGAGGCTGGCTACCAGCCCAGACGGACGTGATGTCGTGGTGCCCGGTAAATGGCACGGGAAGTTCCCGAAGGAGAAAGCTACCGAAGAGCAGTTAAAACATGTAGGATACAAAAATTTGATAAGATGAATAAGATAAATAAGGCAAGAAAAGGAGAAGTTAGAATATACAAAGGAATGACATACGTGGCTGTCCCGGAGATAAAAGAAGATCATTGTACAGGATGCTGTTTTTATAACGAGGGAAGCTGTTTAATACGTGACCAGGATCATGTCGATTTTCCTGATTGCCATGATAGCGGTATGATTTGGATGCGAAAAGAAATTAATATAAGCGATATCAAAGAAAAGGCTATCAAATTAGCCATAGAGGTCATGAAGCCCATCCCAGTATGCTCATCACCATGTTATAGCATAAGTGATAGCAGATCACCGGAGGAAAAGCATGAGGAGGAAATGAGGTTTTGTAAGGATCTTAACGACCTTAGATGTGAGATGCTTATTGATATGGCTAAGAAAATAGAAGAGTATTTATTACAAGATATATAACAACCTTAAAAAATCATTATATGGACATTGAACTTTGCAAGAAAGAATTTTTCTTATTAGATGAAGAACTGGAAAGTTTTAAAGATTTTTTGAATGATCCTACAAAAACATCTATCATTCTATTGATGGAGTAAAAATTGTCAAATCAGAAAATGGGGAACTTTGTGGAGTAGGTAGAATACCTCATCGTCTAAAAATCGTAAAATAAAAAAATGACGTTATTATGGCTACTAAAAAACAGATATTAGAATCAGATGAATTACTTCAGCAAAAAAGAAAGGCTTATCATCTTTCAGATGAAGGATTCGAGGAATATAAAAAGTTCTTGTCAGATCCCGATCAAAAGAAATTTTGTTTCAAGGGATATTATTATGTAGAGGTAAAGGAGCAGGATGATAAAGAGCTATCAGGACTGATGGGACGAGTAGTATATAAATAAGGATAGAGGTTATAAGCCTCTATCCTTACAATACTCATACATTATCATAGAAATGTCCATATCTCTTAAAAACATCTCTTTTCTTCCTTGACAACTCCTCTAGCTTAACAAATCCTTTCAATGTTATCATGACGGTCATGGCTTTAGCCTCCCAGTATTCATCACCGGGATCAGACCCATATGTAACTAATCCATAATTACGAGCGGACTGATATGCTTCTATCCTACCTCTCTCATTCCTAAAAACATATTTTAATTCCTGTAATAACGGATACATGTTCTTAATCCCGATATAATAGCCAAATTGCTCAAAATACTTTGATGATTCACGGATAAGGACACCCTCTCTTGGAATAGACCTTTTAAACATATCAATTACCGGTTCATTCTCCTTTATAGTATCTATAGCTGTATTTAATTCAGCTTGAACGACCTTCTTCTCCTCCTCTATCACTTTCTTGGCCTCAGCTAACGCCTGCTTCTCTTTTTCGGACGCCAACAACGCCTCTAACGCTTCTATATAATTATGCGGAAGATTCTTCTCCACGGATTTTTCCACCTTATTCAAAGCGTTTACCGCGCCATGAAATACACTCCTATATACATCAAATACCCTTCTTTCTTTTCTTGCTATTAAATATTCCATACAAGACACAGAAATCATATACACAATCGCAGGTCTTCCTCCAACCGGGTTTTTGCCATTTTGGGTAAAAACCTTATAGTCAATATCTTTGATAAAACCATTATCACCAGTAAGAACCCTAACAGCCTTACCTTTATCAGAATATATCAAAGGCCAAACATCATCTAAATTAACTGGAAAATCTTCTCCGGATTTAACTAACTCAAGAACCTTCTCAAAATACGATCTAATAGACAAATCGTCATTTAAAACAATATTACACATAATATAAAAAATAGGCCCAAAAGGAAATGCCGGATCTCACCTCGACAAATCCTAATGAGCCAAAAATATCTTACACATTGAATGACCTTGAAGTGAGATCCCGTCATTCATTGTTTCATGATGCAAATATAGCCAATCAAATTGTCTTAAACAATTGACTGGCTATTTTTTTTTTGTCATACTATATCAGTTATCTTCCCCTGTCAAAATACCAATTAGCGTCCTCCCCGGACTCATCCTTATCCCTGCCTCCTAAGAAGAATCCCATCGTCATGCCGTTGGTCATCAACCAGTAGTCGGATGTCTGTTTAATATCCCTAGCCGTCTTGATATTATACCATTGCTTACCGAACGAGAATTTCATGAGCTGTCTCCACAACTTACTCTCGCCCTTGTACACGCCGGTCTGGACAGTAGCGAACGGGTCCCAGTTCCGGGGATCGGTGAGATCGCCTAACTTCCGGGCCGTAACCAACGGATCTTGCAGCATATCTATAGCGTTAAGCTCCATGAACGGGGATGTCTGGGAAGCGATCTCATTGATCGTCCTGAATCCTATATAGGTAATGAACTGCCCGAACCAACTATCCTCATTATCCTCCCTGTATCCCATCAACGCCCGTCCTATGGCCATCATCGTAGCGAATACCGCCATGTTGATAATCGATCTCTTGATATTGATCTGCTCGTAGGGGGTAAGCTTATCATACTCTTCCTTAAGCACGTCATATGCCTCTCCCATCCTGCCCTCGGACATCGATCCATAGACATTACCGGCCAGTCTCCATAACGTTCTCATATATCCTTCCTCAAACTGGTTGGTTTGGAAATTGAAACCGGCTTTCTTATACGCCCGCTGTACGGCCAATATAAACCATCCACGGTGAGGCAGCACCATATTAAGGATAGCGTTCCGGCTAGCCCCCACCCGGTTCTGCTCGTTCAAGGCGCCGTCACAGATCTGCACCATACTCCTTACCCTACTGGACAAGGTGGGTATATATCGGTCTATAATATCCTTGTTAGCCTCGTTCTTAGCCACGATCTTTCCGTCCTTGACATCTACCATGTTCCACATAGAATAATCCCTTAAACGCTCCCAATCGCGTTTAGCCTCGTTAGCGGACATATTTCTGTCTTTCATCATCATCTCCTTGAAATTGGAGTATGACCAGAACTGACCCTCGTATAGGCGGGTATCATCCATGACCGATATAATGACCTGCGGATCCAACGGGGAGTTAAGAACCTCCATCATCTTAAACGGCAGATCCCGGAAGAAGGTTCTCCAGATCTTGTTATACGCCGCCGATCGTACACGGTTGCGGACATTGAATACGCCTAGAGCCTCTCCGACGACATATAGCTTGTTGGTACGGTTTATATCCCCGATCTCCGACACGTACGTACTTAACTGCTTCTGGGCTTCCCCATAGGCGTATTTCATGGAGTCCTTGCTTATATACTGCCCTACCATACCTTCCAAAAGGAAGTTGGCCTGCCCGGTAAGGGCGCCGGTAGCCGCGACGAATGGGGAGAAGCCTAAGTTGGATTTGGATACGAATTTGGTAAACATAAGAGCCAGCTTATTAAGATCGACCTTATAATTACCTATATTCCATTCCGCCCGCTTATTATTTATCCTGACATCGTAGATGCTGGCGTTAACCCAGTCCTGAAACATCCTATAGGCGTGAGTGGCCTCCGGGTTCTTACCGCCGTCGTATTGCGTCTCCAGCATCATGTTCCTGTATCCCATGACATCATCCAAGGCCGCCCTCTTATACTTGTAAGAGGTCGCTTGTAAGGATAACATGGAATAGGAGTAGGCGAAGTCATGGGACACGTCATCGGCGTTCTCCAACTTATTAAGATAGTATTTGGGGATCATACGATATTTGTTATCGTTCTCATCAATCCCTCCTAGGTCTTGTCCTTGACCGTGTATAGGATCATCCACCCTCTCGCCAACAATATCACGTACGGCATTGCCGATAGCCGCCTTCGGGTCAACCCCGGCCTGCACCATCCTCTCCACGCCGCCCTTGGATATTTGTGGTATCTGGTAGATATTCCTGAACCGCTCATCATAATCCTCCATAGCCTTACGGCTTATGTTAAGCAATTCTTTCCTCATCTCCCACTTATCCTTATTGATCGTAGCTTCCTCCCCTTCGTTGGTAATACCGTATTTCTTGAAGAAAGCCTCGTTCTTGTACTTATCGAACCTAGGCGTATGATATCCATAACCCAGATCGGGATTATAATTAGGATTACGGAAAGAACTCTCGGCATCAGCCTCATCAAGCCACTGGTTATTGATCGTCAGATCGATCATATTAATATCAAACCCGAAACGGGATACGCTATTTTCCTTAGATATACCATTTTCTATGGCATCAAAGAACTCGGATACCTTATACGTACCGTTATTTATCTTCCTAACGAAATCAGAATATCCCTTGGGAGAGTATTTCCTCATATAAGGATACAACCGGGTTCTGGCGTACTCGACAAGGATCTTATCAGTCTTACCCATCGTTATGTCGTTAGCTAGCTTATTATTGAAGTCAGGACCGTATTTCCTTCTCAAAAACGATACCTCCACGGTCGTCCATGACGGGTTTTTCCGAGATAACTTGGCGGCCATCCGCTCCACTTGGCTGCGGGAGCGGGCGGACATATGTTCCTTGGCGAATTTAATCTCATCCATACCCTTGTCGTATGCCATGGCGTCCCTTAGAGCGTTACGGTAAGAATCCGTGACTCCACTCTCCACCGTATCAGGCATATCCATCTCAATAGCCTCAGCGGAAGCGGCGGCGTTAATAACGCTCTTAGCCTCAGCCAGACGATCATATAACTCGTTTATCTTTCTTAATGAGGCGGATCCACGTAACCTATCGAAATCATATTCCCCGTATCTCGTGCTATCCCGGTACTGGATAAGCAAGGGCCTTAGCTGGTCATTGATCTCGTTTATTGTCGCCATCGCCTCCTCTACCTTCTCTATCCTTGATGATGATACAGATTGCTCCGTGATCTTATCAACCAGATTCTCGTAATAATCACCCTCCTCGGATCCCCACATATCCTTGGAGAAGCCAAGATGACCGCCAGCTAGCAGGAACTCAAACGCAGCCTTGCCGCCCTCGGACCGCTCTATCCCACGAAGTATCTCCTTGAACTCGGCGGAAGCCTTACGACCCTCGTTGGTATTCCCGAACTCCTCGGCCCACGCCTCGTCCCATGCCTTGATCTCCTCGGACATCATCAGAGCCTCGGATCCCTCTTCCTTTGGTGTCCCATCGGAATACCACTCGCTCTTGGCTATAGCCCTATCACGTAAAATATCCAGATAAGATCTCCAAGCTATAGGATCGGATTGAAACGCCTTCCAATCGACCTTCCCGTTCCTCACGAACTTATCCATAGCCACATACCGGCTCCTGCGGATACGGGTCATGAAATCGGACGTAGCTTGCGATACCCTACGACCCAGTCTTTCCTCGACCTTCTTATTGACTTTCTCGATCTTATCGTAATAAGCCTGCACCATAGGTTTCTCCCGGTTCTCATCCAACCACTTATTTATCGTATCCAGATACCGTTGCTGATCCTCGAACGTCATGCCCGAGATATCGAAATTCTGGATGGTAGGCTTGAATATATGATATACCTCCTTAGTGATAGGCTTATCCCCGTCATATCCTACTATGTCGTCACGGGTCTTCACCTTAAGGCCTCTATCGGATAGAAGAAGGTCGATAAGCTGTTTCTCGGTCTTACCCGTAACATTCTTAAGATCATATATATCGATAATAGCCTTAGCCTGCTCGGTCCTGTATAGCAAATCGTATTTAGCGAAATCACGGGACGAGTCAAGGTAATCCGAGTTCTTCCCATTTATCTTCTGTATAAGATCCTCATTATCCTTTATCCCCCATCCACGCTCTTTCATCATCCTAGTCATCTTATTGATATTGGATATACCCTCGGTATGGGCTTCATTATGGGCCTTGGCTAGACGTTGGCCTAACATACCTAAAATAGCGTTACCACTATGCTCCAGCGTACCAAAGAACCGGGACATGACATTGATATCCTTATGGATGTTATTTATCAACTTCTTTATCCCATTCCAATATCTTTCCGGGATATTAAACATCCTGAGCTGTCCATCCAGCCAGTCCTCATTACGATCACTTCGAAGAGCATTTATATCAGACATGGATGTCTCAGCCATACGTAATATATCATCCATATCCTCTACCATACCAACCTTATTGCTGCCATAATAATCAGCCGCCTGATTATTGACGAATCCACGAAGGTTCCTGATCAGAGGAACTATCTCCCCATATACGTTATCGATAACCTGTATCGTCTCATAATCCAATCCTTTTCCGCTCTTACGTAGGCTACTGGCGACAGTGACCAAATACTCCACCTCGGCCTTGGCGGTCGCTATGACGCTCTTGGTGGATAATAGGTTGTTATTCTTATTTAGCTCACCCCCGACTTGTCTTACCTTCTCGCCTATATCACGTAGAAGGGAGATACTCTCACCGATCCTCTGGCTTTGGCTTGACCTCATCCTCTGCAATCTGGTATATAGTCTTTCCAATGACCTACCGTTCTTGATCAGCTTATTAGCCACATCAACATCCGATAATGAGTACATGAGATGGTCGCTATCCTTTAACAGAAGCACGTCAAATGCGCTTGGATCATCAGCTAACGCCGACTCCTTTATCCTATCAAGAACCTTATTCAAGTCTGATCTTTGAGTAGAGAAGAAATTCCGTATAGCCCGGATTATCCTGCCAAACAAGGAGAGCTGGGCGTCCTCGGACGAGGCCAGATCCTCCACCGCCTGTTCCATGCCCGGTACGAACCGCTGGGCCAACGTCTTGCCTAGGATCTCCCGCTTCACCATCCGATCCAGTTCCTCCCCTTGGTATTCCTTCCCATACACCTCATAGTAACGACCGGCGAATTGATTCCATAATGGCGTGCCGACAACAGAGTCCAGAACCTCATCAATCTCCTGCTGGTTACGATAAGTATCGATCAAGAAGTGAGCCACCTCCTCATTAAGATCCTCTACCGTAGCTCCCTCGGCCAAAGCGATAACCCCATTGGCCATATCGGACAATGCCCTAGCCGAAGGCTCGACACCATTACGCATCTTATACTTATCCATATACTCAGACATACCCATCACACGGATACCTAACGTGGATAAGATATTGGTGATATCAGTCCTATTCTGGAGATCCTCCGCCTTCTCATTCTCGATAACCCCACGGACATTGCTTCCGTACAAAGCGTTATCCTCCATCATCAACGACAAGGCTAGTTCCATGAATCCATCATACTTGTTATTAAGCTCCTCAAACTTGCCTTGCCTTAACATACCCTTGATCTCCGATCTGCTTACCGTAACCTTCTCCCCGGACGTAGTGATAAGATCAAGATCATTACTTACCTCCGTATCAAAACCTATAGAACCCAATACGTTCATTTCGGAGGACTGACTTCCAAATCTATTTTTAAGGCTAGAGAAGGCATCCATAGCGTTATAGATCTTAAGACCATCGGAGTTGCCGACCCCTGTAAGATAATACCTATCCCCTAACCTTATACGCTCCCCGCTCAACAGACCTTTCTTGATAAGGTAATTGACAAACCCTCCACGGGTACTTATATTAGAATCTGAGCTGATGCCAAGGACCGGGATGAACGAATCACTGTTGTTAAGGGTTATGGAGGACGAGCCAAAGGAGATGTCAGCCGTACCGGACGGGACGTCGCTCTCCTCGACACTGCCGGCCAAGAACCCGGCCTCGACCCGCCCTCCGGAAGAGCCTTTTATGGCGTTGGCGTAAGATTCGTGTATCTTGCCGTCATCCGATCTAAAGAATAGGCGAGGTTCACCAGAATCATATACCAATCTTGAAGATGGGGGCGTATAATCTTCAATATAGTTTAACGGCAAGACATTCCCGGAAAATATAATCTCCCCGTCTATATTTCCGCCCTTCACCCTAATATTAGGTCGTTGCCCGGTAAAAGCGCTTTCCACGGCCTTCCATAGCATACGGGCTGTTTCTTTAATATCTATATTCTCCCTGATAGCCCTTATATCATCCCATGACGCCTCTTTCAGTATCGTATCACCAATATTATCCTCGTTTATGGAATCCAGATCCACCTCCTGTACCGTAGATGTATCTACCACAGCCATATCATTGACATCACCTACCTCTCCGGAGGTAAGATAAGCCACGACATTGTCGCTATTCCCGAGACTTCTGGCCAACGCCGGGGCATCCATATCGCTTATGGCGGGCAGGACCTTGGCTGACATAAGTTGCCCCCACTCGCTGGCGCTAAGTCTGGCGCTTATGGATCTGGCCGCCTCCTTATTCCTTGGCACGGATCTCGTCCAGTCTCCGAACTTGGATCTGAACTTATCGTTATAAATAGTCATATAAGCCTCAGCGGCCTTATCAAGATCACTTACGGCGGCTATACCCGCTATCTTATCGAACAAGGTAGATACCTCGCCGGAAGGAGTCAAGACACGGGCTATCTTACCTTCCTTATTCTTTTTAATTACGCAACTGCTCATAAATAAATGTTTTTCACAAAGATAAATAAAAAGCCTCCACGAATAAGCGGAGGCTGATATTCTTATAGGTAATTATATACAATTTTACACTATTATGTTACATAACATAAGTAAAATCGTATATAATTACTTTTTATATCATACCTTTGCATCAAAAGATAGTAGTATGCTAAAAGCTTATAAATATAGACTGAATCCGACATCCGAACAGATCTCGCTAATGGAGAGGACTTTCGGATCAACTCGATTTATCTATAACTGGGCTTTGCAGACAAAAATCGAAGCGTATCAAGATGATAAAAAATCACTTACGGCTGTTGATCTATGCAAGAAACTGACTGATTTGAAGAAACAAGAGGAATATACTTGGCTCAATGAGGCATCTAGTGAATGCCTACAGCAGTCAATAAGGAACTTAGATCAGGCTTTCACCAGATTTTTCAGGGAAAAGAAAGGCTTCCCAAAATTCAAGTCAAAGCGAGGATCAAGGAAATCGTTCAAGAATATCCTTAATGTCCATATCGATTTCGATAACAACAGGATCAAGTTACCGAAATTAGGATGGGTAAGATTCTACTCTAATCAAGTGTTTAAAGGGAAGATAGGAACTGTTACCGTATCAAAGTCACCTACAAACAAGTACTATGTCAGCATCCTTGTAGATAACGGCATTAAGCTACCGGGCAAGTCTCCCATAAATCCGGATACCGCTGTAGGTATCGATGTAGGGATAAAGACATTCGCGACTTTATCGAATGGTTCGGTTTTCGAGAATCCGAAATATCTGGAAAGGTCTTCCACACGATTAAGATGCTTACAACGTAGATTAACTCGCAAGCAAAAAGGAAGCCGAAGAAGAGAAAAAGCCAGATTAGCCGTAGCTAAGGCATACGAGCATATATCGAATCAAAGACATAACTTCCTACACCATGTTGTCAATAATATCCTAGGCGAGAACCAAACCGTGGTTATTGAGGATCTTAACGTGGAGGGGATGATGAAGAACCATAATCTGGCTAATAGCATCGCTTCATGCTCATGGAGCGAGTTCTTTAGAATATTAAGCTATAAGTCGGATTGGAAGGGCGTGAATTTGATTCGGATAGGAAGATTCGAACCTAGTTCCAAGATGTGCGAATGTGGATACATATATCGAGATCTTAAATTATCCGATCGTATCTGGACTTGCCCTTCTTGCGGAGCCGTAAATGACAGGGATTTACTGGCAGCTAGGAACATAAAGAAATTTGGGTTAGAAAAACAGAATCTTCTAACCCAATAAGATATGTCACCGGTGGTGAACCGGGTAGGGGACGTGGAGTCGCTGGCGTTGGCTGGGGCTGTGAAGCGTCAAAATGTACTGGTGTAAATTGGTATATAATCACCTTCTTGTATTCCTTATATAGTTTATGATTTAATCCATATCCTTGTTGTTGATAAACTCACCAACACAATGACCCGCAAAACCGGCTATATACGCCGCATGCTCATCCTCTCCAACCTTAAATCCAAGCGACATATTACAGAACTGGCACACGCTCATGGCTATATGGAACGACTCATGACATATATTTCTCATCATTATATCATCGTCGCTTGAAAAATTCCAAAGTATGGCGAATTTACCATCATCGTCCCTATCCCTTACCAGATTCACAAAAGACGCTTCCTTGTCCATATCCTCCTTATTTCCCCATTCCCCATTATGCTCAGGTTCCATATTCTCGAAACGATCACACAACGTCTTATAATCTAATCCAACCGTGATAATCAAATCCAACGGATATATCACGAAATCAAATTTCTTTTCTCTCACGTTACTAAAATTATTAATTTTATTTATCAAATTCACATTCGTATCACAAAATGTTTACTCTAACCGGGTTAAACGCCAACCCGCTACCGATTATCCTACTTACGTAAGAATCACCGAATACTTTTCTTCCGATTCCAATAGTTCCGTTAATATCAGCGTTAATCAATTTCCCGATAGAACTTTGGAACAATCCGCGTTTCTTTCTTTTGCCTAAGTAAACATCATGCTTTCCCAATTTTTCAAAAGCCAGATGATCCACTTTGGAGGTATAGGATTCCTCGTGGACTTGAAAGTCTATTCCAACCAACTTACACTTATAGGATATCTTTTCAACAAGTTTTGAGAATGGAATCTCAACGAACTTCTGGTTTATCCTCTTCCCTAGATTTACTCCATTCTTCCATCCTTTATTCAAACCCACAACAAGACTTCCGATATTGTTATCGATACAATGGTTAACAATATATCTACTGATCTTATGGATATGATCATCTATCCAAAAATTCCTATAATTATTTAGCTGTCTAAGTCTCCTTGAAGTTCCCTTATCTCCAATGTAAGACATCAATCTAGCTCTCTTCTTATTATACCACTGATTAAAGGACTTGATAATCTTGCCGTTTACAATGAAAGGCTTGATACCTACATCGCTTATACATGAACATAAATTATTCAATCCCAAATCAATCGAAAGAACATTATCCTTATTCAGGTTTAGATCCTGCTCCTTCTTCTCATAAATCACCTCGACCACATAGCATGTGGCTTGAGGGATTATCCTAACCTGACATAATTTGTTATCTCCTATTCTTGTTTTGATTGGTGAAATTATATTTTTGACAAAATGGATGTAACCATCACTCTTAAGCCTGCAAGCAGAAGTCGTAAAGACTACCATATTCTGCTTCTTGCCTCGTTTGTACTTCGGCAATTTTGGTCTTGATAAAAATTTAGAAGGATTCTTCTCATATTCCTTCTTTGATTTCATCCAAGACTTTGTTACCGAAAACACTTGAGCTACGACTTGTTGGGACACTACTGATGGTAGATTCCTAAAATCAACCTGATTCTCCTTACATAATTTAGTAGAAAACTCATATTCATTTATGTAATCTCCGGAAAATATACCTTGTCTGACATTGAAAAGAACATAATTATACAACAACCCGGATTTGAGGCATACATCCTCAAATCGGTTGTCTTTTATGATATGTCTTTCAACTAATCTCATTTTTAATATCTTATGCCATAAACATAAACATTATTTATGAAATAAATAATTCATTCAACTATAATCCCCTTAATTTTTCTATAACCTCAAAACACATCTTACACTCAATCCTACGATACAACTGCCTTACGCCATCTATCGTAGTCCAATAACGACCACCCTCACGGTGCAGGAACTCGCTCATGACCTTAGTGTCAGCCACATCATGTAGGTCATATGAGTCAAAACATAACTTACATATATCGTCAAGATCAAAATAAGTAACCTTATTATACGACATACAACGGATTTGTCTCCCATCAGGAACCTGAACATCGAAAACATTTATCTTCTCCATATTAAAAAAAAAACAGAGGGATGCCGATCCCATCACAGACCGGTATCCCTTATAATAAATTAGCGACGAAAAGCATGGTGATGGACATGCGCCACAAATGTAATTACAAAATTCGTAAAAACAAAATATCAAGGGCAATCACCCGTGCATTCGCATGGAGCATCGCTTTTCAAAACCCCATACACCCGATTGTCGCTAGTCAGCCATCGTTTGCCGTCACTCGTAATATAAGCCTGCCGGCATCCCTCCTGATTCACCGTGAGCGTCTTCTTAACACCTTTTGGAGTTGTTATCTCCAGCTCAAGAGTCCGATCAAGACCGTTGTTCATCACCGAGCCAAAGGAAACGGGGGCGCTTCCGGTCCCGGACCCCGGACTGACGGTCAGAGGCTGGTCCGTTACCTCGCCTACCCCGTCCTTCCAATTAACATTCAAATCACTCATAATTATATCCTTTAGTTATCTTCTACTCACAAAGATAATAAAACAAGAGAACCCCAACCGGCTTAAGTCGATCGGGGTCTGAGTAAGCGAAAAGAAACTGATTATCGTCCCATCATTCTCAATACGGTCCTAGTCGCTGCTTGCGCCCAAGTCCAGCTGTCATTAGATGTTACGTTAACCGTCTGTTGAGTACCATTTACATCCAAGTTAATAGTCTCCTTGTCAAGCTCGATAGTAGAGTCTCCAGCAGCTTGCGTTACCGTCACGTTGGCTGTCTGGCCACCAGCGGCAGTTACCTTCAATGTAGCTGTCAGTTCCTCGATCGTGACGTTGGCCGGTACGTCCGAGATCGTGATGCTCCAAACGAACTCGCCAGCGGCTCCGGGATCGTCGGCGATAACCGCTCCGTTAGCCGTAGTCTTTCCAGCCGCTGTGTAGTTAGTCGGGAGCTGTAACGTAAGCCCGTTATCCTCAGCCGGCGTGACCGCGAACGTAAGCTTAGTACTGTTAGACTTACCGGTGATGGTAACATTACCACCTGTCTTTTGTACGGAAGCGTTAGGGCTGTCTGATCTTACCACCTCAGCAGCCGCTGCCTGATTAACTACCAACGCCTTCTTAGCCCCGCCGTTCGCGGTGACCGTAAGGTTGATAGTGCGTTGAAGACGACCGGTGTGTTTCTCACCGGAGAAATTAACCGCCTGATCTCCTGATCCTGATACCGGGTCGACGGTTACGAAACCGAATTTTTGTGATGCCATACTTAAATATATTTACAAATGTCATTTTATTATGCCAAAAATAACTTGTATCATATCACAAGCCAAATATAGGGGGGGGGTAGATACGACTAGCCCTGTACAACCTCAACATACAACCCTACTAAGTCCTTTAGATTATGACTAAGAGGAGTTCCGCTATCCCTAGTACACTTATATACATCAGCGTTCTGGATGTAGTACTTATCCTTGAATATCTCCATTGGAGGGAAATACGGGATAGGGTCTTCTATAGTGCCGGTATGTTCCTTATCAACGACCTTATACAAGGAGGCCGTATCCAATCCGGGTTCCCATTCCTTTGATAATGTATGTTGTTGAATAACCTCATAAAGGATATCCGTATCGTCCTTCACCACCCTGAGACAGAATCCGGCATCCACCGACAACCCAAACTCCGCCCCTTCTTGTCCCCATATAGGGAATAGGGCCTTAACATCCAATTTCTCGTTAGGGGATAAAGATATAGCCTTGTTATTAACCACCATTCTGGAGAATCTGACAGCCACTTTCTGAGGATCGGAGGCATCTTTCTCCTTTGCCTGTTGCCGGACATAAGTCATGGTGATATTTACCTTATCTGGATAGCCGGACTGAGCGTCAATAGCCCTCACCTGCTCTACGGTAGTGGCTAAGCTTACTTCCCTCTGTTTGGCTCCTAACGCCGACATCAGGTCATTATCGTACTTATCCATCATCCCGATCAAGATCTTGCCTTCCGTCATATCAAACTCCAGACCCATGATCGTTATCTTACCAGCTATAGCCCCATCAGACAAAGCGTTATTCCTATCATATTCAGGGATATAGATATTTTGGTCATCCAAGAAGAACTCATGAAGATTCTCATTCTCATAAGTCCTGATCTCCTCATATTTAGCCGATTTCTCCTCATTAAGAAGCCTTGAGTCATCCAATTTAGCCTCGATGATTTCCTTAACCGTAGCTTTAGGATTAGCCTCCTTGAACGCCAATTGCTCCTCCCCAAGTTCTATCCATGGGGCGGGATTCCCGTTAATGTAATCATCATAACTATAGCCCTTAGCGTAATTATCATCAAGCGGATCGTCCTGAACTAATTGATTGGGATATATTTCCCTGTTTATATATACGTAGCTCATGTCTTATATCATTAATCTTGTTCTTTAACGGCGATGCTATACTTACCTGAAGCGTAACACCAGATATTTATCTCGAAAGGCTTGTTAGCCGTAGTGGTTATAGAAGTACCACTCATGCTTACATAAGCCCCGGAGTTGGGTATAGCCTGCGTGAAGGCCGCCGACGGGACGCACCTGATCATCAGCTCCTCCCCTATCTGCATCCCTGACTGCACAGATAGGGTGGTAGCGGCTGATAACGTAGCCGTGATACTTCTCTTGCTAATAGGCAGGTTAGCTAATGTCGTGACCGTATTAACCCCTATAAGCCTGTTCATGGTCTTCTTATCGGCGGCCGCCATCAAACCGTTAGTAGACTCATTGGCCACGGCATATGTCGTGTTAGGAGGCGTAGCCCACGTACCATCCCCACGCATGAAATTGGCGGTACTACCATTAAGCTGTCTCAATAAGCCGTTGGCTGTGGTGGAAGCTAATCCGTATGTGGTGTTGGTAGGCACTACCCATGTCCCGTCACCACGAAGAAAGGACGTCTGCTTACCAGCGGCGGGAGCCGGAACTAATCCCGCAGCACCAGCCGCCGAGGCCGTAGCCGCCTTCATATTGGCGTAGGTAGTATTCGTATCCTTATAATAGGGGATACCACCCACGATAGGACAAGCCGTATATCCAGAGGCGCTTGTCACGGTACTGCCGTTCTTGACCAACCCCGTGGACCCGTTAGCTCCTACAACACCATACGTTGTATTAGTATCCGTCCAAGGCACGTTGACATACATCTTACCACTACTATCCAACTCCACCGGATAATTCTTGCCATTCTCCGAATATCCGATCATCACCAATCCTAAGGTCGTGGCATTAGCCTTAGCGTATGTGGTATTTGTCGGAACCACCCACGTACCATCACCACGCAAAAACGACGCTTGCTTGCCGGCGGCCGGAGCGGGTACCAATCCCGCCGATCCTGCGGCTGAGGACGTTGCTCCTCCCATGTTACTATATGTGGTGTTAGGAGGAGTTTGCCATGTCCCATCACCACGAAGATACTTGGCTTGCGCTCCGGCGGCAGGTGCGGGGACCAAGCCGGCCTTTCCCGCCGCTGAGGCAGAAGCGGCTCCCATATTGGTGTATGTCGTGTTGGTATCCGTCCACGGAACATTCACATACATCTTACCATTTCCGTCAAGAGCTACCGGGTAATTCTTTCCGTTAGCTGAATACCCGATCTTAACAAGACCCAGATTATCGCTTGTAGCTTGGGTATAAGTCGTGTTACTGTCAGTCCAAGGGACATTGACGTACATCTTGCCATTAGCCAATAGCACAGCGTAGTTCTTTCCATTAGAAGCATAGCCGATCTTAACCAATCCTAAGGTGTCGGCCGTGGCTTCATTATACGTTGTGTTATTATCCGTCCACGGAACGTTAACGTAAGCGTTGCCGGACGAATCCAGTTGCACCTTATAGTTCTTCCCGGAAGTCGTATATCCTACCTTAATACCGCCAAGAACGGTAGCGGAGGACGTGGGAGGGGTGAAGGTACTTGGTTTGCCCGTAACCCCTGACCAAGGCACGGAGGAAGCCTGACTGGCCGTGTAAGGCTCATACCCATCCTCACTGTTTAATTTAGACTCGTCTTTTATCAGATACATCTTACCTGTAGACGTGACCTTTACCGTATCACCACTTTGAACCGTAGCGGTGGTAAGGGCGAATCTAGCCGTATCATTAGCTACCACGACCAATCTCTCCAAAGCCGCCTTAGGTAACCTATCTATGCTGATGGTTCCGGACGCGATCTTAGAGGCATCAAAATTGGCCAATGTCGTGGAGATAGTTACGTTGTCTCCGAAGTCCGATGAGACACTACCGGTAACAGCCCCGGACAGCGCTATGGTCCTAGCCGCCTGTAATTTCGTGGCGGTAGGGGCATTATCCGTCTTAAGAGCATATTTGGTAAGATCAATATCATTAGCCTTATCCAGAAGCTGCTCTATCTGATCACCATTGTATTTACCTTGAAAATCTGCCATATTACACTTATTTTTTGCTCAAATATAACTATATACATAAACCCCAAGAAATCGAGGGGGGGGGAGATACGGGTAAGCGTCAGAAACCGCCGTCCCCATGCAGGAATCCGCTACGGAATATAATAGCCTTGTCTTTAAGTTTCTGAACAGACTCCCATTCCCATTCACCCTCACAAGGTCTTATGACATATTTATTGCCCCAGATTTTGAATTTCCGTTCAATAACAAACATCTCCTTATCATTAAGGACATGAAAGATACTCCCAACAGGGAAATACTTATCAGTCCTCAATATAACTCGATGATGTTTCTCGTCATATTCAGGATCGCCTACGATACGGGCCTTATAAAACTGAAAATCGTTTAACGTCTGATCCACGGGATCTATCCAATAATACCCATTACCCATTGCAGTTTGTATTTAATTATCTATATTTGCGGTGTAGTAACTCATAATGTTTTAAGTGATTTTCAACCAAAGGGAAGGGTGTCCGTGAGGATACCTTTTTTCATTCCCGCCCACCCTTCCTATGAACAAAAGATCTACCTCGAACAAATGTAATCATAATAAGGCTACGATCAAAAAGAAACCCTATCGGTATTCTATTGCCGACAGGGTTCTCCAACGTTGTATCAAACCTAAATCATATCACTCCATTTGATTGTGTCACCGACGAAGCACCGCACCGCCAGATACCTTACGAACGCCGTCCCTTCCGGGGCGTCAGGGTCTTCCAGATAAGCCAAGACAGCCTTGACTATTTTCTGGTCGCAATCCAATACCTTAGGAAAGTAATCGCTATAGAACATAGCGAACAGATATTGGATATCTCCCCAAGTGGCGTTATCAGGTTTCTTGGCCCCGCATTTATCGAACATCTGCTTAGCGTCCTCCATCGTCCATCTTCTCTTGGATCCGTCGGCGTTAAGCATCTTGTCAGCGGCTTCCCTAGCCAGCTCCTTGGAAAAGTGATATCCATGGGTGTCTATATACCGCTTATAATCCGGGTCATCGGCGTCTGCTCCTCAGTAGTAACGACTCCTGCGTCCCCTGCGCATATACGGTTCGGTACCTTCGTACTCGTCACGGATGCCGCGCTCACCGAACCATCCCCTGCGATACATCTCGTCCTCACGTTCATGGAGTCTTTCACGTTTCTCAAGCTCACGCTCGTCACGTTCCAGCTCCCTCTCACGTCTTTCAAGATCACGCTCACGGCGTTCTAGCTCATCCATCCTACCGTCATGCTCCTTGCCATAATGGTCGTATATTCCGCCACCATAACCCATGTAAGTCCCATCCGAACGCCTGCTACGTCCACGGCCGCCTCTACGATCGTAGATCTCGTCATTGTAGTCCTCATCGTGACCGCCGCCTAAATCTATAACTCTCATTTTAACCTAATTTTTTAATTAACAACTCTTTTAGCTCATCGAAAGAGGATCCCATCCTATCGACTTTCTCCTCAAGATTCTTGATCTTCCGGTCTTGATCCTTAGTCTGCTTAAAAGCCGGATTGATTTCCTCAAGGATCGAATCACAAGCCTCTAGCGTCCTCCTATGCTTATCGATACTATCGAGAATATCGGAGCTGGTTCTCTTAGCGGCGTTAAGCTGGTTCATGATCGGATCGACCGAGCAGGCCAAAGTTATGTTATTAGACATAGCGACATCCCTGCTCTCCGGTACGACATAGGTCATGGAAGACCCGTTTATCTCCACGGTAAGGTCTATCACCCTATCCTGTAGTTGCTGATATTGCCCCATCTGACCCATCTGGGGTTGCTGGAACCTAGGCTCGGACACGTTAACCACATTCCCCATCCTGAACACCGGAACATCGGACGTATCCAGCGTATATACTTGAAATCCTTTCTTTAAGTCTCTAAACATATCTCGATTTTTAAGCGGGAGGGAATACCCTCCCATTAGACATCCAATCTAACCTATTCCTCATCAACAGTCGTCTCCGACGCCGAGGCGGAAGTTGTAGGCACACAGCAATCCATGAGCCTCAATACACCCCTTACCTTGTTGAAATAAACAAGGCGTTCGGTGTTGTTAACCATAGCCGCTCCGGTCACAGCCACGTTGATCGGATTCACCACAGCCACGCCGGTTACCGGGCAGCATGTGTCATCACCTACCGTGGATACGGTGCTGTTCGCTGGAATAGCTATCTGTACTGGCAATGTCTCGCCTGTTGTCGGAACCACCTGCCGGATTTTCAGCAGCAGAAGGCCCTCGCATGGCAAGGACAGCCATATCCTTGGGTTGATGCCGAAGATGGTGTTGGTAGTAGTCACTACCACGTTCTTCGTGACCAACTCATAAAGAGACCCTATTTTAGAAACACAAGCCATAATAGCCTCCTTCCTTTATAGAGTTAAATAGCGGCGTTTCCGTTGTTGCAGCATCCATTGTTGCACCCACATCCGTAATTACCTCCATAAAATGCTTGACCCCATCCATAAGTCTGGTAAGGAGAGCATGAAGGATAAGCCGGCACAGGGGTAGGTCTCAACTGGTTGATCAAATTCTGAGTCTGTTGCTGAGTCAACGCGGAGGCTTGGTAAGCCGACCTTTCATCACGCAACTGATTGATCGTATTCTGCATCTCACGCATTTCCAATTGACAGAATTTATCATTAATCAAGGTTGTTTGAGCATCAATCTTAGCGCTCAAGATATTGAACCGACTCGTGGCTTGCTCACGATTGTTCGTCAATCCTTGATTAATAGTGTTTTGTAACGTGTTAGTCTGATTCAATGTCTCAAGACGATTCTCATAACCTTGATTGTTGATCATCTGCTGAGTCTGGCAAGTGCTTTGGTTGATCAAAGAACTCAAATTGCAGCAGCAAGAGCTAATTTGATTACCGATCTCACAACCTTGTTGCTGTACGGCGTTAATAACAGCCTGAGAGGTCATACCTACCTGACCAGCCACCTTATCGATAGCGCCTTGTACGTTACAGATAGCGCTTTGCAATTGAGTGGTAGTACAGTTCAAGGCGTTAGCGATCTGATCGATAGCGCTTCTATTACCTTGGATAGCCTGCATCAGAAGCTCACGACCATAGTCGTTATTCAATTGAGCTGGAAGACCATTAGCGCAACACTCATTACCATTGCCAAAACCATTGCCAAAGCCACGGCCACCCCATAACCAGAACAGGACGATGATCCACAACCACCAACCGTTAGCCCCGCCGAAACCGTCTTGGTTGTTACGACCGTTCATCAAAGCCGCTACCAAGTTCGGATCCATCTTATTTCCGCCTATCAAATTGGCGAACATACCCGGAATCATAGATAATAAACCGTTAGTGGCGCTTCCACTACCGGAACCCATACCGTCTAACAAAACGATTTTGTCTCCACTTGTACCCATGTCTATTTATTTTTGAATTAATAATAACCCCACCTGATGGCGGGCGTTACAAAGTTCAAAAATTAACAGCCCTAAGATCGTGATATGTGTCATCATCAAAGTACTTAATGTCTTGTAAATGGGATTAATAAGAACCGATACAAGACAAAAAATCCGGAGCGTATCACTACGACCCGGATTCATCGCAAATCTATAAAATTCAATGTTTCAATGCTCGAAAGAAAACGTCTCACGACGTCAAAGAGAGATTAACTACACGAAAAATCTCGCATCAACTTATTTGTATTAGCAGTGTATTCATTAACTATCTTGCTGGATGAGGGATTATCCTCTATCCTTGACAGGCGGTTATCGTCACTCCTTGCCGTAACATCACCCATCCTTCGTACCATATTTTCTTGATATGATGATGGATCGGAGTATATAAGATTATCAACGAACCTGTATATCGCACCATCAACCGTCTCACCTACCTTCTCATATAAACCGGATTGGAATGACACGAAATCATCATACCTCCCACGAGCCAAGAACGAACCGTCCGGTCTCACCTCGACGCCGCCGTTGACCTCCCGGAGCAGGCCCGGATTCCTTTGGTACAGATACCTGTAAAACCCGACATCCATCATCCTATCCTGACCATCCAGATAGAAAAGGTTTCTCATGCTACTGTCACCGGACTCGATAGCCACGTCAAACAGAAGATCCCTTACCTGACCTTCCGGCAACGACATCTCCATGCTTTTTAACGTACTTCTGTCATGGTGGTTCAAAGATACATTATAAAATCCATTAAAATCAAGGAAACGTAAGACATTATTATATAAATCCGATTTTTTTAACCTTTCCTTGATCTGGATCTTCCTCAACGAGGTACAGGATTTGATAAAATCCCGATCCTTTCCCTGCCTAGCCTCGTATCTCCTGAACTCCCGATCAATATCGACATCATCCATCTTAGGGGTTACGGGATGCTGGTATATCAATCTGGTAAGGATCATGTTCTCGGTATTCGAGGATGAGATGTTGGACATAACCAGCTTTTTTATATTATCCTTGACCACGCCAATATTGGAACGGGAAGCCCCGGCGGGGACCACGCCAGCCGGCAAGTACGAGGGTCGCTCTATCCCGATATTGGCCAACATCTCATAGGCCTGATCGGTGTCGGTTATCGGGGCTGTGTTATGGTACGTATTCCTACCCATATACAACATGCTCCTATCATACATATCGGAAGGGGATGTATTCCCGGACCTTACATACACCATCCTATCCCCGGTAGAATAAGTATCCTGAACCTCGTATATCGGATTCCCTTTTCCTGTTATCCTATCAAGATCGGAGATAAAGCTATCGTATACCGAATTGCCGGCCTGTATGGAAGACAACATGACGTCCAGCGACGACATAAGATCACGGATATCCTCAGGTCTGGATATAACCATCTCATCGCTGATCGCCTCGCTTATATCCACGCCCATGTCGGCAAGATCCATGGCTATGTCATGCAGACGTCCGGCAACGTCCTTGATGTCCTTAAAATCATCCATATCGATTATCTCCCCAACCTTATCCCTTAGACCCTTCATATCCTTAGGCATACTGATATACGGTGTGGTACTATTGAAGTACGAGTCGGTAATCGTATTTCCGTCCTGACTCCGAACCTCCATACGGGTCATATTACGATACGTGTCATACATCCGATCTGCGTAATCCTGATCCTCCTGATACCGAAGTGCCAAGGAAGGGTATGGGATGGAGGCGAAAGCCTGATCGAACTCCCGGCGGTCGCTGATACCGCCTACCGCCCTCATGATCGTATCCCTTACCTCTATTGGATTCAAGCCCCTTCTCTTTCCTAACGAGTCATATGTATCCTCATATATCATATAATCATCACCAAGGTCTGACTCGGAGGACAGGAAATACATATCCTTCTCATTAAGATTCCCCTCAGACATAAAATCGACAATCCTCCTCATCATATCCCTTACCCGCTCATACGCCGATCGGTTGGTCATGATATTATCAATCTCATCAGCGTCATACATCCCGGATCGTTCAAGATTATATCTGTTGATGAATATATCACCGCCTGATAGGAAATTAGATACAATCATATCATTAAGATCATTGATATTATCAACCCCCAAGGAAGTAAGGGTGTTATTGATATCCTTAACCTCATCGGCCATGAAATTACCGACGAAATAGTTCTTCCGCTTGATAAAGGACATGACATCATCATACCTAGGTTCCCCGTTACTATCTAGGTCATATTCCGATGGCATGGACATCCAATCGCCAAAGAAAGACACGAAGTCGGGAGAGTAGGCCGTACCCCAGACCGATAAGGCCTGCTTCTGGTCGCCCAGCACCTCCATCGCCCTTTGGTATAATCCGGATGGTTGGTTGTTAGGGGCAAGGACATTATCTACCCCACCCTCCTTATTTTTTATCACATAACAAGATCTTCCCATTGCTAAATCGTTTTGACACAAAGATATAAAAAATCCCGCCTACTCTCACGAGCGGACGGGAGCCAAATAACAATAATAACAAACCTTATGTTTCTCCGAAAAGTACAAATCTTTTTGCCGATCCTCACGGACAGGCAAAAACTCAATCCTAAATAACAAAAAAAATGGAATTTATCGTTTAGCGAAAATATCATCTATATTATCAAAATATTTGGCATTTGATTTTATAATACTAAAATTATATTTTTTTATAATTTCATTAATTTGTTTTCTATTTAAATGAAACCACTCTCTATCAACATTATAAACACTGTATTTATTATGCAACTCACGTTCTACATCCATATCAACATATGCAATCATATGAAAATAAATATTACTCACCTTCAAATTATTCTCTCTGGTGTATAAATCCTTAGATCTACCAATTTTTATAAGACCGTTGCTAGTATCTACCCCTATATAAGTACGCAATAATTCACTGTTTTTTAAACCGTAACTCTTTTCTCTTTTTAAAAAATAAGTATATCCTATTATAGAATCGTACAAACCTTCAAAATCATACTTCGTTGACCATGGTCTTATCTTAGACATCAACCTAGGTATAGCGTCATTTACTTTTAATTTATTAGATATAGTAAATTTGATATCATCTATATCCTTATTTGTATTTGATATGGTAATATTATAAACAACACCATTGAAGACATGATCTAAACACATTCTATCAATTATATACTCACCATAACCTGCGTCATATAGCTCATCTTGTCGTTTAATAGCTGCCAATATAAAATAATCATACAGCTTCAAAGTATAATCAAGATTAAAATCACTTCTACCAAATAATGTTATTAGTGACATATAAAGGAAATTACTATAATCGTTATCATTTGATGTTATCCTACAATCATCAACAATAAACAAATCATCCTTTTTTGAACGATCGCAATCTTTCAAAAATCTTTTAACAATAACATCCAGCTCTTTAGAACATGCTGAACAATCAGCATATTTAAATTTCCCTGTATGACAAAAATGACTTAAATCATCATACGATCTCAAGATATAATCTTTATCCATGATATAAAAAACAACAAGGGCCGTTGGCGTCCGTTATTCCACCAATAGCCCTCATCTATCGCCTACGCCTAGGCGAGTTAATATCTTCTTATGGCCCAATAACGGATGGACACCGCAAATATAAGACCTTATTTTGAAACTACAAACAAATAGGAGATATTTTTACAAAAATTGTAATCTATCATATTCTCTCACCATACAAAGCGATTATACCTATCCTCCATCATCATCACCACCTTCTTGATATCAGATAAAGTTAGTTTCTTTATCTCCATATTCCTGCTATCCATTCTGACAAAAGAGTTCTTGAACTCCTGCTCGGTTATAGCATCCAACCTAAATAGATTGTATTTTATAAGTAACTGGCTTACGTCAAATATCAGGATATTAAGATCAATATCATCCTTCAACTCATCAAGAAGATCACACATCATGGCTTCGATAGCATCAGTATCAAGTTCCAGCTTCTCGGCTTCCTTCATTAACTTCTTGATAATACCATTGTGCTCGATTATGATGTTAGCGTTATCATCATCGGTAGGTAGAAGGATATCCATCGTACATTTTATACCAACCTTATCACTAAGTCTTTTATTGAACTCAGTCATATAATCAAAAGCCTGATCCCTGCTTAAGGCGTATGTATGATCAAGCAACTGCTTTTGTCTGACCTTGACAAAATAGTTACTGGTGTATAACATCATCAAGACCTTCACTCGCTGGATGCGTAGGTCTTGCATGATCTTCCGATGTAAAAAAGAATCTAGTTGCATAATATAAAGAGTCCCCACCGGGGCCATCACACACCCGACAGGGACCAACTTTTAAATATCTTACTCGTCAGGTGATGGACTGACGCCGCAAAGATAAGTCAAGATATTTTATTTAGCAAGGATTTTCCGCCTCATTTTCTCCGGATACTACGTTACCGTCGGAAACCAAAGACTTGTCCTCGGCCGCCTTCGTAGGCGAGGCGAACTCCGATGGCAGATCCGGCAGGTTAGGGAACGAGACTTCCGTCTCCTCCTTGGATACCTTGTTCTCCTTGATACTCATCCTAAACTTAGGAGCTATGAAAGGATCGTTGTTAAGATCGATGTTGATCGTAACGTCATTCATCAAAATATCCTCCTTAGTTCTGGAATCACCTATCCATCCTCTTACGTCAGCGGTCATAGGCATCCTGCTAGCCGCTTCCTTGACAGCTTTAAGCCGGTTCTTGATAACATCCACGTCTCCCGCCAGCGGAATCATATATGTCTTATTATCCAACCCAGATCTGGCTATAGCGTTATTAAGATCCATTATATCATCAATACTTACGCCTCCGCCTAGACCATCCATAATCCTATCAGCCATCGATCCGATCATAGATGAAAATGATGATATATCCTGATTTTTCAATCTTACGGGGTACAGGTAATTTCTTCCATTTCCTGTCTTTATAGCTACAACCGGGATACGCGAATTTTTATAATTACCATACTTGTCCCTAACGATAGCCGTACAGAACGGGAATATGTTATACCTAATATTATCCTTCATCGTAACCTCCCCGTTCTCTATATATCCTACGCTCTCGACCTTACCAACCGTCTCATTGGTAAAGTCATTTTCGGATATCATCAACGTACCATTATCATCACTTATGCTAAAATTAGGTCTTCCCGGCAAAACACTGGTAACTGTGCCTACGAACGGTATATCAATCTCGCCAGCGACAGATCCTACATTATCCCTATACAACTCAAAGGCCATACTCCTTAAATCAGCGTTACTCCCTTTTGAGTCTGGATCATTGGCTTTTAGCACCGAGACAAAATTACCATCACCATCCACGATCTTAATAACCATATTATCAACCAGCTCTCGGTAAGCCGACTTAGTCTCATCAGAATTAGGGTCAACGGCGTTAAGGCTATTGTATTTATCATACAATTCCTTGGTATATGGATCTAACATATCCATCTTAAACCTTACCATATCACCCTTGCGGAGGCTAGCCGTTGCTTCCTGATTCACCGACTCGTTGTTAGATCCAAACGTATCACCCGTATAATAAGGGACAATAGATCCATCCTGCCCCTTGCGATACACCATAAACCAGATGGAGGTCGACAAGGCGGTTTGCCGCCCCAATATGACACCGGTAGCGTTCTCGAAAGCCTGAGCGTCATCCTCGCTAATCATCCATCTTGAGTGGTTATTCGACTCTATAACAGTAAATATGTCGGTTCCGTTGGTGAAATCCATCACCCTTCCATTATCAGTATCAGTGGCATCAGATCTTTTAAGCCCAAGACTGTCCATAAACCTGTCAAGTCTCATTCCGCCAACTTCATAATACATAACCCCACCGATCTCTCTCTTCTGAGCCATCAACACCACCGGATTCTGGGCGGCGTTGACCTCCGTCCTGCCGGTGGATGTCCCGGGTTCGCTCTCTGTGAGGACATCACCCATAGGTATGGATTTATCGTAATCTTTGACAGCTATACTTCCGTTATCATACAACCTCATCCATTCCACGAATTGAAGAAGAGGACCATCGGAATAATTATTGATAATATCAATAGCCTCATTAAGCTTATCCTGGTCAACCTCATTGCCATTGTCAGCCTCATTCATAAGATCGTTATAGGTCTTTATAGCCTCCTTAACCCGATCCTGATCAAGACCATTAATATTCACATTTATGATATCATCAATATTATCCTTAATATTATCTGATACATTATCATTGATCTTTAATCTATCTATCATTGACTTAGCCCTATTTATCCTAGCTATAGGATTATCGCCAAATCCTTTTACAAGATTATTAATACGATCCTTATTGTTATCATATATCTGCTTTTCCCTAGGAGATAAAATATCCTCATTACCGTTCCAGATCTTTATGGCTATATCATTGGCTCTATCATCTGAAGGATTTATAATATCCTCATCATCAGGAACCCTCTCAACTATATTACTTTCATCAGCCTTAATCTCATTCTCCATAGATCTGGCTATCATATGATTATATGTCTTGAACATAAATGCCTCATCCTCTCCTATAAGACCATCTTGGTAAGCCTTGTCTATGGCTTGATCATTAGCGTAAAGGGCGTTTGCTTCAGGATTATCAGTATTCCTGAAATCATACTTGCTATCATCCTCCTCATAAGTCTTACCCCATGCGTTCGACAATATCTTCATGAACCCGCGCTCCTGCGCCCGGATGAATCTTCTGTCACGCATACGACGAAGAGACTCGTTTATATTCTTATAAGCCACAAGATTATGACGATACTCGCTAAGCAACGCCATGGCCTCTTTATGATTATCGACCCCACGGGTAGACACGGCATTCTCAAAATCAACTATAGTCTCATAAGCCGCCATAAGATCGGCGGCGCTGATCCTTGATTCATCCCTGTTTAATAACAGCTTAGATATATCTGTCTCTGAGTTAACTAACGTAGCTAATCTCCTCTCCAAAGCAATCCTATCCTCCGTCAATTTAAGAAGTCTATCATTCTCCTTGGCTAACTTGACCTTATCAGACTCAAGAGCTTCCTTAGATGTGACACTCTGCTGAAGCTTCAAAACATTCTTCTCCATTTTCTGTATATCATCTGTAAGCTTCCTGAGTTTCTCAAGATCCCTACTCGAATCAGGATTAAGACGAGAATATATATCTAAAGCAGATCCTATATCCGTATTGTATATCCTTCCTAACTGATTAGCGATATCATCCAAGTTATCCTTAGCCTCAAGACCGTTATAAGCCATGTTGGAGATATAGGTGTTAAATGATCTATTGGATATACCATCGGTAAGGGAGTCGGCAAATCTGCTGGCCATAGTAAAATTATCAACCTTCTTATTGAACTCACTGATAAGGTTGGACTTATACTCATTTACCTGCTCATCTGTCATATTCATATCGGAGGCTATATCGCTATTAGGTATAGACTCGATGACTGTCTTGAAATTCTCCTTAGTATCATCTAACATCCCCATTTCCTGATCATAACGAAGACGGTTGAATACGGCATCACTAAAAGTCTTATCTACGATTCTAGAATTAGGTATATCGTCAGCGTTATTATCCGTACTTAAGCCTGATAATTGAGCGTTAAGAGCCATACTGCCACGAATAGCACGGATAGCGGCGGTAGTCAAGGCGCCGGCATTGGTGTTGTAGACCTCCACCATCCCCTTGTTCCGGGACATGTCTTGGCTCCATTCCTTTATACCACCAATAGTTTTTCCTCCCATAACCGATCCGATAATCATACCGATGCCGATTTCCTTCCATCCCTGATTAGATCCGTAAGTCTCCTTGAACCCGTTCTTTATAGCCTCCATATAGCCTATATTCTGCCGGATAGCCATAGGATTGTATCTTGATTCTACCCAATCCTCGGCGGATTTACTAGCCACTCCCTGAAGACCTTCCTCATACAGACCCTCAGATACCGGACGTTTGATGATATTGAACGTATTCCCGGCTATTTTCTGCCATTTCTTAGGCGTTATGGCCCTCAATGTCCCGTTATCCATCCTCTCGGCGCCTACGCCAAATATATTGCGTTTTATGAACTTATCCACGCCAAGATCCATGCCGAACATATCACCAAACATAGCTATGTTAGACAACGTAAGAATCCCGATATTAGCGGCAAATATAGTATTGGCGGCATCTATATTATCATTCCTGAATCTCATAAGCTCCTCATATGAGGCTTCTCTGCCATAGGCGTTTCTGTAAGCCTGCTTGAAGTTTTCCTCAGATTCCATCAATCCACTCCTTGACTCTACCGAAGCCTCCCAAAGCGTTGACGTACCAATAAAGGTCAGGTTATCCAGCCCCTTACCTATGCCTCGTCCTATGCGGGCGGCCCTCAGCATGGAGTTAAACCCACTCTTCGTGGCGGAAGCGGCCCTACCTAATCCAGCGACAGTCGCTCCTACCCTAGCTCCCATACGGGCAGCATTCATAAGACCAGCGCCAGCGAAAGCATAAGACGATAAGATAGCCCCAGCCGTAAACGCAGCCCCCGACAAAAGATCATTTGTCCAGAAATTGGTTGTAAACATACTTTTAAGAAATCCAGCATCTCGCTCCTCCTTACTGTAATAATGATTAAGCGTATAATCACCACGCTTATCCATATCATCCAGCCATCTGGCAAAACTGTTATCATACATAGCTGATAACGTCCCTTTTGTAACAAGCTCCTTTAATCCATAAACAGACTGACCTACTCCACCTATTCCATACAAAGCAGACTTATAAATAAACTTACCCAATCCTCTATAAGTTTTCTCCCAACCACTTTGACCTCTCGATAGACGATCGTCGTTATCTATATTATTGATATAATCCTCATATTTAGGAATCCACTCACCTGTTGATAATCTATATCTTGAATCACGAAGATTGATCCTGCTTCCAGTTATATCATAATTACCCTTAGGTATACCCACCTCATTTATCATCTGGAAGAGCGAGTTTCTGGCCTTTACATCATCATGATAAGATGTCTCTACAGATTTTTTTATACCCTCAACCAATGACGGTATGCTTCTACTTCCCTCTCTGGATAAAACATCATTATCCATATCCGATGAACTACTCATCCCGACAGGAATAGGGATAGAAGAAATATTGTCCCCAGAAAGCATGGGGGATGGAACGGATGGAGCCGGGACATAATATCCCTGATCCCTCATCACATTCCCCATATCATTATTATTGTTGCTGTCCATTTTTACCATCTATTTTATCTACGGTCTCTTTATCCAATACCGAAAGAAGATTGCTAAGGTCAGAATGCTGTTCATTAATATCCCTACCCTTTACAATAACATCCTTATTAATAGCCTCAACCACGGCTTGAGTAAGATACATCTGAGGACACATATTTATGATTTTCATGATATTATCAGCATAATCAGTGTTATACTCTAATACCTTAAGCGGTGTCCCGGTCTTTGCTTGACCATGGAAATAAATACCAACCTCAACCCCTCCGGGGAATCCCTTAGCTTTGACATCATACGACTTGTAATTCCTCAAAACCGTATTAATTATCCTAATAGCTCTCTTATTAAGCTCAGATGTAGCTAGATCATTATTCTGAATATCATACTTATCAACCATCCTAGAAGCCTCCTCTGCCGCGTTCTCAACAGTAGCGAAAGCGCCAAGTGAATTAGCCTGCGCCCATTTTTGGTAAGGCCTATTGGTTGTAGCAGAAAAAGACACAGGAATGATCTTGGATTCATAATCTTCAGATCTCACATTTCTTTCCCTTTCATACAAACTATATCCAATACTATCTAATTCTTCTTTAGTAACTTGAACCGTAGCGATATTCTTCCCACCAGCCATAGCTACCAAATCAAATGAATTAGGATTATCTGTAGGACGAGCATATAATATGTAATTATTAAGTCTACTATCTTTATCTTTATTCAAGAAACCAGCTCTCGCCAAAAGCAGACTCTCTAATTTAGCATGCATACGCCTATCCTCTTTAGAAGCGTTGGTAGAATTGGAAAATGACCATGATCTTGGAGCGAACTCATCATATCTTCTTTCATAGACCATTTTAGAATCCTGAACAGCCTTAGTTATATTGCGACCTATATTGGAAGAAGACCATTCCCTCCTAAGCGTAGGGCCGTCAGCTCTAGACATATTCTTACCTAAGATCTTGATCATTTTATTCCTACTAGTCATATCGACATTATCGCTATTCATTACCGGATTGTCTACACGACTATAAGTTTTAGCTATATCATTTATATCCTCCAGAGTGAAATTTTCTCCTGAATATCTATTTAACAAATTTATATAAGATCTCATCAGCTCCGTATTAGCTATAGATCTATCCGCATAGTTGATGTTCTCGCTTATCAATCCAGCTATAGCGGAAACCTTTAAAGCATCTTCTGGTGAATACTCTTTCCCTCCAATAATAGCTCCATTCTTACCAACATCCCTTGCGTTAACCATACCATTATCGGTATATGTATCAATACCACCAGTAACATAATTTTGATCTTTGATAGCATCATTAAGAATATTCTCCGTAGCGACATCAAAAGCATTCGTAAGATAATCAACTTCCTCATCCATTATCTTGCTATATTTCTTCCTATTATCATTCGCTGCCATAAGAGCCTCATATTTATCCACCATATTCTTATCCGGGGATGAAGATAATACAGAACTAGACGCTCCACCGTTATTGGTGATCCATGCCATAATATTCTCACTATTAATACCGCCTGGATATATGGAGGGATTGTTTTGTATATCATTCTCTATACCTCGTAAATCAATAGGATTTAAAGACGATATTAAATCCTTTTCTCCTGTTGATATATTGTTTTCATTCTGAATATACTGATTGTCAAATATATTTTCAGGGGTGACATTAGGCTGAACTTTCTCTAGCTCAATCATAACACCCGAAGAAGCGCCGGAGCTGTTACCACCTTCTTTAGTCATTATCTCCCTAAGCTTAAGATTCTGATCTATTTCCTTGGATTTTTGCCTCCATGAGAACTCCCGCTCCTTGAAATCAAGATCTCTTACTTTAAAATAATAATCGTCCGCACTATAGCTTTCTGATGAATTATTGTATGACCATCTAGCAGATACGCCATCAAGAAATTCATTACGTACAATAAACTCCCCCGCTCTAGCCGGATTCATATTATTACCAATAAAAGAAGTAGCCTCCTCCACTAACGCACGACGCTGTTCCCGGACCTCCTGTAGTGACGCCTCAATAGCCGCCTTAGCGAAAGGGCTGGCTTCGGCCCCTTTGAGTTTGGCTAAGAGTGCGCTCTCCTCAGCGTCAAAACCGGAAACATATTTATTAACGAACTGATCGGTAGTCATGCCACTAAACATACCGGGATTAGTGGCAGCCAAATACTGACCCTCTATCTGCATCTGAGCCTTAGCGTTCTGAGATATAGATCTAGCGGCTATCGCTCTAATCTGAGATCGACTCATCTCATCAACAGTAATATCTCTCATCCTACCAGTAGGCTTGCCATCCACTACCTCAGGAACAGAAAACTTCTTTCCCTTATTAAGACTGACGAAATCCTTCATCATCTTATTCATCTCCTCATTGTAATCCGTATAAGGAGTGTAGTGAATAGGATTCATCCTTGTACCAACCTGACCATCATTAACCCATTCATAAAACGGCATTAAGGCCACAGCCTCATTTATGGCACTATATTGCTTAGGATTATTAAGCTTCATATCCTCGATCTTCTGAGAGAAAGACCTATACTCCCTAGTACCGGCGATAGCGTTCAATACACGGGTATCCAAAGCCTCTCCAAGACGGGCTTGTATGCTTCTAGCTATACCATCAGAAGCCAAATTAGATTTACGATACACGTTATTCACGTCCTGTATCAATCCATTTAACCTATTCTGAAGATATTCCCTATCCTGAGGTTTTATAATGTCAGAATTGATAATATAATCAGCATACTCATTTATAGCCTGCCGATTGGTATCTATCTTCTGCTGCATGTATCCCATACCCTGCATCATGACATCCATGTTGTAGGGTGATACGTACTTGCCGTAATTCCTTAATATACTATATTGTGAAGCCATCCTTTATCCTTTCTTGCCTTTAGTTACTTCCTGAGCGGGATATAATCTCCTATAACTCAATATATCTCCTTGAGGATCAGCGATCAGCTGCCCATTAGGACCGATCTTTACATCCCCGAATATAGATCTTAATGTATTCATGGTCGTAGCCGTATTCCACTTCTGCTGAATCTCATCATTGACACTATCGAAATACCTAGCCCAGTTCTCGTCATTTATAGCCAATCCTTGTAGTATCCGTTGCTGGTAAGCTTGGCGTTGAGCTATATTCTTATCATAAGTATTAGCCCATGACTGAGCGTTGACATTATCAGCCCAAGTCCTTTGAGCCACATTCCCTTGTTCTACCTCATTTATATACTTACCTATATTGGAACTCATGATAGCCTGTAAATTGGAAGATAAAGCCCCTCTCTGGGAATCCGGGACATTACCCATCTGATCCAATTGTGATTGGAAAGCACGATTAGCCTCAACCATATACTGATCAGCTGATCTCAACACCGGATCCACGGTAGGAGCGTAATGTCTTTCCATACCTTCCGTTGTCACGGCTCCCGGAGTCATCCTGAACACCTCAGGAAAGTCAAGACCACCACCTACTATATTCCTGCCTCCATTGCCGCCGTTCGACTTACCGGCATTTGTGTTGGTTTTAGGAAGTGTATTAGAATCAATCAGCTCAGGCATATCCAGCTTAACATCAGGATTCTCCACATCACCTATATCCATAGGACCGGGAACCACCTTATGAGGGTCAAGTATAAAATCAAGACCTTCCATTCCCTTCATGGATCTCAATGCCTGCATCTTAAGCATATCCTCGCCAAGTATCTTATTAACGACATCCTTGTTCTTATCAGAGAACAGTTGGCTAAAATGGGTGATACCGGCATCGTTAAGAGCCTTATGCTGTTCCTCTGTAACAACGTCTAGACCGATCATAGGGCGAGATGTGGTAAACAAACCTAATTTATTGTCTCTCATCCTATCATGATATGCGGCTTTCTTGTCTTCCGGGTAATTACCTTGACTATCCTCACCGCCAAAGGAAACGAGCGTCGTGTAATCCCGAAGCGCCTCGGCGTTGGCGATGATCGGGTTCTCAGCCGTAGCCAAGCCCATCCAGCTACTTGTCTGACCGTAGATAGCGTCTTGCAACGCCCTAGCCCTAGTGCCCTCTGAAGCTCCCATATAAGCATCGTAAGCGACCGGATTGAATGTCTTATAATAATTCAACCTCTCATCCGTATTAATACCTCCATAAGAGCCATCAGTTCCTTGGCGCTGATAACCGAAATAGTTAGGATCATTGTTGAACCTATTCTCGATCGGGCGGAAAGTTAATTTACGACCGAACAAAGACGTGCCTCCTATCTCCATCTTCTGGCGAATACCAGCCACTTTCTTAAGCAGCTCTTTCTTAGCCTCAGCTATATCCTCCTCCGTAAGACCGTATTCTTTCATGGATCTGGATATGATGTTATCTATCTCACCTCCCTTGGCGAAATACGTATCCTCATCCTTCTTCATCTTCCGGTCTTCCTGCTCCTTGTATATGACATTAGCGAAGTCCGTAAATCTTCCCTCTAATCCATTAACGGTATCGTTGCTATCATTTATAGCCTTTGACAATACGGAGGCGTTTAAACGCCTTGTATTCTCATCATCTATCTTATCGTTTTTCTTCAGCTTCTCCAGCGCCTTTTTCTGATCATCGTAAGCCGATTTAAGACCGATCTTAGCCTTATACCTGTCCATTAACGTAGCATACGTATCCTTAGGCGTGGCTTTGATCCCATACGTATCTCTGATGTATTTAGCGAAATCCGGCTCTATGGTTGTGTCGTCGGTAATAACCTTCGTTCCCTGCTCCAAGGAAACGGGGGTTCCACCATCGGCGTGCTTCTGCCCCATAGCCTCCATCGGCGCCTCTCCGGGCTGCGTCACGTACTCACCCTTCTCGACCTCTACGTTGGCTTGATCTTCCATCGACTTAGGTAACGGATACAGGTACTCACCGGTAAGGCTTCCGCTATCGAACCTATTATTAGGTCCTAGATAAACACCCCCACCATCCTTGTACTGCATCTGGGATTGCCTTCTTTGCCTGGCCTCACGCTCCTGAGCTAACCTGATATTGGTACGAGTACCTTTCTCTGACGCTATCCCAGAAACCACGTTACGAGCCAACCCCATGATACCACTAATTCCTGAGGCTATGGTGGTTATCGTATTAGCTGTTTTAGCCCCAGTGGATAAATCACCATATCCCTCGCTTCTCATACGCCCTATACCACGACCCATCTGAGTGAATCTAGACCCTATATCATCAGCGCCATAGTAGGGGATGGTGGTAAAATCAAAAACATCCGTCTCGCCTGAACCGGTCTTAGACTTATCAACATCGTTAACAGTTATGTTATTAAGCGTAATACCATTGTCCTGATAATTCTCAGCTATACGCTGTAAACTACCCTTGAAGCTAGCCGGAAACACATTATCCTGATCAAAAGCATTAGCGTATTTAGTCCTCAACTGATCTGGAGTATCCAAAGAATATATCCCTAGCGGATTGACCGGCGCGGGTAATCCTTGGTTGGTATTCACCAAAGGTTCTATACCTAACCCTTGTATACCGTCCATATTACCAAGCATATACGACCCGACTTCCCCGGCCTCTTGATATTTAGGTATCTTCCTCTTGATTACGTATTTGCTCATGTCTAATTAATTTCGTTCTGACACAAAGATAATTTAAAAAAACAGAGACTCATCATTTCACAACGATGAGTCTCTCAGCAAATGCTATTATTATGTACAGAATTAAATTCTTTTTATGAATAATGATCCTATAGCCTTAACCAAATCATAGAAACCGGCAGAACTGAGACCTACAGCCACTCCATATAATAGAGCCTCCCACCATTCACTCCCTATAAGCAATGGAGACACCTTTAGTAGCCACGCTAATATACAAACCAGCATACCTATGACTACGGCGGATAGGACTTTAGCCCACTTATGGGTGTCAATATACGGCACCACCTTAGCTAGCTGGGTAGCTGACATCGTGACAAAAGCCATGATGCCGGTAAAGGTAGTCAGATCAATAGTAATAGCCCCTTCTGATGGGATTACCTCTTGCGCCATCAAAGCGAACGGCGTCAATAACATAGCAAATAAAAACAACAATCTTTTCATATCTAAAACATTTAATAATTTCACAAATGTAGTATTAATTTCGAGTTCTACTCATACCTTTTATGTTAAGACTTAACCCCGGTATCATATTAAGCACCAACTGCCTTTTCGCCTGTTCCTTACGCATACGCTCGGCCTCCGCTATCTGCGCCTCCGATTGAGGATCATTCTTAATATTATTAGCGATGTCCTCTATAGCTTTCTTGTTAGCGCCGGATTGAGCTAGCATCTTATATAACAGGTCTTGACCTTCCTTCTCCCACCAGCTATCCATGGAAGAGCGGGAAGCCAAAGAAGGATCGGCAGGGGGCACCTTCTCAGGTACGGGCCGCTGACCTCCGTCCCCCGTGCCCGAATCCCGCTGCCCGAACTCGTATCTCATTGGCTCGTTCTCCGGGACACCATACCTATTAGCGAACATATCAGCGAACTCAAATCTCTTCTTATTTCTCAAGGTCGATCCAAGAGGCCTACCGTATCCTTGATTCCATGCCACGGTAGCGTCCTTGTAGTTGACAGCGTTATCGAAATCGGATTTAGAATACATATAATAGTTATACTCATTCCCCTGAGCATCCTTGTCAAAGAACTTTCCTTGATTGATGTAGTTCCAACCTAACCCCGGAACCTTGCCTTGATACTCATCCACGAGATAATCCAGTTGTTGGGTTAATGTCGGTTTCTTCCCATACCTGCGCTGTAGCTCCTTCTTCCTCGGCCCAAGCCATTGTTGGATGCCAAAATCACCGGCGGTTCCTAGGGCATCGGTATCCCCTCCGGACTCGGCGGCGATGTTCGATAGGATGCCGATAGCTTGCGTTTGTGGTATCCCCTTCTTATCCGTCAGATAATCCCATATCTCATCATATACAGCCATTTTGCTATCCCCTGATCTACGAGGATCAATCACATACTTGCCAGAACCATAAGAGCGATTAGTATTTACAGGGCCTCCCTCTTCTTTCTCCTCCTTATCATCAACCAGCATAGTAGAACCAAGACCTACATAATAATCCAAATCCTCATAAACACGGTTGACAACTTTCTCGGCTATATCCTGAAATTTTTTCTTATCATCCTTATCCGGTATCCTTTTCTTTATCCCTCTCAACGTCTTACCTAGATACTTGGTGAACACGTCATTTGGGATGCTCGCATAATCATCCAATTTATCAAATATCCTACCATAAATACTTGACTCCCAAGGATTATCAAACACATTACCCTTCCCAACTATCCCCATTTTGTAAGAAGGAGCAGATTTAAGAGGGACACCACCGGTAAGGATATCAAATTCTGGATGGGTATCATCTAGAGGTTTATCATCAAGCTGTTTATAATATATAGGAGATTGACCGGATATCACACGATCAAGATCAGATCTATACATCTTTCTTGTTATATCCTCTATCTCTCCTCCATCTTGCTTCTCTTCGATCCTCTCTCCCCATAGCCCATATTTCTCCATGGGCCATATGCCGTCTATGGCATCCACATAACCAACGGGATACTCCCCGTCCAGACGCCGGTTTCGCCGCTCGTCCGCCGGGTACAGGGCGTTGGCCAACAGCTGCGTGATATGACCCAACCCCTTATCCTTGGAACTCGACATAGCATCCACCACAGTCCGATATACAGGTCTTAATTTCTCAGGCAAATACAACCCCGCCTCATCAACCAACTCACCGATCTTCTTATTTATACCCCTGATACTGAAATTATAATTACCCATACCGTTATTCAACGGGGACAACATACCTCTTATCCCATTCATACCTTTAACTGCGGCTCCTCCGCTAAGGATATCAAACTCCGGGGACACGTTTCTCAAAGGACTATCATCCATACCCCTGAAATACATAGGACGCTCGCCTCTTACGACACGATCAAGATCCTCCTTATATAAATCCCTTATCCACGATGGGATTTCCTCCGGTTTATTCTTCTTAGACATATATTACGTTTTTCACAAAGATAACCATAATATCACAAGCCTAAAAACACGAAACGGGCACATAATAAATCATGTACCCGTTTATACGCTAATGCATGTGATAAGCAGCCAAGGCTCCTTTAGCTTTCTCCTTAGACTTGTACTTAGCCGGCCATAATTTACCGGTCTTGTTACTGACCACTCGCCAATCACTCCCTACTTTCTTGATACATCCTGATTTCGGGCATTTGCCCTTCTTTTTACTGCTAGTTTTCCCTGCTGCCATAACATCAAATATTTAAAGGTATATAATCACCTCAATAAACTTTCTCATCGTTGCTAAACCAACGTACTATCATCTTGAACCGGCTCTCAATGTCATTCACGAACCTAGCCAAGAACCAATCGCCACGAAGACGATCCCGCCACCTCCGATGATAATCGACAGCCCTGGGGTCGATCTTACGGTCAATGTCATTCACATCCTTAACCCATATCGGAAGATTGTTCGTATCGTCTTTGACCTCGTTAAAATAGTCATTTATATTTATCTTCTGATCAACCTCCGTCACCAGTATCTCACGGCTATCGTCATTGGTTACAGGATACCTTAACCGCTGGCTCATATCGTTCTTGTCGGCGATAACCATCCGAAGCTCACCGCTGTTGTTGGTATCATTATAAAACCATGCCTTATTAAATCCAGTAGTCCTAAGAATTTGGTAATTAACCTCATCCTGATATCTTCTGGCATCCATCCGATATTGGTAGTTGGTGAGGATCTTATTCACGTACTGCTCACGTACCGGAACCTCTATAACAAACGGATATAGCTTACCATAAAATACTTGATACGATTGGTTGGTCAAACCATGAGACCATAAACCTATCTCCTGACTTTCACTTGAGTAGTTCTTTCCGGACTGGAAATAATGCTGGTGCTCGATATAATAATCAGGGGTGTAGGATAAATATGATTTCCACTCACCCTTCAGGCAGTTATACCCAACGGTGAACGAGACGTCCGTGAAATGGCTGGCGTCCTGTAGCTCCACCGCCTGCCCGTTCCTGTAGAACCGGCCGCCACGGAATTGGTACTCGCTCGGATTCCCTACCGGTATATAATCTTTCTTGGTTATCAGAACCCTCTTGAACCGATTGTCCCAGCCCATGGATAGCCCTATACCAAAGAACTTGTTATCGATATCGTAATAAGACAACTCAGCGTCCGTATCAGCGTTATATATCCGGCTACGGATGATCTTCATCTGAAGATGCTCCTTAAACCAGTTTCTAAGCCCCGGTGTGACCTCCGTAAGATTCCTACCATTAGAATCTACCTTAAACACTTGACCACGCCTTAAATCGACCCAAAAATGCCCAAACTCGCAACTGATCATATCCCGACTCTGGGTCCCGGAATATCCTAACGTCGTATTATTATACTCGATACCACGGGAGGCGAAAAGACCACCTGTCCCTAGCTCGCTATTCTCCGGGGATATTCTCTCCGCCAACACGTCTATGGCGTTATAAAGCCCTACCTGATTCTCGAAGCGAGCCAGTATCTGATCCGACTCTATCCCTTTCATGCTTATAAGTTTCCCGAAAGAGGTCTTGAACTCATGGTAATCCATAGGCTTGTACGACAGCCAAGGATCGGTCATGCCATTCTCCGACACGTCGGCGGTGCTCCATATGACGCCGTTGGGTCTTTGGTAAGCGCAGTCCCAAAAATTGCTATCATACGTCTCTGGTAATGACCTTCCGCCTAGCGTAAAACGATTCTTATACACAGGACTTATCTTAAACACATTATCCCTTGATATAGGGACATTACGCTCCTGAGTCCATGATATATAATCCCCTACCTCCGGATAGAACCCCTCGTAAGGCTCAGGCCCGGCTATACGGAAATTGCAATTAATCTCAGACTCCACAAGAAACTGAGGTATGCCATAGAAGTATAGGAAGAAACGACCGCTAAGATACATATCTCCGGTCTTGCAAACCATCTCATAAGCGCTCTTCCGGCTAGGGAAAGAGTATAGCGATCCGGTATCCGTATCGGTCTTATTAAGATAATCCTCCCCGGTGTCGTAATTAACAAAATAACGGGGATACCCGATGTTCCGATAATCATAATAAGGGAATGGTATCATGTCCCCCTGACCAAACTGAGTCAAGTAAAACATAGGCATCTTCCTCTTAAGTGAGAATCTTGATATAAATACATCACCTCCAAAAACAGGTTTACGCTTATCCTTATCCATCAACCCGCAACCACCTAACGATACCCACCTGATATCCTCTATCTGTCCGTATTGAGCCGGAGAATATTTCTTTATCCTCATATAGGGGCAGGATACGAAAGATTCACGTGTCATAAAATGAGGCGTCATACCAGCCACCTCATCGTTACGAATATTACACTCATCCTGAATACGGCTGGTATCGTAACTTGAAACCAACTCCGGATATTCAAGCATATACTTATCCATACCAAATGACATGAACAATGAATGCTCACGATCGAGGTTGTTTATGATAATAGGCTTACCGCCTACGGTCTCCCCTTGCGAAGAGATATCTGTTACCGGATATAACCCGCTCTTGATATATTTAGCCGTTGACAATCCACGTAACTCTGACTCCCCTATTTTTTGGTAAAATAAATTATAATGAGCGACAGAAGTATAGTAATAAGCATAGTTCCGTCTAGGTCCCCTATCTATCAATGCCGTTAACCACTGATACCTATACTTGCCTATATCCACCACGGACTGGGCTGTGGCCTTGGCGATACCCGTAGCCAGACGGATAGCCGTCAGCGCTATGCCGACAGGGTTGGCTAAAAAGAACACGCCTCCACCGACATATTGCTGTGAAGCCGACTGATATGTATACTCAGCTATAGCGGATATTAAATTAGCCATAGCCTCCACCGTAGCCAATGATGTTGCCATACTGTAAGCCTTACTCCCTAATATCGTCCATTTAGGGTGATCCTCCACTTCCCTGAATATACCGGAGGATTTACCTAATTGATAACCATCAACAAGGCACTCGGTGGGAGCGTCAGGCTTGTTAAAGGCAATATCAGGGCTTAAGAATGAATACCAGATATTACCCCTCCTGTTAAACGGATGCGTTATAAATTTCTCACGATTAATATCCTTATAGATATACATATCATCAGACAAATCGTTGTAAGGGTAATTAGAATAAAGGTTAGCCGATCCATCGGGATCATCATACTTAAACATATCATAAGCCAGACCAGTTCCGATAACGCTCTTATCCAACGTCCTATCGCCCCTATACAACTCATATCCTATTATAGAATCTCTTCTAGCCTTATCTATAAGACCGTTCTCTACCGCTATATCCAGAAACTCATTAACGATATCGTCATCAAGCATCACCCCCATAGGATAAATATAGGAGTCAACTCCATATTGACCGGTCAGTTGAGACGGATTACCCATAAAAGGAGCGACAGAGTTATCCGGGAACTTGTAATGGCGTATAGGTCTCTGACAAAACGTGGTTGACGTATTTGGGTACTCAGCGTTACCCCCATTACCGGTGAAATAAGACTTACCCCCAACGGATCTAGGAGACCCATAGTATTTCGTCAAAGAATCTATTATGTCCTTCCTCTTTGATCCTCCCGATGATATCCCGATCTTACTTGAATCATACAACTCAAAATTAGCCGGGTACTTATTGGTAGACTCCCAATATCCGAAATCACCATACTGATATGGTCTGGGAGCGCAATCAGCGGGTTTATCCCCACATGAGATACATTTCGCCTCATAGGTAACAAATCTCCTTAATTTCAATTCTTTTGTGAAGAAGAATACGTATTTCACCTCCAGTGGCCGAATGCCAAAACAGAACGGGGCGGGGAAGATGGCGGTGCCGGCCGTATAGAATCCGGCAAGCTCCTTCATGTCCTGCCTCATGGCGAAACCGGTGAAGAACACGCATACCGCAGGCTCGATGCAAACATATATCTTATGGAAAGTAGTCTTGTCATCATTCCAGAACAAGTACTTTGGCATCATAAATATCTTATGATCCACGTAATTCACTATAACACCTTTCTTGGCATCATTAGCCAAAGGATTAGGAGCCACGGTACCTTCCTTGTCCGAGAAAAACGTTATACGAACCTTATTGTATGATGATGAGTCGCCGATCGGATAATTATAGTTACCCATCATCTCTATATACATAATACCGTTATCAGGATCGGATAAACCACTTATGTATTTCTCGTAATCCAACTCCACCCATCTGGCATATGAGGATACATGTGGATAGAACTTGAAATAAGTCAAGTTGCTTCTACCGAACCAATTGGTCTTGGCGTCAATATCATTCTGCACAGACACACGACCTTCCCAGTCAGTAGTTATACCGGTATTGAACTTAGAATTATCACCATCGCCAAAAAGACACATGGCGTTCTCGATACCAAACTGACTCTCGTATTGGGGAAAATAAGCCTCCATCGTATCCATTAACTGATCAAGCATCGTCTCCGTATGCTTCTTTCCTTCCCATCCGGGATATTGATACAAATATGTGCACTTACCCAATGACCTACCCCCTTGGAATGTAGGAAGTTGAACATCGTTAATAGTAGGATTCACGTGAGGATCACCTACCGAACACCCATTAGTACATATACCCTCATCATATAACTGCCGGACATTAGACATATCCTGACACAAGACCAAGGCGGAGGAGTCTATATCAGACGGGAATTTATCCTCATCCTGACCATCTAGCCATTCCTGAACCAGATCTATGATATTCTTACCTCCACTGGAATAATTATCGAAATCACACAATACAGAGAACTTCCTTTGTGACTCGGCATTACTTTGTATTAAGGTGGTAGGCTCGGTCTCCGTATAATCACTAGCCAGCTTATACGTAAAATCAATCCTAGAATCCACCAAAGAGTTTTTATCCAATATAGTCCTGGTCTCTATCCTCTCGATATCATCACATCCACTAGGGAAATCGGGAGCCTTTATACCGTCTTGATCCTCCGGCAATGATATAGCAGCGCATAACTCGTCAGTAATACCTACATTAGATTCTATGATATCACACAGGTTCTCTATATTATCAGCGATATAATCAATAGCATCATCTACCGTAACATCTTCCCCCATCGTATTGATAACGAATTGGGTCTCTCCTACCGTGGCATATTCCTGCTCTACATATCTGAGCTGCTTGACATCTAACTGATTCTTACATTCTCCTCCAAAATCATCAAATCCCCAAGATGGGTCGTTTATGATCTTTGCCGTATTCTTAAACTGCCAAAGATGACGGCGGCTGTTCCCCGCGCACTGCGGGTTGTTCTCCAGCACCGACGCAGCCGACAGGTCGTCAGAGTTACCGTCCTCATCAACGATAACCTCCATCTCCTCCCTTGTGGCCGGACGAGGGATGAGCGGGAATCTAGCTGTCCTGTATCCTGTATTGGTAAAGAACCTTATACCCAACGGATATACCTCGTCACGCATGAAAGAGGCGTATTTAGAGCAAGCCACACCGTCTTTATACAAATTCTCCGTGGCTATAGATGTCTGCCATTTAACGAAATGACCCAAGAAGTTAACGACCGGTTGAAGATTCCATTCATTCTCCACGGTCAATCCGTATTGAAGAAGACGATTCCCGACAGACGTCATGCCTCTGGCTGTCTTATATACCGGTATTTCCTTGGATAACTTCTCCATGGTCGTACGCTCGCTATACTGATCCGTAAGGTAATAGATGGTCCTTTCCGTTATCGGATGTATACCTTCTATGAAATACTCAAGAACCGGGCTTTGCTCACCATTAAACCCAACCGTGTTCTGTATAACACCTATCTTATAATGAGATACCTGCTTATCTATATTAGACACGGTAAGGCGGATACCCATGTTGGTTGACTTACCCCATAAACCATCGCGGATAACCATATCTTGACGATCGAATAACATGATTGGGTTGGTCAATGAGCAATATCCGGTCTTCTCAATCCCGAACTCATCGCACAACGCCACGCAGAACTGGTAGGTCCCGGCACGCAGGCTCCCCCCGAACTCCACGACCTCAGGCTCCACGCACGGGGCCGTCAGCAACGGGAACACCAGCAGCTTCTCGCAGGCCAGCCTACACCTCTCTATTGGCTTGTCATCCCCACATGTCTTATACCCATGGTAATGATACCAAAAGTCACCATCATCATCCGGATTAAGAGCCTTATCGACCATAACATATCGCTGGGGATTATATCCATCGGTCCAGTATATCACCTTCCCGCATTTCTCGTCCTTGATCTCTATGTCGAATATCGGGTGATGGATGGAGAAGTTAAGACAAGGATCATCAACCCCGTCCTCTATCAGGACCTCCATCAAATCACATATCTCATCAAAACGACCATCCGACTCCTCAAGCCTCTCGCCAAGGATACGATGGATGTCCTTTCCCAATCCAGCCAATTGATCCTCAACGGTCTTGATATAATCCAATGACCGCATGAACGTGATCTTAGACGTATTATCATCCGGATTAGATAGAAAGAAATAAGTGTTATCACCAGCTATATCATTCTTATACCCAATAACCTTATAGCCATCGAATCGCTTACATAAAAGGGTACTAGGCTCGTTCTGGATCTTTAGCTGGCTTCCATCGTCACCCTCTATGGTAGCGTTCAAGGCGAAACTATATTCAGACGGGGATAGATCCTGTGGATGCTTATCCCTGTTCATCCCGGAGTCGGGAACCGCTATGTTAGAATTGTTCTGCACGATGTTATGTTTTTCGCAAAGATAACAAATCCGGCGGATAATCACTTACACGCCGGATCTTAACAAAAACTGTACGTATTATGCTAAAACATTCAAATCACGCGAATATAAAAAAATCCTCCTAACTTTCACAAGTCAGGAGGAAGACTAAACACTTAAAACGTCTCGTGGTAAAGCACAAAAACATAATAATTACGAATTTCCACCCATGTAGTTCGATTGCTTATCGGCATCCTCTACAGATATGTAAAAGAAACCGTTAGTCACGTATCTCTCATTGACATCCACAAAATCAGTAGATCCTTTGTCCACTCCTTTCTTCGATCCCTCATCACACACAGCTACCAGACTATTAAAGTCATTGGAATAACCTACGACTACACCGTGTATATCCCGATTTCGAGGATCGAATACGTACCTCATCTTATACCTATCGTAAGCTAACTCTAAAGAGCTTTTGCTTAGCCTCTCATCTAATCCGGCACCCGCTACCAAAGCCAAAACGCTCTTTGATATGTCACTCATGGTGGTATCCTTGGCCGGAGCCTTAGGCATAGAAACGCCTTCCATGACAAAATCCAACGCCTTATCTAAAAGCTCGTCGAAATCATCATCTCTTATATAATCCTTAAGCACCTCCAGTATATATAACCGGACATGGAGTTCGTTATTTACATCATTCAATGTGACCATAATACTAGTTTTCGGCAAAGCTAGATTATTCCTGCACAATAAAAAATCAAATATGTCATAAGTAAAGGACTAAAAAATAAAAAACTCCCCCATCCTCACGGACGAGAGAGCTGATAAATATTTGTATTATGAAAAAGAACAATCACTCACCTATTCTTACAATACAGTCACGAGATTCCTTGTTATAGATCATCGTGCCTACCTTAGAATACAAGGTCTTTATATTTTGCCAATTATCCTCACCATGGGCGGATACGTTGGTAGGGGCATCACCAGTATAAACCTCCTCGCCTCCGATATTGACAAAATCATATCCACGTTTCTCCATCGTACCTCCCTTATATGCCGTGAACCTGATAGTGACATTACCTTTCTCACGACCACCATACCAGTTACCGTATATACTGCACCTGATCTCAAGAGGTAATTTATCATAATTATCACCATCCAACAACGGTCCCATCTGGATCAAAGCTGCCTCATTACCCGATTCCATGTTATCACCACCATGGATGAGATAATCACCTACCCGTTCCTGCGTGGTCTGGTACTGTTTACTCCAACCAACCAGCTTGCCGTCAACATCCGGGAGGCCGGTGTTATCGAAACCGGTAGCCGTGTCAAAGTCAATGCCGTCCTCGTCAGCCCAGATATACCTAAGCACTAGGTAGTCGAACTCCGGGATAATAACCACCGGGACCGACTCCTGCCTGCACACGAACGTCTTCTCCTCCTTGGTGCCTTCTTTTATAACCTTGTACGTAGCCTGACGTATCTCTCCAGTCTCATTGATATCAGCGGTAACCCTAACCTCAGCAGGACCGGTACCACTTGTCTTATCTAAATGTATCCAATCAGCCATATCATCGTATTTTGTTAAACCAGTTTAATATACTTATCAAAAGCGTTGGGCCACATACGCTCATAAGACAGCATCCTCCTCCTATTATCCTCAGCCAGCTCCCGATAATCATTTAACGTGATCATCGACATCTTAAGCTCTTTCATGGCCCTAGCGAACTTACCCGGCTCCTGCTGAGCATATAATTTATAAGCATCACCAGCGCCTTGTATCAAGCCATTCACAGCGGCATTCTCGAAGATCTTCATCTTGATATACGTCTCAACATAATCCTCAAGATAACCTAACGCCGTTTCTGGTATATACGGAAGACCGTCATCGTCCTTAGGCGTAGCACGATATATGATATAAATAAACCCGTCAAACCCGGTATACATAGTATTGCCGGATATAGTTATATCATAATTATCCCAATCGTACTTATCCCGATACTTGTCGGCGGCGCAATCACGCCTCAACCCACGACCTATGGATAACCTTACGGGATGATGATAATGGAAACGAACCTCGTGAGACCCGATATATATCCTCTCCGTGATCGTCTTCTCAAACTCCTCCTTGCAGCACTCGGTGCAGGAGTCCCAACGGAACCCACGCTCGGTGCGCTCGACCCAGCCGATCTCATGTTGGAGGTCAGCCTTAGCCTTGTCGCCGCCCGGAATCTCACAGACAAGAGGCTCACACCTATAGGCATCAAGCATGTCGAAGAAATCGGAAGGTAATACCGCCTGTTTGTTGCTGGTCTTTACAACCGCCTCGGACATGACGGCTACAACACCCCCAAATCTTTTCAAAGCGATCTCAGCCCACCTATAAACAGATGAGGTATCTATAGCCCCGCTATCATCGTATTTATGTAAATCGGCCTTGATCTCGGCCAATAAGCCTTTTATTGTCATATTCAAGTCTTTTGCACAAAGATATGTATTTGAATCCGTGATACAAAAAAAATCCAGTCTACCCTCACGGGCTAACTGGATCACAAAAAACTTCTACAGCTTGTAAACCCATTTAACTCCAAATACCTTACTCTCCGACTCAACCTCCCGATACAAGAACTTATATCTCCTACCTGATTCCATAGCCAATCTACACTCCTTATTCAACGCCGGAGAAATATAGAGATGGAAATACTTGTTCCGAGGCATAAAATCAATACACGTATGGACATAAGAATATCCACCCGTCCCACGCCTATTAATAGTACCGGTAAGTTTATTCAGATATATCTTGCGGTTAGGATTAATCTTATGACATAGATAACCGATGTTGTTTATATAAACCCCTCCCTCATCCTCCAGATACCTATCACGTATGACTTTCCAGATCAACGACTGGCACTCAAGGATATCATTCTTATCCACGATCGTATGCTTCCTCCTCTTACCGTTCTTAGACATTATTGACCTATAGAACCGGAGAAAATACTGATTTAATATCTTAAACGATTTTATATCCATACCGCAAATATAATCAATCAATCCTAATACAAGAAATAATATACATGATTAGGTATATAATTACCTATGAAACAAGAGTAATCACCATACCATCCGGATCTGGATCATTCAGTGGTTCTACTACGACCAATTACGGGATATCATCTGGGGCTTACGCTTATTATGAGGATGGTCAAGGAAGTGGATCTTGTTGACAATAAAAAAAGGAGAGGTTAGTTGTCCTCTCCTTTTTATTGTATATACATTATGATTATTTAACCAACAAAACCACCATACTTTAGAAGGTGGATGAATTGGTTTGATTAATTTTGAATCAAAATTACAAATAAAAAAATGATTTCCTACAAATACAACATCTATCATTCCAAGAAAACGAAGTATCTTGATAAAATGCTTCGTGAATGTTGTTTTGTATGGAATCACGCTTTAGCTCTACAGCGTAGGTATTACAAATTGTTTGGTAAATATATCTCAATTGGTAAAATGAAGAAGCATTTTGCTAAAAGAATTAAAAGAAATCTTCTTCATTCTCAAACAACACAAGAAATACTTGAACGTCTTGATGAATCTTACAACCGTTTCTTTAAAAGAAAATCAAAGAGACCACCTAAGTTTAAAAGATCAAATTGTTTCAACTCTTTTGTTTTTAAACAAGGAGGATTTACTCTAAATGGTAATATTCTCACAATCAACAAAGGAAAGAAACGTTTTAAGTTTTCATACAGTAGAGCATATGAAGGTAATGTTAAACAAATAAGAATAGTCAGAGAAACCTGCTATCGTTTTAGTTTGATTATAGTTACAGATTACAATCCTGCAAACTCTTACAGAAAGACATATGATGGTGCATCTGTAGGATTGGATTTTGGTCTGAAAACTTATCTAACTAAAAGTGATGGGAGCAAAATCGATTCTCCTTTATTCTTCAAACAATATCAAAATAAGATTAGAAAACTAAACAAACGGCTTTCTAACGCAAAGAAAGGATCTAACAATATAAGAAGGAGACTGTTTGAACTCCAACAAACGTATCGTAAAATAAACGATCTTCGATCGGATTTTCAATGGAAATTAGCTCATGAATTGTGCAAGCGATATGATTATATTTTCATTGAAGATCTAAACATTGAAGCCGTAATATACTTCGGAAGGGCATTTCCGAATTGGAGAGCAAGAGTAATTCCAGCGATAGTAATATCGGGGTTTCTTGCGTTTGTATCCAAGAATCCCATTTGCTTTAGTGATGGGAGTATGTCAAATAAACCTAAGATCTCTTTTCTTAGTATGATTAAGTATCCTACTAATATGTCTGGTGCTTAATCCAGTCCTTTCCCTTATTTTATCATAGATATAGTTCTTGGATACGTAAGCCGACATATCTCCCAGATCTTTTATAATCTTATCATACATATCGTGCACCTCATTATATCTTATGATAGAGCTGTCTCTCATCCCTCTTTCGCCTATACCGTCAACTATGGCGTCATTGAAACCAAAGAAATTGATTATTGATCTTATTAGATTCATGTTATTGAATTTTTTGTGTTTTCTTATTAATATCCATATCCGGGTTCTCATCCGTAGGGATCTGCAATTTGGTTACAGTTTCCCTTAATGTTTCGGAAACCACATATTCAAGAAGTTTGTCTGGGCATATGAAATCATAATCCCATTGAGATGTACATGGCTTATCTTTTTCAGCTCCACACCCAGATAACTCTAAAGCCGCTTTTCTATCCAAGGTAATAAAATCCACGTTTATAGCCTCTATGTTAATATCTGGTATATAGATATAACCATCATTGACATAATAATAGTATTGATCTATATTCCCGTATTTACGTTCCTTGTTGTTAGCGTATTTTCTTAACGATATGGAGGTAAATATAATATCATCCATGATGTTTGATACTTTGATGATAGCCGGACCTATACGGGTATATATCATATCGGGCAATCTTTTCTTGGATCTCATAAGTATCCTGCATAGTTTAAACTCATCAAAACAACAATCAATTTTCCGAACCCTCTCCATCTCCATGCAATTGATATGAGTATACAGTGATTCCTCGCCGAACAAGGTTCCATCAGCATACTTCTGGGCTATATAAGACCTTGCTTTTTGCCTGCCTATGGACAATATCCATCTTCTACTGACATGAGCGTCCTTATTGATGGAGTTCATGTCATTCATGATCCTAGATACAAATTCTGAATTTTTCATGCATGAAATACTAAGGAGGGGATATACCCCTCCGGTTATTACTTCTTTTTCTTAACCTTGCCTCCACATTTCAGTTGAGGTTTCTTTTTCTCGGAGACTTTGCCTCCTTCTGCCATCTTCTTTTTCTTAGCACATACCATAATCTTACTTTTTTAATGTTGGTGATACAATATTAGTCATTTCTATCGAAAATAGAATAAACAAGGTTGATGAAACTACCAACTTACCGCCGCGGCACAGGCTGACACACAAAGACTAGCGCAGGAAAAAGCCAACGCTATGGAGTGCGATTGCATGGAGCCAACAAAGACGTGGTCATGGTCGGTATCTATGAATAATGATTGCATGAGCCATGAACAACTTGTCACATCAAGAGGATTTACGATTACGTATAATAATCAATGTGGTAGATCTATATCTGGTTCTGTGAGTGGTATAGGATATACACAAAACGGAGAAGAGCAGGTCAATAGCGCTAGCTTTACAATTCCCGCAGGATCCGGGACCAAGAGTGGAAGTGTATATTTTAGCCGAGAAGTGGTATGTGGAGATGTAACAATCTCTGGTCATGATTCAGGTAATTGTTGACAATCACTGCTGTTATGGTTTTTAATAAAAAGGAGAGACTTATTAGCCTCTCCTTTTTTTTGTTATACATCAGAATCTTAACAGTTCCCAGATCCTCCTCCAGAAACACTTATAGACCCACATTGTACTCCTGAATCAAAACCTATGACACCGGTTTTTTTACCAGACCCAGTAGGTATACTTACGGTAGTACTTCCAGCCGTAACAGTTTGTCCAAGATCATTCCTACCAGTAACAGTTACAGTTATTGATTTAGATGATCCACATTGATTATTGTAAGACACTTCATAGGAGCACCTTAATGTAGATGTAGAACCAGACAGACCATTACAAGGATCACCGCTCAGCATAGCGTTAGCGCTCCACGTCTTTGTTGGCTCCATGCAATCGCATCTATCGGCCTGCGCCAAGCCATTAGCGTAAGAGATACCGTCTGACTGTAGGTTGCTGTCGGCTATCCTGTTTGCCTCATCCTTGGTACAAGCCTCATATTTACCAGCGATTTGCTTATAACTGATAGTCTTAGGAGTACAGTTGCCAGGACAGTTCGTAGCCTTGACATTTCCCCATCGGTCATCATTGCCAACCTTAGAAGGACATATCCTAGCATCAACTAAATTTTGTAATGCATCCTTGTACTCTTTATACTTGTTATAAGCTTGTTCACTAGCCAGATTCGATGAAGAAGCACAAAATTCACCAGCGCTAACCACCTTAATAGGGCTATCAGGAACACATACATCACCGCATTCGCCCGAACATCCCTTACATACCTCATTGGTATAGACAGTGTAGTCATGTGGATTACAGCAATGTTCACCACCATTCTGCCAATATCCTGTAGGATCACACTCGCTAGAATAATGCTCCTCGCTATTACCATTATTACACCTACTATTATCCATATTGTATGTATTATCACATCCGCATCCACAAGATCTTGAATCGGACTCAACCAACTCATCTTGATTTGGGGCTGAAGAACAAGGATTGGTCTGATTCCTACTCCTACGATAATCGCATCCACTACAATAATAATTCCAATCATCATAAGATGGGGTATCATCGTCATCGGCGCAATCACCATTCTTGTTAGCGTAAGCCTGAGCGGCGGTCTTAGTCGCCGTATCATTCTTGAAAGCGTTTTGAACCTTGCTGTCGGCATCCGCCTGAGATACGGTAGATGTCAACGCTGACAATCCTAAGGCACTATAAGGAACGGATAGAGCGACACCATGTTTACATGTACCACAATTATCCTTATAGAACGTAGCGCTTCCAGTACCGGTCCACACACAAGTGCCATGCTGGTTAGCGTAATCCTGTCCTCTCTGGTCTAGGATCTGCTCTGCCTTGCTCCTGGCATCAGCCAAAGAAACCTTGCTGGTGATAGGCGTACCGCCGTTGGCTTGCGTAGAGGTCACCGTTATTCTCTGACCAACCCCGCTTCCGGCGCAATTGTTCTTATAGAAGTCACGGCTTGCCACGTAAGTCCAAGTACATCCACCGTTCTTATTGGCGTAGTTCTGTCCATCGGCTCCACGAACAGCATTCTCGGCCTTCTTATTAGCGTCAGCCAAAGATATGTTGGAGGTATACGGATGTCCCGGCAGCCTGTCGCTACTTACGGATACCATGTCGCCTACGCCGCCATCAGCGCAATTGTTCTTCTGAACCTGACCGGTATAGCTTCCTGTCCAAGTACAAGTGCCCTTCGAGTTGGCCACGGCCTGACCCTGAGAGTTCACGGCGGCCAATGCCTTGGCGTTAGCGTCAGCTTGGGATACACATGACTTAAACTTACCATCAGAGCTAGGACTTGGATCCGTAACATCATTCTGAGTTACGGTAACAGAGCTTCCAACTCCACCATCCGCACATTGACGGGTAAAGGCCTTGGATGCCGTACCAAACCAGAAACATGTATTATTACCACCAGCTATATACCGCTCTTGATTATCAGGATCAGTATAACAGGTATTGGTGTTACGTTGATGTAACTGAGAGATACAGTCCTTACATACAGTCTCTATAGTCTCCCATACCGGTTGCTCGGTCTTCGTATGGCACGTATCATCGTAGTTCTTGTTGACGAACGCCTGACCCATTCTGTCGATATAGGCCTTAGCCAAAGCGTCTGCCTCTTCCTGAGAACGGGTTGAGGTGAAGAACTGACCCATAAGATCCGGGGTTACGGTAATAGGATCAGCGTACTGACAAGTAGGACATTTAGGAGTGAACTCCTTGCTATAATTACCTACATATATCTTCAGCTCATCACAAGTACCACGATCATTGGCTATAGCCTGACCTTGCGCCTTGACAGCGGCCTTGGCAAGCTCATCGGCGGCGAACTGGCTCTCATAAGAATAGAACGGACCACCAGTGACATCAGCCTCCGTAACGTTAACAGATGAAGGTATCAATCCGGATGGACAATTATTCTTCTCGAACACCTCACTATAATGACCGGTGTACTTAGGAGCCTCATGGCAAGTACCACGCTCATCGGCAACCCTCTGTCCTTGATTCATGACAGCGGCCATAGCCACCAAGTTAGCCTCATCCTGCGATACGCAAGACTGGAACGGATGACCATCGACCATATCCTGTGTCACGGTGAACGGATCTCCTATCTGATTAGCTCCACAATTGCTCTTAGTGAACTCGAAGCTAGCCCTACCGGTATACATAGTAGCGTCAGAACAAGTACCCCTGGTGTTAGCCAAAGCCTGTCCTTGAGCCTGTACGGCGGTCATAGCCATAGCGTCAGCGGCGGTCTGGGAGTCGTTAGACTGGAATGGGTGTCCTTCTACCATATCTTGGGAGATCGTCACCTTAGATCCGATCTTACACTCACCACAGTTGTTTCTCGTGAACTCCAAGGAAGCACGGCCGGTGTACGTACAAAGGGCGTGGATATTGGCAAGGGCCTGTCCTTGGGCGTCAACGGCGGCCTTGGCCTTGTTATTGGCATCCTCCTGAGATACGGTAGACGTGAACGGATAACCGTCAACCATCCTATCATTTACCGTATAAGTACCACCAGTGCCAGTACCACAATTGTTACGGGTAAACGTACGTGTATAAGTACCGGTATATACAGGCACCTTCTCGCACTTACCTTTCACGTTAGCCACATCCTGACCTTGAGCCTCGACGGCGGCCTTAGCCTTATTGTTGGCGTCTTCCTGAGATACGGTAGACCTGAAATCCCCTGTCACCATAGTCTCATCCACGGTAACCTTGGTTCCGTACTGAGTCTTATCGCAATTGTTTCTGGTAAATTCCTTGCTATACTTACCGTAGTAGATCGTCTTCTCCTTACACTCACCTTCTAGGTTGGCTTGTTGCTGGGCGTTAGCCTCAAGATCAGCCTTAGCCTTATCATCAGCGTCCTTCTGGGAGATAATAGAGAAGTACTTACCGGCGGAAACGACATAAGTATAAGGTTGACCGATATGGAACTCATCACAATTATTTCTCGTGACTGTCTTCTCCATCCTTACGTTATAGTATACGTTAGTCTGACAGTCGCCACGCTCGTTGGTGATAGCCTGACCTTGCGCCTCCACAGCGTCCTGCGCCAGCTTATTGGCGGCATCCTGCGATACCGTAGAAGTGAACGGATATCCAGAACACATCTTCTCGTCCACAGTGAAGTCAACAGGAGTAGAACCCTCAGGGCAATTGGTTCTCTGGAATACCTTGGAATACGATCCGGTAAATACCGGTATCTTCTCACAGTTACCCTTGATATTCGCTATATCCTGACCTTGAGCCTCGACAGCAGCCCTTGCTAGGCTATTAGCGTCTTCCTGAGACACGATGGATCTGAAGTCCCCTGTAACCATCGTCTCATCGACAACCACATCAGTACCGTATTGGGTGGAATCACAATTGTTACGGGTAAAGGTCTTGCTAAACTTACCATAATAGATATTCTCCTTAGGCTTACACTCACCCTCCAAATTGGCTTGTTGTTGACCGTTCTTCTCAATATCCTCAAGAGCCTTCCTATCGGCGTCCTCCTGAGAGATGGAAGATACGTACTTGCCCTCAGGAATGATATAAACATATTCCTGACCGTCACTGAACTTATCGCAATTATTACGTATAAACGTCTTCCTCTGCTCCTCGTTATACCAGATATCGGTTATACACTCACCATGCTCGTTGGCGTATTTCTGACCGTTCAGGGCTATATCCTCCATAGCCTTGGCGTCTGCGTCCTCCTGCGAGATAAACGACTTGTAAGTCCTTTCCTCGACCGTATACAACACCACCGATCCATGCTGGTTGGCCAGACAGTCGTCCTTGGTGAACGGCTGAACCATCTTGATATTATAATAAACGGGCTTGGCGTCCTGAGCTATCATATACTCCTTGACAATATTACCGTCCTTTGACGTTATACGGAACTTAGCCGTACAGATCTGACCGGTATAATTAGCCTTGTATACGATATTAAGCTTATTATCACCTACCCCATGGCTCTTGTCGTTAATGGCAAAGCAATTACCCTCGACACAATTCTTATCTATTTCCCTTGCCATATTATCCTTCAGTTATTCTCCATGAAACATCATCTCCGGCATCTACCCTCACGATTTGGGTATCACCATCCTTATTAAGCGTCAACCTTTGCGGATCCACGTTGAAGGGTGGTTCCGGTTCCGGCTCACTACCATCACCGCAAGTGCAACATACCAGCTCGATATCATACTCGGTATTGGACTTGATATCGATGACAACCTGACCGTTCTCGCTAGTCACGTTATCGAAGTCATGATCAAGTATGATATAAGGTATATCATTAGGCTGTTGATTGATATTAACAACCTTACCGTTCAAGACGAACATCTCATGATGCTGTTCGTTATCCATATTCTTAGGCATAGCTATGACAAAGCTAGCCTCATACAAATCAGTGGCTCCGGGATCCTCGGGATCGGCATACACTATATATCTGCTATCCTCTTCCGGAACTTTCATGGATAAGCCGTTCACGTTCATGGATACTATATAGGATTTGCTCACCGAGCCACCAAGGGTAAGGCAGGAAGCCTTGACCGAGGCGGAGTTGAGCTTGGCGTTGATGGTCGCCGTCCCGCCCTCCATATCGAACATGACACTGGTAGGATCCACGCTTACCCGCTCTATACCCTTCTGGGTTATAGTAGCGAGCTTCGTAACCTTGCCCTTCTCGACCGCTACGTAAGTCTCCCTAGGCAACCTACCCATCCATCCCGGCTCTACCTTAATCGCCACCTTATCGGGACCGGTACCGGAAATCTTGTCGTAGGACACCCATGAGGAGCCTTGCTCGATCTTGGCAAGAATATCTTTTAAATTATTCGCCATATCAATCCGCTTGCGTTATAGTCCATTTATCACTCTTACCTACGATAATCTCCAGAATCTGCTCGCCACCCTCAGGAGGATACTCGAAGTTAGTAGGCTTAATCTCAAACACGCTGGCGCCTCCACAACCAAGATCACAGATCATATCCGGCAACCATCCCTCCTCGAAAAACCGTTCTATAAGCTCCCTTACAGCTTCTGAAAAAGAATCAAGCTCTAACCTGTCTACGGGGAGAGATCCCTTCTTGAGGGTCTCACCACATACCCAGCCGTCGCACTCGGAAGCCAAGACCGTATCGTACACTCTCTTAGCCATAACAAGAAGTATTTAAAATATTACTATTCAATGTAGTATATACGATATTAACATCAGTGAACTCATCACCCATGCAATATTTCTTCTTAAACTTAACGGACCTACCAGAAACGACATATCCGTCATTAGGAACGATAGTACCACAATAGGTAACGCTGAGCACGTTCAACGGCTCGTATCTTAATCTGACAGCTTGAACGCCCTTGAACGAGTCACGTTGGATGGACGCCGTGGCACCAGATACGGCAACCAGCTTCCTTACCAGAGACTCGACTACGCTATTCATGCTATCACCGTTCCTGATGTCTGCCTCAGGGAACGACTGACCGTCATATATGATCTGGGAGCTGTAGATACTACACTCATTCCCCGGTCTATATTCCGGTTTACATGGATTACAATTTTTCATATTATCAAATTAATTTGTTGATCATTCTTCTCAACTCGGATATCTCGGCATCCCTATCCCGTATAGCCTTTATCATAGCGTTAAGGGTATCGGACATATCGCAATTAGGGGATAATCCCAATGATTCCACACGTACCTTATCACCGGGGTAAATACAATCGGTACTCATGTACGTAGAGCACGGTACTTTCGTGTCGTCTACAGTAGGTCTGTATTGTTTTTTGTTGCAACCATTCATTACCACGTCTCCTCTTCCGTATCGTTATCCCCGCCGCTACCACCGGCGTTGACAAGCTCGTTTATAATCTTCTTCAAATCCAGAACCTCACGATGGTATAAATCTATCTGCTTATCCCTAGACGCTATAATACGCCTCAATGAGTCTATAACGACAGAAATGTCATTACCTTTCTCTATACCATCCGCTACCAACTCATCGCCTGAGTATAAGACACATTTATCATACAAGGTTATAGGACATCCATAACCAACACAAGGTTCGTCCTGACAATCCCGATCGCAAGGATCACAAGGATCGTTAGGGCATTTGTTAAGAAACCTATCTATCTTAACGCCATGACAACACTCTTCGGGACGTTCCCGTGAATGATCATGACAACAACCACCTGAATTACGCATATGAATAATATTAATGTTTTTAGCAAAGATACTTATTTGGTTTGATTATAGGACAACAAGACGTATGAAACAATAAGAGGTAGAGACCATAAGCCCCTACCTCCAAAACACTAATCTAACATTATGGAAAACACAAACGCATTCTTACCAATAACACTGATCCTCTTGATCGATATTCTCGATCCATTTCTCGCACTCAAGATTAAGATCAGCGTACTCCTGTCCCTCTACCATCAAGACCTCACGAGCCTTGGCGTTGGCATCCTCAACCGATATCCATGACCTAAACCTGTTGGCTTTGATAGAGTAATATACTTTACCGGACTTATATCCGAATGGACATATCTTCTCGAACCAATCACCGATCATAGTATTATAGAATACAGGTGAGCAACTACCCTCGGCATTAGCCTTCTCCTGACCTTCTTTCATGAACTTCCTATAGGCTAACGTATCGGCGTCTATCTGGGAGATATCGGATATGACAGCTCCGGCTGGTAATTCATATACAATACCTTCCTTGCCTGATGTGCCAGCCTCACAATCGTTCTTGTAAAACAAGCCACGAAAAGGCTGTGAGGCCCAGTCCTCGCAGCAAGCCCCGACGGAGTTGGCCTCTCCCTGCCCGATCCGTCCAAGCTCCACCCTGGCCTTATCATTGGCATCTTTCTTAGATACGTAAGAGACAAACCTGCCTTCCTCTATACATACCTGCTCCTTGGACCCCCTACCGCTTACGCAATTGTTCTTGATAAACTCATCGCATACCTGATCATTATACCATACAGCCGGTATTATGTCGGCATATGTATTGGCGTAGTCCTGACCGTTGGCCTTGATATCATCCTCAGCCTTGTTGTCAGCCTCCTCCTGCGTATCGCCAAAATAGACGTTGGCCGGGACCCGGTAGTCAACAGAGCCGCCCACGTACCCGGCAGGCGGGTTGTTTCTGGTGAACGTCCGAACTATTTCTTTATTACCGTATACCATTATGATTCACTTTGTCACAAAGATACAATTTAAAATCAAATTACAAAGGAAGAGCCTTTTTGCTTCTCAAAACCTTATATAGATAATCTCTTAATTGCTCCTCGGTAGTTATATATCCAAACTCAATCATCTTGGCTATATCAATCTCCAGCTCCATCAATTCTTTAGCCTTGGCCTCCTCGCCAACAGAGTTTCTTATCATAGTCTCATGAAGGCCATAGACAATAATATTTACGGATCTGGCCAAATCTTGTATTTTATCTCTTAGTCTTGAAGATTCAATTATTTTAGATAAAGCGGAAGACATCCTCTTGTAAGCATCACCAGCCTTATCCCTGTAATCTATAAGTTGATCATGTACAAATCTCAACACCTGAACTTCGAATCTAGGATTTATCCACATGGCAAATTTTATAAACAACAGAGGATGCATCCACACCTTATCAGGAGTTTTACCATGCTTAGTTGTCTTACCTTTTACTTTTATAACTAATTGATTATCACCAATGTCGATTTTTCTCCTATGGCTTTCATCTTCAGATAAAGCACTAATAAATTCCTTAGTTCTACCACTATTCATAAAATCATCAAGCCGTCTTCTCGTGTTATCGGGATTATCATTCCATTGCTTAAGTAAACTGTTGGCATCAAAATAACCATCACTAGTTCTTTGAAAAACGTTAAAATCACCCATTTTTCTTGTCAAAACATTTACCGTCTTCATTTTTTAATCTAATTTTGAAGTTAATAATTAATTACTTTATGTCCACTCCCTCGTGAGAGTCAGTGGACATACAAAAATAGCCAATCGAAATGATAAACACAAACCGATTGGCTATTTTTAATATCCTAAAATCAGGACATTAATTACCCATTGCAAATCTTATCCTCAATAGCGTAAAGGATTTTAGCTACAGTTTTATCGCCATTTATCTTCACGCAAGACTCACCAAGATCCCTGACATCTATAGCCTCCCTGATACGGGTAAGCTCGTCATATATCTCCTCTATCACATCAGAGATCATAACACACTCATCAGAGTCCTTATGCTTTGACCACTCTGGTAGATCACCCTCATAAGGTACGCAAGTGGACGGGGTTATATGTGAACAATTATGTTTTATCATATTAAAAAAATCTATTAAACCTATTTATATATATTTATTTACTTTAATATAATCGGATGCCTCTTTCCTCTAATGAGTTTAAACTTTTTGTGTGAAACATCCTTTGGATTTTCTCCGTTGAAATCCCTGATATTGAAATTTCCTGATTTTCTTCTTCCATAAACAAAGAATATTTCATTGTTATACAATACTTTATCAAACAATCTAAATCCGAAAACCTCAAAAGGAGCTTGATTGTTTTTCTTCTTCCCTCCTTTTAAAATTTTCA